>JACCDX011669048.1_pt1 | contig 10345 bp, 9 predicted proteins | sample 7449681 | NCBI WGS metagenome assembly JACCDX01 (sample SAMN15323450, study PRJNA562643) | freshwater metagenome | isolation source: river surface water | place: USA:Blue River Watershed | collected 2017-08-18
AAGGACATCGTCATCAAGGACGTGATCGCCGACGCCTTCCTGCAGCAGATCCTGCTGCGTCCGGCCGAGTACGACGTCATCGCGACCATGAACCTGAACGGCGACTACATCTCTGACGCGCTGGCCGCGCAAGTGGGCGGCATCGGCATCGCCCCGGGCGCCAACCTGTCGGACAGCGTCGCCATGTTTGAAGCCACCCACGGCACCGCGCCGAAGTACGCCGGCAAGGACTACGTGAACCCCGGTTCCGAGATCCTGTCGGCCGAAATGATGCTGCGCCACATGGGCTGGTTCGAGGCTGCTGACCTGATCATCAGCTCGATGAACAAGGCCATCCAGAGCAAGAAGGTCACCTACGACTTCGCGCGCCTGATGGAAGGCGCGACCCAGGTGTCGTGCTCGGGCTTCGGTCAGGTGATGATCGACAACATGTGATGCGACGTGCCGGGCTGTGGTCCGGCCTCTGGCACACGCCCACAAAAAAGCCCGCTGCGTGCGGGCTTTTTTTGCTTTGCGCTCCGTGCTTTGTTGTGAAGCCAGCCTGAGTTGACATGCGCGAGGCCATGGTTGAAGGCTTGGCGCCTTACCACTGATGTCCGGCTTCAGCCCTGCCGGTGGGCCTGATCGACAACCGGGCGCGGTGACCGCTACCAGGTTGCTGCGGAATCAGTGGGTGAGGCGCTGCTCGGAGCCGACGTCACGGAAGTGCATGTCGGTCAGGGCATCATTGCCGGCCTCGGCGGCGGTGGCCGCGTCGACAGGCTGGATGTTTTGGGCCAGCATCCCCTTGGGGCCGGCAACCAGCTCATAGCGCACCTTGGAGCCTTGCTTCAGGGTGCGAAAGCCTTCCATCTGGATGGCTGAGAAGTGGGCAAAAACATCACCGCCGCCTTGGTCGGGCTCGATGAAGCCGAACCCCTTGGCGTCGTTGAACCATTTGACAGTGCCAGTGGCCATGCTGTCCCTCCTGTAAGTTTGTGAACTATTTTGTAGTTGCGAATTGGTGACTGTCAAGCGAATCACCTATTCATGGGAATTATAGCCCTCGCTTTTATGTTTCACATTGTGATAAGGCGCGGGCTGCCCCAAAGTCTGGCGCGCAGAGAACAAGCGACGCAGCCACGGTGCAGATCGACGGCCCCGCTCCGGCATGAAAGATGCTGCGGGTGAACCCAGGGGCAGACATGTTGCGCCAAAGAAAAGTCCCGTATCTGTCGTGAATTTCCTGCCCTTGTGAACGAGTCGGACACCCCAACATGCCATGACAGAGGGATGCCCCTCTCTTAGAATCATTTGTCATGACCCAGCCATTTCCGACGCGTCTGTCGCAGTCCCCGTCCGGTCCGAGTGAGGATGGTCAGGGCTCGGTGGTTGCTGAGCGGGAAGCGCTCGCAGTCGAGCCCCCCAAGCTGTTTCAGGTGGTGATGCTCAACGATGATTTCACCCCCATGGAGTTCGTCGTTCATGTGCTGCAAGAGCACTTCCGTCACGACATCGAGTCGGCGACGCAGATCATGCTCAAAATCCACCACGAAGGTCGTGGTGTGTGCGGTGTCTACACCAAAGACGTCGCGGCCACCAAGGTCGAACTCGTTCTTGCCGCCGCCCGCCAAGCCGGGCACCCCCTGCAGTGCATTCTGGAGACCGCATGATTGCGCAAGAGTTGGAAGTGAGTCTGCACATGGCCTTCGTCGAGGCCCGTCAGCAGCGCCATGAGTTCATCACCGTGGAGCACCTGCTGCTGGCCTTGACCGACAACCCCTCTGCTTCCGAGGTGTTGAAAGCCTGCGCCGCGAACATCGATGAGCTGCGCAAGAACCTCGATCAGTTCGTCAAGGACAACACGCCGACGGTGGGTGGGACGGATGAGGTCGACACCCAGCCGACGCTTGGCTTCCAGCGCGTGATTCAGCGCGCCATCCTCCACGTGCAGTCCACTGGCAAGAAGGAAGTCACCGGCGCGAATGTGCTGGTGGCGATCTTCGGCGAAAAGGACTCGCACGCCGTGTACTACCTGCACCAGCAAGGGGTGACCCGCCTCGATGTGGTGAACTTCATCGCCCACGGCATCCGCAAGGCCGAGCCTCCTGAGGCCGCCAAGGCCAACGGCCAGGGCGAGCCGCAGCAAAACGAGGGCGAGAAGGAAGAAGGCGAAGCCAAGGCCTCGCCGCTGGAGCAGTACACCCAGAACCTCAACCAGGCTGCACGTGACGGCAAGATCGATCCGCTGATCGGGCGCGACTCTGAGGTCGAGCGCGTCATCCAGGTGCTGTGCCGCCGCCGCAAGAACAACCCGCTGCTGGTGGGCGAAGCTGGCGTGGGCAAAACCGCCATCGCCGAGGGCCTGGCCTGGCGCATCACCCAGGGCGACGTGCCTGATGTGCTGTCAGATGCCGAGGTCTATGCCCTCGACATGGGCGCGCTGCTGGCGGGCACCAAGTACCGTGGCGACTTCGAGCAGCGCCTCAAGGCCGTGATCAAGCAGCTGAAAGACCAGCCGGGCTCCGTGCTGTTCATCGACGAGATCCACACGCTGATCGGTGCCGGTGCGGCTTCGGGCGGCACGCTGGACGCATCCAACCTGCTCAAGCCTGCGCTCAGCTCGGGCCAGCTCAAGTGCATTGGCGCCACCACCTTCACCGAGTACCGGGGCATCTTCGAGAAGGACGCGGCCTTGTCGCGGCGCTTCCAGAAGGTCGAGGTGGTCGAGCCGTCGGTTGAGCAGACCATCGAGATCCTCAAGGGCCTCAAGTCGCGTTTTGAAGAGCACCACAGCGTCAAGTACGCGCTGGGGGCACTCCAGGCGGCGGCCGAGTTGTCGGCCAAGTACATCAACGATCGCCACCTGCCGGACAAGGCCATCGATGTGATCGACGAGGCCGGCGCTGCCCAGCGCGTGCTGCCCAAGTCGAAGCAGAAGAAGACCATCACCCGCGCCGAGGTGGAAGAGATCGTGGCCAAGATCGCCCGCATCCCGCCCACCAGCGTGTCGCAGGACGACCGATCCAAGCTCAAGACGCTGGACCGCGACCTCAAGAGCGTGGTGTTCGGGCAAGACAACGCCATCGATGCACTTTCTGCGGCCATCAAGATGGCGCGCTCTGGCCTGGGCAAGCCCGACAAGCCGATCGGCGCCTTCTTGTTCAGCGGCCCCACGGGTGTGGGCAAGACCGAGGTGGCCAAGCAGTTGGCTTACATCCTGGGCATTGAGCTGATCCGCTTCGACATGTCGGAGTACATGGAGCGCCATGCCGTGAGCCGGCTGATTGGTGCGCCCCCGGGCTACGTGGGCTTCGATCAGGGTGGTCTGCTGACCGAGGCTGTCACCAAGAAGCCGCACGCCGTGTTGCTGCTCGACGAAATCGAGAAGGCCCACCCCGATGTGTTCAACATCCTGTTGCAGGTGATGGACCACGGCACGCTGACCGACAACAACGGGCGCAAGGCCGACTTCCGCAACGTGCTCATCATCATGACCACGAACGCGGGCGCCGAGACCTTGCAGAAGTCGACCATCGGCTTCACCACCCAGCGTGAGCTGGGCGACGAGATGGGCGACATCAAGCGCATGTTCACGCCGGAGTTCCGCAACCGCCTGGATGCCATCGTGGGCTTCAAGCCGCTCAACGAGGAGGTCATCCTGCGCGTGGTGGACAAGTTCCTGCTGCAGCTGGAAGGGCAGCTCGCCGAGAAGAAGGTGGAGGTCACCTTCACCGATGCGCTGCGCCGTCACTTGGCCGAGCGTGGCTTCGATCCGCTGATGGGGGCGCGTCCAATGCAGCGCCTGATTCAGGACACCATCCGTCGCGCCCTGGCCGACGAGTTGCTGTTTGGCGACCTGGTGGACGGCGGGCGCCTCACGGTGGACGTGGTCACCAACGACAAGGGCGAGAGCGAGGTCAAGCTCGACATCCAGCCGCACAAGAAGGCGGACAAGGCCAAACCGGAAGCGGCGACTGCCGAGTGACGCAGGGCCCACAGGCCCTCTGACGAAACGAGCCCTGCGGGGCTCGTTTTTTCATGGGCGAGCGGGGCTGGTGGGTTGAAGCCGCATTGCCACTGGCTCAGGCGGCGTCGGGCGCCAGCCGCGCAAAGCCCTGGGCCGTGAGGCGCAGCACCTCAGCGCGCGAATGTGTGCCATCCAGGTCCCAGTCTGACAGCACATGGCGGGTGCCGCCGGTCGCCCCGAAGGGGCGGTCGCCAGGCTGGTGCGTGTGGCCGTGGATGAGGCTCAGGGTGCCTGTGGCGCTTTGCCACGCTGCCGTGTGGGCCTCATCCAGGTCGGCCCAGTCGGCGGGTGTCTGGCCGGCCTTGTGGGCCTCGCTGGCCTCGCGCATGGCGCGGGCGGTGGCCAGGCGCTTGTCGAGCGGCTGGGCCAGGAAGCTGGCTTGCCAGTGTGGATGGCGAAGTTGCACGCGCACGCGCTGGTATTCGGCATCGCTGAGGCACCAGGCGTCGCCGTGGGTGACCAGGTGCGTCTGGCCAAAGGCGCTCAGCAGCAGCGGGTCGGGCAGGGCGTGGGCCTGGCAATGGGCCAGCAACTCCGCGCCCATGAGGAAGTCCCGGTTGCCCACCATGAGCCCCAGGTGCAAGCGCTGGCCGGCCTGGCGCATGGCCTCCGCGCAGCGCGCTTCGAAGGGCAGGGTGCGCATGTCATCGCCCACCCAGGCTTCGAACAGATCGCCCAGGATGAACACGGCATCGGCCGTGGTGCGGGCGAGGTAGCGCATCCAGGCCTCGGCCGTGCGTGGGTGCTGCTCGTCGAGGTGCAGATCGGAGATGAAATCGATCGCACGCCAGTGTGCCGGGGCCTCAAAACGCGAACACCGCCCATCGGGCGGTGTCGGCGCGTTCAAGGCAGCGTGGTGGTGCTGCCCCGTCATTCAGACCTCGGTGGCCTTGATGATGGTGACGTCTTCGAGGGGCACGTCGTCGTGGAAGCCCTTGCGGCCGGTGCGGACCTTCTCGATGGCATCCACCACCTCGGTGCCGGCGACGACCTTGCCGAACACGGCGTAGCCCCAGCCCTGGGCCGATTCCGACTTGAAGTTCAGGAAGTCGTTGTTGGTGCTGTTGATGAAGAACTGGGCGCTGGCCGAGTGCGGCGCGCTGGTGCGGGCCATGGCCAGGGTGTACTTGTCGTTCTTCAGGCCGTTGTTGGCCTCGTTCTCGATCGGATCACGGGTGGGCTTTTGGGTCATGCCGGCTTCGAAGCCGCCGCCCTGGATCATGAAACCCTTGATCACGCGGTGGAACACGGTGCCGTCGTAGTGGCCGGCCTTGACGTACTCCAGGAAGTTGGCGACGGTCTTGGGGGCCTTGACGTCGTCCAGCTCGATGCGAATGGTGCCTTGGGAGGTTTGCAGTTCAACGGTCTTGGTCATGTCATTTCTCGATGGTGACTTGTTTGATGACCACGGGTTGCACGGGCACGTCGCCGAAGGGGCCCTTCATGCCGGTTTCAACCTTGCGGATGGCGTCGACGACGTCCATGCCAGCGGTCACTTTGCCGAACACCGCGTAGCCGTTGCCATCGGGCGAGCGGGCGGCGTCCAGAAACGCATTGTCCTTCACATTGATGAAGAACTGGGCGGTTGCCGAGTCGGGCACGGCGGTGCGCGCCATGGCGATGGTGCCGCGTGCATTGCTCAGCCCGTTGCGGCTTTCCAGAGGGATGGGGGCGCGTGTGGGCTTTTCCTTCATGTCAGCGGTCATGCCACCGCCTTGGATCATGAAGCCATCGATCACGCGGTGGAAGATGGTGTTGTTGTAGTGGCCAGCCTTGATGTACTGGACGAAGTTGTCCACGGTCTTGGGGGCTTTGGCCGCGTCCAGTTGGACGACGATGTCGCCCTTGTTGGTGGCGATTTTCACCGTCTGGGCGAAGGTGCCCGAGGTGCCGGCCAGCAGGCCCAGGGCCAGCGTGGCTTGCCAGAATGTGCGCATGGTCATCCGATGACTCCTTCGAAGAAGATTTTCCACAGTCCGCCTTCTTTGCCCCAGTATTGACGCTTGATGGCGCCAGTGCGTTGACCTTCGCCCACTTCTCCGAAGGTGACGACCAGGATGTCGGACTTGTCTTTCCAGCTGAGGATGGCCAGGTCCTTGAGTTGCAGCACCTTGCCGCGCTGCACCTGCACGTCGCGCTCAAGCACCTGTTTGAACTGCGCGAGGTCTTTGGTGCCCGACGCAAATTGCGGCGAGTAAAACGCCAGCAGGCGATTGAGGTCGCCACTGGCGCGGGCCACGCGCCAGCCTTCAAGCAGGTTCTGCAGGTTGCGGCGCTGGCCCTCGCTGGCCTCGTTGCTGACCCATTGCAGGTTGCGGGCGATCACCACGGGGGTGGTGCGTGGTTGCACGCGGGCCAGGATCGATTGCAGCTCGGGATTGGCCAGCACGACACAGCCGTCGGTGCTGTTGGGGCTGCGGGCGTAGCTGTCTGAGGGCACGCCGTGCAGCCAGATGCCGCTGCCTGTCTTGCCCTGGCGGCGGTCGTACTCGTTGGGGTAGTTCAGGGGCAGGGCGCCCACGCCGTAGAAATCTGTGAGCTGCTTGGCTTCGAGGCGGCTGGTGATGTAGTACACGCCCAGCGGGGTGCGCTGGTCACCTTCGGCGCTCTTTTCGGCGCCCAGGCGGCCGATCGACACGTAGTGCTCGGCCACCAGTTGCATGCCATGTGCACCATTTTCAAACAGGTACAGGCGGGAGCGGCTGGCATCTACCGCGATGGCGTGTTTGGTGCTGTTGGGCAGTTCGACGAATTGCGCGGGCAGGGCACCTGCGGGCGGGCGCTCTTTGAGCGCGGCCAAGCGGCGCTCGGCTTCAACCTTGAGTTGCTCCAGCTTCTGCGGGGCCTTGGCAGTCAGGTCGGCGGGGGCGTGGCCCATGGTGGGCAGGGCTTGCACGCGCGACAGCAGCAGATCGCCGTAGACCAGCTGGGCGAGTTGGAAGGTGGGGATGTCTCGGACCAGGCCTTCGGCTTTGTCGAGGGCCTGGCGGTTGTGGCCTTGGCCGATCAGGCGGTAGATGTCGAGCAGCCGGGCTTCGGCGGGCGCCAGCGGCGCGCTCGCGACCGCTTGGCTGCCATCACCGTGGGCCAGTTGGGACGAAGCGTTGGACGGCTGCGCCGTGTTGCCGGCGCCAGGGTCCAGCTTCGTGTGCTGGGTCTGCACGTCTGCGCGCCGCCCGAGGCCCAGCTTCACCGCGCCTGCGGGCGATTGCGCCCAGACTGTCAAAACACTCAAACCGATCGCCACAACCCCGAGGCTCAGGGCGGTGGCGCGACGCACCTTCTTCCCCATCACGACCCGGCGCTTTCCTTCACGATCAACCAGCTGTTGCCGCTGCGCACCAGTTCGAGCTTCTTGCCGCTGCTGACCGACAGGCTGTCGGCCTTGTAGTCTTGGTGGAAGGTGGCGGTGGCCTTGTTGCCGTTGACGCTGATGTGGACGTCAGACAGCTTGACGGTGATGCTGCGTTTGCTGGTGATGCGCTCGTTGCGCTCGCGCTCCCAGGCCTTGCGGCTGCCCTTGCCGCCGTCGAAATCGCGGGCGTAGGCGGCGATGTAGCCGTCCACATCCTTCTTGCTCCAGGCATTGGCCCAGGCCTTGACGGCGGCTTCGACGTCGCGCTCGGTGGCTTCGGACTTGGCCTCAGCCTTGGCTTCGGCTGGCGTGGGCTTGGTGGCCACCGGCGGGGCGACCGGAGCCGGTGCAGGCACAGGTGCGGGGGTGGGCTTGGCCACCGGCGTCGGAGCAGGTGCCGGCGTCGGTGCTGGGGCAGGCGTGGGGGCGGGTGCTGGCGAAGGCGCGGGCGCTGCCACGGCGTTGCGATCCTTGGGGAACAGGTCTTTGATCATGGCCAGTTTGGGGGCCACGGCCGAGCGGGTGTCAATCTGCAGGGCCTTGGAATAGGCCTGGCTGGCGAGCTTGGCGTAGACGTCGCCCAGGTTTTCGTAGGCGGTGGCGTAGCTGGGGTTGGTGCGGATCGCCATTTCGAGCGCCGTGCGGGCCTTGTCGTACTGGCCTTGCTGCGCGTAAAGCACGGCCAGGTTGTTGAAGGGCTCGGGCAACTCGGGGAAGTCTTCGGTCAGCTTGGTGAAGGCGGTGATGGCCTCGGCGGTGCGGCCAGCCTGCGACAGGCTGATGCCGCGCAGGAAACGCATCATCGGGTCACGCGGTTTGCCTTGCAGGTACTGGTCGGCCTTTTGCAGGGCTTCCACGTTCTTGCCGCTGGACAGCAGCTTTTGCACGTCACCGATGTCGTCAGCATGGGCCGCCAGGGCCGCGAGCGACAGTGCCGCCACCGCCACGCATTTGCCAGCGAATTGCGCTGTCAGGGCCGAGAGACGGGTTCCGAACGGGGATGCGGCAGATGACATGTCTGGTTGAAGAGTAATTGGCTGTTGGAGGGACGCCCGGCTGGCAGTGACCGAGGCAGCGGGCCGTCGAGAATAACAGGCAGCGTCCCTGGCGCAGATCGTCATTCACCCTGATGTGTGGGGCGGCCCGCTATACTTCGGCGATTGTATCTTGAGCGACAGCGGTGCCTGCCTCCCCAGGCTTGTCATCCAGAGACAGCCTCTCGCGCTGTTTCGGTCAGGGCCGACGCCTGGGTGGCGCTGTGGCCTCCTGCCCCGTGATTCGCCCACTTGAATCCCATGCCCTTGCGCCTATTCAACTCCCTGACGCGTCAGCTTGAAACCTTCACGCCCATGGTGGCGGGCCAGGTGAAGATGTATGTGTGCGGGGTGACCGTGTACGACCTGTGTCACGTCGGGCATGCCCGCATGATGCTGTCTTTCGATGTGGTGCAGCGCTGGCTCAAGGCCAGCGGCCTGCAGGTGACCTTGGTGCGCAACATCACCGACATCGATGACAAGATCATCCGCCGTGCGGTCGAGCGTGGCATCACCATCCGCCAGCTCACCGACGAGATGACCGCTGCCATGCATGCCGACATCGGCGAGCTGGGCATCGAGCCGCCCACGCACGAGCCGCGCGCCACCGAGTACGTGCCGCAGATGCTGTCGATGATCGGCCGCCTGGAGGCCAACGGCCTGGCCTATCGCGCGACCAACGGCGACGTGAATTACGCCGTGCGCAAGTTCGAGGGCTACGGCAAGCTGTCTGGCAAGTCGCTGGACCAGTTGCGTGCTGGCGAGCGCGTGGCCGTGGACGACGGCAAGCTCGACCCGATGGACTTCGTGCTGTGGAAGGCCGCCAAGGCGGATGAGCCGGCCGACGTCAAGTACGCCTCCGACTTTGGCGACGGCCGCCCGGGCTGGCACATCGAGTGCTCGGCCATGGCCTGCTCGCTGCTGGGCGAGCAGTTCGACATCCACGGCGGTGGCCTGGATCTGCAGTTCCCGCACCACGAAAACGAAATCGCCCAGAGCGAAGGCGCCAGCGGCAAGCGCTTCGTCAACTACTGGATGCACAACGGCTTTGTGAACGTCGACAACGAGAAGATGTCGAAGTCGCTGGGCAACTTCTTCACCATCCGCGATGTGCTCAAGCTGTTCGATGGTGAGACGGTGCGCTTCTTCATGCTGCGCACGCACTACCGCAGCCCGTTCAACTACAGCGACACCGGGCTCGAAGACGCCCGCGCTGGATTGAAGCGCCTGTACACCGCCATGCAAGGCGTGGACCCGCAGGGTGAGCTGGTGCCGGCTGCCATCGATTGGTCGCTGCCCGAAGAGGCCCGCTTCAAGGAAGCGATGGACGAAGACTTCAACACGCCCATCGCCTTGTCGGTGTTGTTCGACATGGTGGGCGAAGTCAACCGCACGGGCTCGCGCGAGGTGGCTGCGCGTTTGAAGGCGCTGGCTGGCGTGCTGGGCATCCTGCAGCAGCCGCCGCAGCAATACCTGCAAGGTGGCGCCGGTGGTGGCGATGAGGCCGAACAGATCGAAGCCTTGATTGCCGCGCGTGCCGAGGCCAAGGCCGCGCGCAACTTTGCCGAAGCCGACCGCATCCGCGCCGAGCTCACCGCCATGGGCGTGGTGCTCAAGGATGGCCCGACGGGCACGAGTTGGGTGAAAGCCTGATGAATGAGAGCACCGCTGAGCCGGGCGCTCCGACGCCCGAGGGCCTCATCACGCCACCCTATTGGGACGAGGCGTGCAAGCACCTGGCCAAACGTGACCGGGTGATGCGCAAGCTGATTGCTGACCACGGCTCGGCGCGCTTGTACAGCCGGGGGGATGCCTTCACCACACTGGCGCGCTCGATCGTGGGGCAGCAGATTTCGGTTCAGGCGGCGCAGGCCGTCTGGGAGCGGCTGCTGGCCTTGCTGGGGCAGCAACCGCCCGAGCAGCGCGCGCCGCTGCCCGTGCCAGGTG
>JACCDX010709680.1_pt1 | contig 10343 bp, 8 predicted proteins | sample 7449681 | NCBI WGS metagenome assembly JACCDX01 (sample SAMN15323450, study PRJNA562643) | freshwater metagenome | isolation source: river surface water | place: USA:Blue River Watershed | collected 2017-08-18
CATGCACCAGGTCACGACTCTGCGGCAGGCACACTACGCGAAGAACACAGGCATGGCGTTCCGTCGGGCCAATCTTGCTGCAATGGAGCAGGAGATCGGCCCTCAAGGGGAGGCGATGATCCAGTGGCTGCGCGACTCCCTGCGGGAAAGCGCCGACCGAGTGGCCCCTGTCTACAGGGAGCACACCGGCATCAACTTCCCTTACGAACTCGACCCGAACTACATGCCGGTGGCGCTGTATAAAGACATCCACTCCCTGGACTCCTTCATCATGGGCGTCTCCGTCATACCGCCGGAGTTCTCCCGCCGGCAGTTCTCCAACCGGGATTTGGATGAAGACGCCGACCTCATCACCTTGGTGACAAACCGGTACGGCCTCGAGGCCCAGTTCGTGCATTTCGCTCCACAGCAGAGTCTGCTGCGCGGAGTGTTCCAGCACCCGGATGTCCTCAAGGCCATGACCAACACCTTCGGACCCCGGGAAGTAGAGGGCTTTATCGAGGCCCTGCGGGCTACGCTGGTGGGGTACACACCCACGATCGACACGACCTCCGGGTTCGGGCAGGCCCTTGGGTTCTACGGGGCGCTGCGCCTGTGGGGTTCGGTGCCGCAGATCATCCGCCAGGGCACGGCGCTGTTCTCTTACGTTGGCGCCACCTTTGGGACAGCAGGAACAGGGGGCGACCTGTACGGGAAGAGCGGCTTCGGCGCCATCGAGAACCGCCGGGTGCGAATCCGGGAGGTTCTCCGTTGGACTATGGAGGGGATCACGACGGACGAAGGTCGCGCTGCGTTCGAGAGGATCGTGCACTCCGAGCACGGGAAGATCCGCTGGCGCGACTCCGGCCTTGCCGTCCTCACGGACATCCAGAACAACCGGAACAATCCTGCCTTCCTGAAGTTCATCACAAACAAATATGCCCGCCTCCCGATAACGTTCGGGGATATGATCGGCACCGCGCTCGCCGGGCAGGGGCTTCTCCGCGCCATCGAAGCGGACTTGATGGCCACCGGGATGCCACCGGAAGAAGCCTACGCGGAGGCCATGTCCCAGTTCTGGCGGGTGGCGGAGGAAAACCAGCAGACGTCCATGCAGGCGTTGAAAGCCCAGTGGCAGCTGAAGAACAGCGCCATCCACCGGGCCATCGGGATGTTCACGACCGCACCCCAGCAGCAAATGGCCAAGGAGATGCTGGCCTACGCAGAGTGGAGGCAGGGCCGGGCCGAATCGCTCAGCGGGCTCCTCCGGGTTATCGCGGCCAATCACCTGCTCATGCCGCTGGCGTTCCAGAGCCTGAACACGCTGACCGGAATTGCGGCCGAGTTCGCGGCCAAAGGCGATCTGGAGGACTACGAGTTCGCCGACGACCTGAACAACCTGGTGGCCATGATGCTGGCCGGCCCTCTCTCGGGCATCTTCTTCTTCGGCACCATGATGCAGGACATGCTGTACATGATGACGGCTGTCGGGTTCAAGTTTGCAGGGCACCCGGTGCAGGATGTCCGGCAGATAAAGGCGTTGCCGGTCACGGGTTTCTTTGCGTCGATCGGGCGGGTGCTTGTGTCCTCCGCCAAGGGTGCGGGGAACCTGATCGTCGAGGAAGACGCGGACGCCGCGATGGACGATTTCCTGGACGCACTGGACACCGGTGCTGCGGAAGTCGCGCCTTTCTACGGCCAGTTCAAGAAGCTGTACAAGCGGTTCGACGAAGACTGAAAACGAAAAAAGACCGCCCCGGGAGGTTTAACGCCTCCCGGGGCGGTCAGTTATTCTTCGTCATCACCGAAGGGCATCACAGGGAACAGGCCGCTCTCGCCTGCCCTGCGTCCCTTGCGATCCTCCACACGGTCGATCTCGATGAGGCGATCCACTGCGGCGATCACCTCCTCCTCCAGCAGGGCGCTGCCGTCCGCAGTACGGATGTCGGCTTTGCCGATGTACCGGCCTGCCCGGTTGCTGCGGCTGTAGGGGTTGTCCGCCAACACAGCGCGTTCAATGGTGGCGAACACGACGGTGTCGTGGTCCAGCAGCATATCGTCCGTGGATACCATGACGTGGATGCCGTCCCGGTACTGCAGGTGGATCCGTTCGCCGGGGCCAACCCAGTTGGACTTGGCCCTCGTCAACGTCAGCCGGCCGCCCGGTTGCTCCGGGTTCTGCCAGTCCAGGAACAGGCGATTGCGTACGCCGTTCTCCCACGCCACCGCGCCGCCGAACTGCGACCCTGCCGCTTTGGCCGGGTGGCCCAGCAAGATGAACGTCACGTTGGTGAGCGCCGCCAACCGGTTGAGCCTGGCCTTGAGGAACTGCTGGACCAGCTGGTTGTCGTTCTGATCCCCGCCGTAAACGTCCCCGACGGTGTCGATGATCACCACACGGGGGCCTTTGGGCATGGTGTTGATCTCGTCGATCATCTCTTTCCACAGCGGCCCGTCTTCCAGCACCGGGCCGTTCTGAACGACAAGGAGGTTGCTCGGCTCCCCGACCCGGCTGACAACCCGGAAGTCGGCCTTGCGTATCGCCTCGGCCCACTGCGGATCGTTGCCCATAGCCCGGAGCCGGTGTCTCACGTCCAGCCAGCTGTCCTCGCAGAGGAACATCTTGACCGGGCGGTGCGTAACCTTGGCACCCCAGATGGTGTCGAAGCCACCGCCAATGGCGATACCCAGTTGAATGGCCATGAGTGATTTCCCTGTGCCGCCACGGCCGGTGAGATACGTGTGGGTGTTGTCCTCCCCGGGGATCCAGCCCTCGACGAGCCAGCACCGGGGCGGCGGGTCGCCTTCGTTGAAGATGTCGGCCACCAGGCGGGACTTTGGTTTCGGTGCCGGCGGGGGTGGCGGTTCTTCCTCGAAGGGGTCCGGAGCGAACACCAGCTGCGCCGCCGCCAGCCGGGCTTCGTAGCTTTCCGAGCCAATGCCTTTCTTGGCGTACCGGTATGCGTTGCCGACTTTGGCCCCGAGGGCGGAAGGTTCCCACGCAGGGAAAGCCTTCTCGTCGTTCCAGTGTTCGAGCATGAGATCAAGGCAGGTTTCCTCGCTGATGCCGTACTCCCGGACGGAACACGCCACGACGTAAGTCGTGTGGTCGCCACCCGCCCCTTCGACGGCGCACGGAGCGGCGTGCATCAAGTACCGGATGGCCATGCCGACGTTTTCCTGCGAGTCCAACGCGTCCACGCAGGCGAAGGTCACGTTCCCTTGGCGGGTTATGGTGTTCGAAATTGTTGCTGGCAGCGGGGCGGGCTCGCCGGTTGTGGCGAACGCATAAGACACCCCGTTTATTGTACTCCCCGGAACCAACACGTATCCGCCTGCGCCCCGGGTGTCGATCTTTTCGCCGAGCCGGCGAACGGTGTTCTCGACGGTGCCGGTGAAGTACAGGTGCCGGCCGCCTTTCGGCGTGGTCACGGTAAGTGTGTTGCCGGGGGATCCGTACCGCCGTTCGTATTCGGCGTAGGCACCCGGGCCGTCAAGGTCGACCACGGCCACCGGCTTGGCCGCACCACCTACGTGGAACGCCCAGTTGCAACCGGGGTACCGGGCCGCCCACTCCGCGATCTTGGCGGGATCCGTGGTTGCGGCATCCTTCCACGCCACCAGCGGGGCTTTGCCGTTTTTCTGCACGGGGAAAAGAGGCCAGCCTTTCTGCAGATACATGTCCAATTCCGCAGGGTACGACTTGCGCGTCTGCGAATGTGTGCTATTCATATCGGTGTCCGTTCCTTGGTTGGGGCTCCGGTGGCCGGGTGAGGCCACCGGAGCTTTTTAGTTTACAGGGGCCATTCGGTAAGGTCGGGAACCATAGCATACACCGAATAGAACCTCGTGACCAGTTCCAGCGAAGGGGAATCTATCCCCGCCGCCACGTTGATAAGGACGTCGTCGGTCGTCCCCATGAGTTTGGCGAAGGTCTTCTGCGACATCCCGAGATACTTGCGGAGACGACGCAAGCTGTCGTGGTCGACCTGCACCGGGCGGTGGTCTATTTCAAGGGCCGTGTAGACCAGCGCCCGGAACTTTACGTGGATGGGTCCAACGCAATGCTCTGCTGCCCGGACGCCTTGGCTCCCGCACAGCTGACACAACTGCGTGGTTGTCAGGCCCTGGGCTTTGCGGTTCGCCTTCAGCAACCACCCGGGCATGTCGGCCGCAGCCGTGTGGATGTATGGCCTGTTGCCTGACCAGCCAATCTGCTCTACCGGATCGGGATCCATGTCGGCCGGCAGCGACTGCAGGAGCCACCGGGATCCGGGGTCGTAGCGTACAACCCAGAACTTCCGTGTCCGGATGTTCTGTATGTACGCGTTTTCGGGACGGGGTTCTCTCATATCAGTTGCTCCCCATGTTGAACGCAATCAATAACCTTCTTGTCTCCCACCTTAATTGGCTCGTCACTCATTTCCTGTACCTCTCACCAAACCAAGCCTCTGCTTCGATGGGCAACCCGGGTGCCCAGCCAACGGGCGTCTTCATCGCAGCAAGCAACCTGCTCACGCCCGCCTCCCCGCCAACAGACTGGGGGATCTCGGTTGTGATCTCGTCGTGCGTGTGCATCACGATGTTCTGCTCCTTGGAGATACGAACCATCGCGGTTGCCTGAACGTCACGACACAACGCCTGCACGATGTTCTCGGTCAACTTCCCGCCGTAGGTTTCCAGTTCCTGCCACCGATGGGTGATGCTGTCGACACCCCAGTAGATGAGGCTGTCCTGCACGCCCCACGGTTTCTCCCGTGGCTGGATCGTCGGGTTGTGATAGTGCAGCTTCCTGCCGCTGGGCATACTGCACTCGAGAACAGGCCAGGGCCACTGGCCGTCGTTCACCACACGGTAGTACACGCTCCGGTACTGTTGGTAGGTTCCGGGCTCCCGGACGGCCGACATCGCGGCCTTGTTCAACCCTCGCCAAAGCGATACGGTTTGCGGCCTGGCCTCGCGCCACGTCTCTTTGACGATGGTGGCTTCGCCCTCGCCGAGACGGACGCCGTAGTTGCCGGCCATCGTGAGGAACGCGCCCTCGCCGCCGCCGTACCCGAGCGCCAGTTCGGCCACCTTGCCGATCTGCCGTTGAGCTTTGGTGACGTCATCGTACCCGCAGTGGTAGATTGACATGGCGGCGATCTTATACATGTCCCGTCCCTTTACGTATGCGTCCAGCACATGCGATTCGCCGGCCAGCCACGCCAGCATGCGGCCCTCGATGGATGCGAAGTCCGCACACACCAGCACCTTGCCCGGTGCCGCCGTGATCATTGGCCGAATACAGGTCACAATCCCGTCGATGACCTCGCCGAACAGCAGTTCGATGGTCGGAATGTCTTTCTGCTTCGCCAAGGCGATGAACGTGTCGGTGTCGGTGAACGATCCGCGTGGCAGGTTCTGTGTCTGCACTGTGCGGCCGGCCCAGCGCCCGGTGTGGGCGCCGTGGTACTGATACACGCCCCGGACCCGGGAGTCCGAACATGCACATGCCAGCATCGCGTCCAGTTTGGCGGTGCTGGTGCGGCTCAGGATCTGACGCAACTCGAGGATGCGCCGAACCTTGGGCGAGATGTTCTCGTCCATAAGTGCAGTGCGCACTGCATCCTTGTCCAGAGAAGGGACAGCAAGCCCGTTGGCCTCCAGCACCGCAATCACCCGGGACACCTGGCTGTGCGAGCAGCCGGCAATCTCGGCAAACTCGTTAGCCAAAGCCTCGGCGGCGATGTCTTCGATCACCTGCATGTCCCTGATCGTTTCGATGTCAACGTGCACACCCCTCCGGTTGATGTCCCCGTCGAGCACGAACACTGCCCTCTCGAACGGACACAGTTCAGGCAGCGCCTCCGACAATACCCGCTCGGCAACCACGTCCTGCATGCAGTACTGCATCAGCCGGTACACCTCGGACGGTGTCTCGTGCCAATGCACGCCCTCTGCAGCCAGCCGCCGGGGACGCGTCATACGAAGCATGAGCTTACGCCCCTCCGCGTCCTTCTGCACCGGCAGCTGCAAAACCGAGCACGCCTCACCCAAGCTCTGCGGCAGGGCGAACCGTGCACATCGCGCCATCGTGCACGCCCATTTGTCGGAGCGGATCTCCGGGAATCCGTGGCGAGGCACCATGATGCGCGTCCACACGGCCTGCTCGAATCCGTAGTTGTGTGCCTCAATGACGGTCGCGTTTTCGATGATGCTCCGTAACTCCTGATCTTCGATGAAGTGGATGGCATCACCGGGGTTCGCCAAGGAGTATTCCTCTGCGCGGGACCGGAAGTGCGGGGTTGCCCAGATGCGGGGTTGTTTGTCTTCCACGGCGACAGCAAGGCACATGACCTCGCATGCCGGGTCGGCGGCGTACACCCAGGCGTTGGTCTTCTTCAGATCGACACCGGCTGAACGTGTCTCAAAGTCGATTGTTATTTTCATGCATGGCTCCTAGCATTTCCAGTTCGCGCAATACCAGCTTTTTGCGAAGCTCGGTCACTGCGATTTCGAGTTTGGTTCGCTCCTCCACCAGTCGCTCGTTGGCGGTGTGCAGGTCGCAAAGTTGCCGGTTCCTTTCGGCGTGCTCCTTGTGCATGGCGACGTTTTGTTCCAGCAGTTCGCTGTGCCTATTCAGTTCGCCGGCGATGGCCCGCAAGACCTCGAGTACCGAAAGCAGTTGAAACTCGGTCATTTCCCTGCCTCCTCGAAAATAGCCGCACACATCTCTTGCGTGATCTCGACATACCCAGACTCCGTACCACACCGGTCACATGTCCGGGACAACCAGCCGCCGTTGGTGTATCGGTTCTCCGCGATTGCGTACCCCCACTGGTGTTCGCAGTTCGCAACCTTGCAGTTCTTTTCGTGCTCTGTGGCAAGATCGGGGCAGTTTCCTGTCCAGTCGCAATGCTCACATTGGTAACTGATCTTCATGGGTGGGTCTCCTTGGTTGGAAAGAAAAACCCCCGGGTGTTGCCACCCGGGGGTTCGTGTTGCTCAGATGTCGTCGCTGCCGGCGCCGACCGCGTCCTCAGCGAAAACGCTGGCGGCCTGCTCCTCGGACGCAACCACGGACGTGCCGAGGCGGGTGCCGTCGCCGCGCTTCTGCACATACTTCAGCCCACAGGACACGCCCTTGGCCTTGTCCGTGTCGTAGGCGAAGAAGTCCACGTGGAGGCGGACGATGCAGCCGGGATACACCTGGTTGCGGTCGAGGATCGCCTTGCACTGGCGGTCAACGACCACCGGCTGACGGGTTTCGTTGGTGGCCAGCGCCCAGTGTCCGGCGTAGGCGCCGTACAGACCCTTGGTGTCCTCCTCGGCGGCGATGTCGCCGTCGGTCAAAGGCAACCGGAGCTTGCTGCCCCGGGGGCGGGTCTTGGCGTCGGGCCACTTGGCGGCGGCGGCGGCTTCGATCTTGGCCCGGATCTCAGCGATCACCGGGTCGTTGTCCATCGTCTTGCCGGGGGTCTTCTTGATCAGCAGAGTAAGCTGATACTTCTTGGATCCGTCGGCGAAAGTCTTGGGCTCGAAAACCCACGGAAAAGATGCGATGCCTTCAGGGGTGTTCATGCTGTTGCTCATGTGCAGTCTCCTTGGTTGGTGATACGGTCCCAGTCTTCGATCGCAGCGATAAGCGACGACTGGTAGTTGGCGAAGGTCGCGTCACAGCGACCACCGAACTGCTGGCTGTGCGCCAGCAGCATCTCGAGGAACAGGCGGGGGCTGACCCCACCGCCGCCCAGCACGGCGGGCATGTTGAACTTCAACGGCTCGCTGGGGTAGCCGTTTTCGAGGGGCATGTTGAGGCGGACGTCCATCCGCCCCGGTTCAGTCTCAGACGGGTTGGTGATGACGATCGTCCCACCTTCCGTCCCTTTAATTCGGATGTCCATCAGATCTCGGGCTCCTTGAATACGTCGATGGCGGATTCGCCTGTTGGTGTGAAGTCAGGGACCACCGTCTGTGAGCGGTCACAGCGGATGAGTTCCTCGACACGGTCCCGGACATCTGCCGGGCTGGCCTTCATCCGGGCACGGATCTTGGCGGGGGTTGTGAGCTTACGTTCAAACACCCAGTCCGCAGGGAACAGGCTCTTGAGTGTGGCCTCCGCCTCGTCTTCGTTCTCCCACGAATACGTGCGCCGGCCATCCCCGACCTTCCAGCCCGGGACATCCTGACCGGCAAGGATTCGCGCCTTGGCGAAGTCTCGAACAGCGCGGGACCACGCCTCGAACCGGGGAAGCACCGACAGCAGGGCACCCAGCTGCGTGGCGGTCAGGTTCTCGGGAGCAGGCAGTGCGTCTGCGTCGACCCCGGGCAGGGGCTTCGGCTCACGCAACACCGCCGTCACGCTGGCCATGTGTGCGGGGCACACATTAAAGGCAGGACAATACTGGCAGTGTTTGCCGGTGACACGGGGCGCATCCGGGTCTTTGGTGGCTTGGATGGCCGGGGTCAGCTTCTCGTTCCGCCAAGCCCGCAGATCCTCGGCCTTATAGGAAACCTGCCTGACCGGGCCGACCGACCCAACGTCCCGGGCGTGGGGCTGGTACACCGTGAGGCGAACCTCGGACGCATGCGGTGCTTCGATGAGACCACCAAGACCGTAGATCATCAGCTGGTGGTTGTCCTCGACCTCGACGGGGCTGGCCCCGTTCTTCAGGTCGACCACATCCACCATATCACCCAGGGTATCTACGATCAGTGCGTCGGCAGTGCCGTACACCTCGGAGTCGACCGCTTCGTACGGACGGACACGCTGCTCGACGAAGAGCACAGGGGCGTCGTGCTTGCTCCGCAGAGCGTACACCGTCTCGAGGTAGCCCTTGACGGCGTCGATCATTTTCTGATCGCAGAGGAACTGCGATCCGTCGGGGTTCTTGATGTACTCCCCGCGCCGCTCTTCAGGTACGCGCTCTTCGCGGAGGCACCATTCGGCGAGGGCATGCGTTGCCGTGCCCAGCTGGGCGGCGGCGCCGGGGGGCGGCTCCGGGATGTCGCGGCAAGCCGCGACAGAGCCCGGGCACACCATCCACCGGTGAGCCTTGGAGGGGCTCAACTCGGCGTGGCTGGCCATGTGTGTCAGCCCTCCAGCTTGACGATGGCGGCAAGGGCGGCGGGGATGCGCTCCTCGGCCAGCGCGTCCACGGAGCGGAACTCAGGCACCACCGCCGTGATGGCGGCACGCACCGTGGCCGACGCACCGGGCCGGTCCCCCGTGACGGAGGCCAGCTTGTCGATCAGCGCGATGGCCCGGGCCTTCAGCTGCTCCTTGGTGACAGGAGCGGGAGCCGGTTCAGCCACGGCGTTGACGGTCACGGCCGGGGCTGCCTCGGTGCGGGTCACCGCCGGGGCCTCGGGAGCCGCAACCTTCTTGGCGCGGGGCTTCTTCTCCGTCTCAGAGCCGGGACGGGGCTCCTCGGTGCTGACGGGGGTGCAGGGTGCGGGGGTTGGCGGAACGCACGGAGCCGGCGGGGCAAGGTTCAGCTTGCTTATGGCGGCGGTGAGTTCGCGGACGGAGAGGTTCAGTTCGTGGATGACAGCTTCAATACTCATCTCAATACTCCTTGTTTGGGGTGGGGTTTGGGTCTCTGCTTCGACAACTCCGGCCTCCTTTACCGGATCACTGTGTGTGCCAATCACGGCATCAATAACTTCCTGCTTCGAGACAAGGCGGCGACACTGCTCCGCATCAATGGTACCTGCCGCCGTCAGGTGCTGGATGACCACCATTTTGCGCTGACCAATACGGTAGCATCGGTCCTCCGCTTGTGCAATCTCCGACGGCACCCAAGTCCGCTCAACGAACACCACGGTTGCGGCGGCGGTGAGTGTGAGCCCGGTACCGGCGGCTTGGATTTGCCCGACGAAGACACGGACGGCCGGGTCGTTCTGGAACGAGTCCACTGCGGCAACCCGTCCCGCCTCCGTGACCCCGCCGTGCACCTGCACCCAAGTGCCTGGGTCGAGGGCGTCTGTGATTGCGGCAATCACCGACCTGCTGTATGCGAAGACCACAACCTTCTCCTCGGTGGCCAGCAGATCACGGATGTGCTCGACCGCCGCAGTTGCACGGGCCAGCGCCAGTTCCTCCCGGACGGTGGTCAGCTGTTCGGACAGCTTGTCTCGTGCGGCCAGCCGTTTCCACGCCGTCTCTTCTGAGCCCGACACGGACAGCAGGTCCATCCACAACGCCCTCTCCTTGGCGATCAGCGCGGGTGCACCGATGTCCAGCTCGAGGACCATGTGGCGTTTCGGCGGCAGCTGGTCCAGCACCTCCGTCTTCAGGCGGCGGAGCATGAGGTCCGTCCGCAACTTGCGTTGCAGTTCTGCCTCGTTGCTGGATCCGGACACATCCCACGCACGGACCC
>JACCDX010923688.1_pt1 | contig 10340 bp, 4 predicted proteins | sample 7449681 | NCBI WGS metagenome assembly JACCDX01 (sample SAMN15323450, study PRJNA562643) | freshwater metagenome | isolation source: river surface water | place: USA:Blue River Watershed | collected 2017-08-18
CCTAATATGTGGTACAGAAAAGTTATAGCTGGATTACCTGGAATTTCTAACTCTAATGTTCAAAAAGAATCTATTTTAGATCAAGAAGTCCAAGGCTTAAATGTAACTGCTGAAGATTTGTATCCTGAGCTTGAAAAAATGCTTAAGGAAATGAACTTTTCTCCTAATGAATATGAAAAACTTCCTGATCATGCAAGAAGAAACATTTGGGATATTTTAGTTCATAAATATGATACTAATCTATACAATACCTTTGAGGATTCTGATACTCCAGGATTTGATGCTACTGAAGCAAGAAGACACTCACCATATCATAGCAATCCTTCTGAAACAACATTAGAAGAGCAGTTAGAAGCTACAAGGCATGAAACTGTAGATCGTGAACCAAATAATAGTTTACAAGCTGAAAAGGGCAAGGGAGGCATGACCCTTCTCAATGGAAATGGTGCACCTCAGTATGCTTCAGGTAAAGGGGCAAGAATGTTCTATGACAACTTACCCTCTAATAGACATTGGTATAATATATGTTATGGCAACAAGAAACTCATTGGCATCTGCAATCAGAACATCAGCATATTCTGTTACTGGTGAATCTGTAAAAGGATCTGAATTCAATCAAGATCGAAACTATGCAAACAGTAGAATAAATCCTGGTTTAGGACCAAGTGTTAGGCAAGCTCAGTCGATAAACACTGTCACAACCTCACCAAACTTTTATTCTCCATTTCTTACACCCTCATCTTTTCAAATCCCAAACGCTCGAAGAGAAGTTTATCTTTGGGCAAACTGGTGGGTAAATAATGAGCCTAAAGTTGCTGCAGCCATTAACTTTTACACAAACTTTCCTTTTTCAGGTTGGGAATTAGAATGTTCCTCCACTTATGTAAAAGATTATTTTGAGAAACTTGTTGAGAAATTAAACTTTCAAAAGTGGCTTCCTCAAATTGCTCACACTTATTACCTTTTAGGTGATTCTTTTGTTCTATTGTCAATCGATTGTGAACATTGTAATGGTAGTGGTTGGAATGAAAAGAAAAATGAAGATTGTACTCATGACGGTGCATCATGGAAATCTATTTCTATCTTAAATCCTGACAGTGTATTAAAAACCCCAGGAATGCTTGATCAAGAAGGCACTTATGTTTACAGACCAAGTGCAGAAGAAATTAGAGTTGTTAATGAAAGACAACCTAAAGAAATTTATGATTCAATTCCTGACAGTGTCAAAAGAATGATTTTGAAGGGTGATCCAATCAAGCTCAACCCTTTATCTATTCACCATTTCAAACACGGATCAAATCCTTGGGAAGACTATGGAACATCATTAATTAGACCATTGTTTCCTATTCTCACATACAAAGATAAACTAAGGCAAGCGCAGTTTATGATTGCTGATAGATTAATTCTTCCAATCAAAGTAGTCAAGATTGGATCTGATACACGTCCAGCATCCCAAGAAGATATTGACGGCGTACAAGATGAACTTGCTGCACTTGCTTCTGATCCCAACCTAACTCTTGTAACTCATCACAATTTTGACCTTGAATGGTATGGCGCCAATAGTAAGTTTTATGTTGTCACACCTGAATTTGAAGAAATTAATTCAGAGCTTTTAGATGGCCTTATGCTTTCAAAAGCTTTATTAAATGGTGAAGGCCCTACTTACGGAAATGCACAGGTAGGTCTTATGGCTATGGCTCAAAGACTGGAAACATTCAGAAGAGAAGTAGCTCACTGGATTGAACTTAAGATATTTAGACCTGTTGCTGAATGGAATGGATTTGTTGTTGAGGGTGAAAGAGGCCAAGAAGAAATCATTTACCCAACAATAAAATTCAACGACTTACAACTCAGAGACGACTCTCAAAAACTTCAAATTATGGCTACCGCTAATCAACAAGGTGTGATTTCAAACACCTCTTTGATAGAGGCTTTTGGCCTTGATGTTGATCAAGAAATTGAAAGATTAAGATTTGAACAAGGCGCAAGTTTCATGAAAGAAGGAAACTTTGGAGTGCCAAGTTTTTCTATGAACTTGCAATCAGGTCCGGTTACAGGTCAAGGTTTCGCTGGGCAACAAGCAACTCCAGGAGCTGCTCCTCCTGGTGGTGGAATGATGGGAGGAATGCCAGGCATGGAAGCTGGTGGTATGACACCTCCTCTTGCATCATCAAAAGAAGAAAACTATCGTTTAGCGTCTACTGTAATTAATCAACTTTATGATGATGCCTTAGAAACAAAAAAAGAACTTTATGGCAAAAGATATGCATCAAAAATGATCAAGTCTGCAGCTCATGAAGGATTTATTCAATCTATCATGCCTGTGACAGGTAGAGGTATTCATGGACCATTGCCTGAGAAATATGATGGTTTCAACAAAACTTTGACTCCTGAAATTCTTGGCGGTTCTATATGTTCGCCGTTAAATATTGAGGCAAAATTTGAATATAGAATCGCCATGCATTCAAACGATGAAAATATAAGAACTGCATTCAAGCAAAAACAAGAAATGAATCAACCAAGCTTATATACATCTATTGAGAAGAAACTTTATGGATTATTGTTATCATTGAACATGCCATACTCTTTATTTGCGCAGTATTCAGCTGGTCCTACAGGTGATTATACTTTAGATGCTGCTATTCCTCAGTTAGGTATTGGCATAGAAGCTGATGGAGAAATTTGGCACAATAATTTTGATAAAATTGCTAAAGATAAAAAGAGAGATTCTGAGTTAGCAAATAATGGATGGGTCATATTAAGATTCACTGACAAGGAATTAAACGACCATCCAAATGATGTCCTAAATGTCATCATGCAAGGAATTAGAAAGAGAACAGGTCAATCTAATAACCCAGAAGAACAAACATTATAAGTAGAAATACTTTATAAATTTAGTACATTCGAAAAACCCGTCGAATCCGACGGGTTTTGTTTTGTAGGTTTTTAAGGCTTTAACGCAGAACTATTTTTATTAGCCTCCATCCATTAAATAGGTGGATGTTGATTGAAAAGTAAGGAAAAGTGTAATGAAAAAGGTTGCAAAAGGTGGAGCAATTACTATCAATAGTTTCTTAAATGAAGGTGATAGAAATGTAGCCAGAAATCACATGCTAAAGACAGCCTCTTCTAATATGAGAGAAGCTGCAAAAATTGGTTTGCAATCATTATATGCTGATCCAAAAGAAGTTTTAGAAAAATATAAAGACTTTGATATTGTCAAAGAAATGCAAGCTCGAAAAGGAGCTAAATTACTTTGGGTTAGAGCCAGAGCTATAGATGCAGATACTGTAAATGCAAATGGTGACTATTTTTCAAAAGAAGAACTTCTCAAGGAACATGAAATCAAGGGTGAAAAAATCCCTTCATATAAAACTTTTGAAGGCGTTCCAATTTACACTAACCACAAAAATGATGACATTGAACAAGCCAAAGGAATGGTTGTCTATGCAGAATGGGATGACAAAGAAAATTGTGTCTATTGTACATTCTTTGTAGATGAAGAAGCATATCCAGATATTGCAAGAAATATCAGAACTGGAGTCATTCATGATGTTTCTATGGGATGTTCAGTTGATTATGGTATTTGTTCTAAGTGTAAAAACAAAGCTTACACTGAAAAAGATTATTGTGAATGTTTGAAAAAGTACAAGGGTAAAAATGATCCTCAAACTGGCAAAAAAGTATATGAAGAAAACTATAAGTTGAAATTCATCGAACTTTCTTGTGTAGGAGATGGTGCTTTTGAAACTTGTGAAATTCAAGAAATTTATGATGTAGATGATGTCTTGAGTGCTGCTGAAGATTTGGAAAAAAAAGCTAATGAAATTTGTTCAAATATTGTTTTAGCTTTTGATGGTGCACCTTCAAATCCATTAGAAAGAGTTGCATATGAAAACTGTCTAAGAACAGCTCAAAATGCATCACAAACAGCAATAAAATTAGCTCAAAATGCAGGTACTTTAGTTGGTGGTCCACTATTAGCAGGACCTGGAGTGAATCAAAATTCAACAGTAGCAGCTGTATTGCAAGGTTTAGGAATTGATCCAAGATCTGGATTGAATGTTTTAGATTTAATCAATCTATCATTAAACTTCCTTGAAGTAGCTGTTATGAATTTGTTTGCAAGAAAAGACAACGTTGATCTTACACATGTAGGCAAGATCACAAAAGCAATGGCTGATTTGCAAGGCACCATGCAAGATATGATTGATGACGGTGTTGATGTAGGGTCTGGTCAAAGACCACAACCTATAAATGCAGGACAACAGACTCAACAAGCTGTATCTCCTGCTCCTAATCCAGCAAATGCAAATGTTGGGTTGGCTAACTATACTCAAGCAGGTAATGTTGGCAAAATTATGGATTTTTCAAATCCTATTGCAACTAATCCTGTCGGTGGTGGTGTAGCTTTAGCAAGTTCAAACTTAAACTTAGTTTGGGCATCAAAAGATGGTAAAAGAGAAGTATTTGCCAGTACAAATAATAATGTTAGAGAGCCATCGAGCAAAGTTTTAAGACTTACAGAGAATTTATTATCTTTAAAGAATTCACTTAATGATAGTGAAATCCAAAAGAGAGTAGAAACAGTCATTAGAGTTTCTAATGAAAGAAATAAAAACATAAAAACTAATGCGCCTATTTTGGCGGAGGGCAGAAATCAAATGGATCATTTTGCAAAAATCGCATCAGAGCAAAGAAAAAAACTTGCTGCTGCTGTCACTATCGACTTTAAAGTTGAAGATGCTACTGGCAATAGAGTTGTTTTATCCACTGATGGATCTATAACTGGATTCACTAATGGTAAACGTACAGCATGGGAACCTATTTTGACCGAAAACCAAATCAATATGATGGAAAACGGACAAGGTACAAGAGTTGCTGCTGAACTTTTAAATGAGTATGGCAAGTTTGTAAGAACTGCTTTGCTTGATGTCAAAGAAAGATTAGATGACAGAGAAAAGCAACTTGAAGAAGTAAGAACTGGTGAAGGTTACGACGGAAAGTCCAAATATGATGCTTTGTCTGAGCAACACAAGCCTGAATTAAATGTTACAAGAGAAGAATCCTTGAAAGACAAGCAAACTGGCAAAGGCGCAGAAGGCGTAAAAGAAAAGCTGCTTGCTGATGCTGGTCTTTACGGCAGAAAAGTCAAGGACGAAGAAGTAATGAAGTCTTTATTTACTTTGATTGATGAAGTTAATAAGGGTGTTCCTACCGAAGTTCTTGAAAAGCAATTGCAAGATTGTAGAACAGATGGTAAAGCTTCTGCTCATGAAATTATGGCTGCGACCATCAATGCTTTAGGCAAAGCAGTAGTTTCTGCAATGGAAACACCAAATACCATTATGAGAGTTGCTCAAACTCTTGCTAATGAAGAAGCTCTTCCTGAAATGGTTGGCACTGCTGCTGCTGCTGCACCAATGGATGAAGCAAATGCAGAAAAGGCTGAATTCTTTGGAACTGAAGAAGCGCCTATGGATTCTGTCACTGCTGTCTTGAAGCAACTTGGCGCTGCTGTAAGTGGTGAAATCACAGCTAAAGATCTTTCTGATGCATTATCAGTTGCAGTTGAAGAAGGCGAAATTACAAAAGAAGGCGTCACAAGAATTGCAGAACTTTTAATGGCTGATGCAAATATTCCTGAGGAAGGACTTGATGTTGAAGCAACTCCGTCTAAAAATGAAGAACTTAAGCAAGCTTTAACAAGCGCTGTCGATTCTGACAAGAATTTGATTTCCAAAGAAGACTTAAAATCAGCCATCTCTGCTATGGCTATGTCAGCATCAGATTCCGGAGTTACACCTGATGAAGTAGTTGATACTGTAGACAGCATGCCTGAAAATCAACTTGTGGCTGCTATTAATAGAGCAAAGACAGCTTCTGCTACTGAAGCAAGATTGAGAGCAAGAGCAAGAAGAGAATTCTGGGGTGTTAAGACAGCTTCTACAAAAGATATAAATAATAATGTTATTGGTTGGCTTGCTGATTATTCTACAAACTTTGATATTTCAACCAAGAAAATTGCTTTAGCTGCTAAGAGACTTTGTGAAGATTATGAAGTAGCTGAAAGATTGGTTGCTAAAGCTATTGAAACAAAAAATACAATGGAAAAAACTGCTGGAATGAAGGTCACTCAAAATAAATCTGAATGTCTTACTTTTGTATGTACTGCAGAAGATTTAGATGGTGTTTCTCCATCAGATGAAGGATTCGAAGAATCATTCAAGCAAAAGGCGATTTCTGTACTTCAAGGACATGGTTTTACTGTTGACCCTGGTACATTTTCTTTCACTGATTTACATGTAAGCAGCAATGGAGATATTACAGCAAGAGTATCAACTACTGTTACCAAATCATTTGATGTTGAAGAAAATCCAGAAGGTGAGATTGTTGACTCCGAAAATCCAATGGAAGGCCCTGTTGATAATGGCGAAATTGTTATGACAGATTCAGCCAGAGTAGCAAGAAGAGATAGAAGAGCTCAACTTTTAGCAAGATATGCTCAGGTACCTGGTATGGGTGCAGCACCTCAAGGTCCAGCTGCTGGACCAGTTGATCCTAATCTTGGAATCGGAGCAGCACCTGCTGCAACAGATCCTGGTATCTTAGGTATGACAGGTAGCACTGCAGAGGGTGTTTCAGACGAAGATCCTATGGCTTCCGGAGACACAGAAGCAGGTGAGAAAAAACCTTGGGGAAGTATTTGTCCAGTTTGTGGCTCAGATGATGTTAATATTTCAGAATCTAATGCAGATTGTCAATCTTGCGGAACCACATACAAAATTCTTCAATCTATTGAGCTCATCTCACTTGGTGAAAAGGGCAAAGAGGGAGACTTAACTGAAGAAGGCGGAGAAGATCTCATGGGTGGATTAGGAGAAATGACTGCTCCTGCAGAAACTCCTGCCGTAGGAGCTGAAGCTGGTGGAATGGGCGCTGCTCCTGCAGCACCTGCAGTTCCAGGTATGGCTCCTGTAGCAAATTCTAAATCCATGTTTAGATTGGCAGCTACAGTTGATTCAGATGTTTACTTAAGAACTGCAATGCCAGACTTTAATAAATCAACTGAAAAAAGATTGCCAATTGGTATGATTTGCCCAGGTTGCGGATCAAGAGAAGCTCACAAGGTAAATAACAATACATTCTGCTATGATTGTGGAAATTATGCCAAAACAACAGTTGCTTCAAATAAGAAGAACCCTTCCATGCTTGATGTTACAATCACCTGGATAGATTAATATTACTTAGAACAGGGAGAAATTATCTCCCTGTTCTTTTTTTAATGCAGGTTTAAAAAATAAATTTGTAGAATAAAAAAGAAGTTTCTTGATATACAAGAATTTTGTATTTTGTAAGGGAAGCAGCGAATAATGGAAAAAATGAAGACAGCCACAAATCAAGATAAATTCAAGGCCCTTCGTCTTGCTGAAATTGAGCTCACTGACCAAGAAGATTACAAAAATTGCGTTAAGGATATGACCAAGACTGCATCACTTAATAAAAGTGAAGCTAAGGTTGTAGCAGATGCAATTAGATCTAAGTATCTTCCTAATGTACTCAGAGAGGCTGGATTTGAGCCAGTTGGAGTAAAGCCAATGGTTAACACTGATTCTGAGGCAGAAGAGACTACAGACTTCGCAGACGATGATAATGACGAAAATATGGAAGAAATGCACCATTTTGAAGATGGTGAAGACGAAATTGAAGAAGATTTAGAAGAAGACACAGACGAAGTAGAAGATGACATGGCCAAATTTGAAATAGAAGTTCCCGCTGATATGGTTGACGCCGCAAAGCAAGCAGTGCAAGAGGCGCTCGACAATCTTCTTGGCGGAGAAGATGACATGGACATGGATGAAGACATGGATGATGAGGATCTTGATGATGAAGATCTTGATGAAGACATGGATGATGAAGACATGGACATGGAAGACGAAGACATGGAAGAAGATTCCGAGCCAAATATGCACACATCAAGTACTGGAGTTAATAAAATGACAAAACAAGCATTGGCCGCTCGCCGTGCTCAAAGAGAGGCAATTTTAAAGAAGATTGCTTCTGAAGAAGAGAAATATCCGGCGTCCAGCTCATTTAAGTATAACGAAGATTTAGTTAATATGGAGGGTGAGATTGATTACCCTACTATGTCAATGGAAGGCAGCGAAGGAAATAGCCTCAAGGAAGAAAATCCATCCTGGGCAGAACAAAAAGTTCCTACAGTCAATGCTGATTCATTGCAATTTCCTGATGTAACCAAACCTATGAAGTTCGAGGGATCTGGTGATGGATCTTTAGAATACACAGTAGACTGGGAATCATTAGAAAACCCTTCTGAGGGATTAGAAGATGTAAATCTTTTTGAAATTCCTTCACAAATGCCATCAATGCCACAAAAGACAACTGTACCTAACTCAAGAGTTGCATCTACTGAAAAAGTTGCAGTTCAGTGCACTACATGTGGACATAAAATGGAAATGTCAGAAGAAGAAATGGCTTCTGAAGATACCAAATGTCCTAATTGTGACAAAGATGATGACATGGAAAGCATGGAAGACATGGAAGATGTTAAATCTAATACAGCAGTCAAACCACTTCCTGGTGGTTATGTTGATATTAAAACATCTACTTCATTAGACACTGCAAGAATCAAGACAGCTTATTCTTGCTCAAGCAAGTTAGCACTTGCTGGAATCATTGAAAGTTCAGATATTGATTCATATGCTGAGCAAATGCTCAACGACGATCTCAAAGCTGACGCTATGATTAGACAAACAAAACTTTTACTTTCTGCTGCTCAAGCATCAACCGAAAGAGTTGCTGCAGCTGCTGCTGAAAGAATGAGTGTTAGAACCGCTTCTACAAACGGAATTTCAACATCCCCTGCATTTACTGGTAGCACTGCTGCTAATAGTGCAGCTCTCGACATTCAAGGTGCCTTAAGAGGCACATGGACAATGCCACAAATCGAGGATTAATCCTCACAAATTTTAGGAGAAATATAAAATGGCTATTCGTGCATTAAACTCATTAGTTGTAGCTAACTATGACACAACCTCAACTGCTACTTGGTCAGCAGGTGTTGGACTTCAAAGATCAACAACAGCTGGTCAAGTTCAACTTGCTCAAAGAGCACAAGGTGTTGGCGGTGGTGTCGGATTTACAGGCGGATTCGCAGGATTCTCTGCAGACGATACTGCAAGATCCGGAAACACCATGATTCTTGCTGACCCAGTTGGATCATCATTTGTTGACGCATCTGGTGTTCTTCAAGCAAATAACAATGGTTTTTACGTTGTTTCAAAGAGAGCTATTGGCGACTTCCAAGCTGAAAACGTCAATGGTTTAACTAACCCAACTGCAGGTTCTTCAGGTTATGAAGGTCCAAGAAGAGGCGTTGGTGTTTTCAATACCCCTGGTGGACAATTTATCACTGACCAATTCAAGACTGGTACTGGTTCTTCAACATCAACTGCTATTGCTGATGGCGGTACTGCTGTATATGCACCTGGTACATTGTTGACCATCGCTGTAGATGGCTCTGGTAAGCTTGTTGAGCTTGCTGGCTCAGCTGTTGGTATTGTAAATGGTGCTGGTGCTGGTGCTACAATGCCAATCGTTGGTGTTGTTGATCGCTATGACTCAGCTGCTGGTCTTCTTTACTTTACACAAAAGTAATAACGTAGGACTTATTTAAGGAGAAAAATTAAAATGTCAATGATTAAAAGAAATACAAATGAGCAAAGAGAAGCCATTATTGCAATGGCTCTCGAGACCCCAGAAGGTCGCACAGCTCTCGCACAAGCTATGGTCGAGCCAATCAAGACTTCCTTGATGTACCAAGCTATTGGTAGAAAGCTTCTCATGGTTGATGAGCTCCCACAAGGCGCTCTTGCAAGATATGAGAGAGACGTAGCAGTCAAGTCCTATGTCATTCCTAAGAGAGGCGCTGTTCCTTCAGCAGAAGTCGAAGCAGAAGAGCTCATCGTTCCAACAATCGAACTCGCTGCTCATCCACAGATCAGACTTAACGAAATCAGACAAAGAAGATTCTACATTGTCGATAGAGCTCAAGTTCGTGCTAAGGACTCCCTCCAAAGACAAGAAGATACCGAAGTCTTCAAGGTTATCAACGCTGGTGTTCCAACTGACCAATCAATCTCTGTTTCCGGTACTCTTCAACCAGAGAACATCAACCTTGCGTTGACCCTCATCGAAGAGCACGAACTCATTGGTGCTAAGGTTGTTCTTCACCCACAAAGATACAAGGATATCAGAAACTGGGGCAAGGAATTCTTCGATGAGGCAACTCAAAGAGATATTCTTATGACTGGTCTCTA
>JACCDX010100219.1_pt1 | contig 10339 bp, 11 predicted proteins | sample 7449681 | NCBI WGS metagenome assembly JACCDX01 (sample SAMN15323450, study PRJNA562643) | freshwater metagenome | isolation source: river surface water | place: USA:Blue River Watershed | collected 2017-08-18
GATTTTAATAAATATATCAAAAAAGATAAAATACCCTGTTATGGTTGTAAAGTTGATTAATCAATTTATTTTTTTAAATTCAATTCATTTTTTTAAATTCAATTCATTTTTTTAAATTCAATTCATTTTTTTAAATTCAATTTAAAAAAATAATAAAAAAGAAGAGGATTTAAATATATTTAAGAATCATATCTTTTGTGATGGGTGTTTCGTTTTTTTTATTTTTATCTTTATTTTGAATATAAAATTCATCAGTTGAATTTTTATAAAGATTTGAGTTTAATGGAAAATGGATATCTTTTTTTACTTTTAATCCTTTTTCTTTTATTTGATACATTATTTTTTTAAAATCATTTACCAAATCTTCATAACGAATAAATATATAATGTTTTACTTTTTTAGGTAAATCTTCTTTCATAAACTTATTTTTTATATAACGAAGTTCAAATATATTTTTATATCTTTCTCCGGTATATATATTACGGTCAGTCATAATCTCATGTAAATATTCTTTATTAGAAGCATCTACATCATTTATACTATACATTTCATCTTCTAAAAAACGACGTATTTTTTCTTCTTTAGATATATTATTTATAGATTTTAAAGGTAAATGATGCATTTCACGATAAAATGAGTTTAACCAAGGTTGTATATCACGAATAATACATATAAAAAGAGTATTATCTGATTTTTTTAATTGTTCTTCTTGAAAACCGAAAAAATGTTTAAATCCATATTCCCATGTTAATTCTACATCAAAATTCTTTTCAATCACATCTTGTAAATAATTTGTCCCTGAACATCTCTCACCATATATAGTATATCTAGGTAAATACATTTTCTTATCTTTTATTTATATAAAAAAATATATAAATAATTTTAACGAAAAATCATAATAAATATATTAATTTAAACGGTAGCAAATAGAGAATCACCAACATACATAGCACCTGGTTCTTCTCTCTTTTTTTGACTTTTAATACCAGCTTCCCACATTTGAGGTGAAGGTAAAATATCACGTGTATTTTTATTTAAAAATGATGGGTTAAATGAGTTTGAAGGATGAAGAGGAGGAGGTGGTGGTGGTAAAGAAGGATTGGGTTTAGATTGTGAAGGTGAAGAAGACTTATTACATTCATCTTTTTTAACATAATTTTCATTAATATACTTCTTTACAATATCAGAATTTAATACATCTGATTTTTTAATATAATCTTTCATATCAGGGTGTTGTTGAATGGTATATTCATGTATTTCTTTGCATTTCACTGGTTTTTGAGGTTTAGGACAGATAGGACATACAGGACAAGTGACTTGAGGAGGACAAGCAGGTATCTCACTCTTTCGTATAAATTCTGTCATATCTACTTTCGGACAAGCTTCTACATCACTTTTTTTAATATATTCATCCATATTAATACCCGGTTTCATCTCACTCTTCTTCACATAATTACTCATATCTGGACATGGTGGTATAGAAGATTTTAAGACATACTTATTAATATCCTTATTTAATAATATATCACATTTATAACATGTTTTAGGATCTATCTTCTCTTCAATACATTCATCTTCTTTCTTCTTTGTTGGACACTTCTTCTTACCTGGTTTATAAGGATAATCATCACTACTTATATCAATATCAACTTTCGGCATATCAATAGATATATCCACATCTTTTTTTTCAGGAAGTCCCCATTTATAATATGTGGATGCTCCTGCTTCAACTTGGTCACTTGAAGATTGTTGTGTAAAATGTTCTTCCTTCTGTACATTTAATGTCACCTCCTGTGCTACCTTATTCGGATTAACCCATGCCATTGTATTTGGATCTTTAATTATATTTTTTTTACCAATCTTAATAGGTGTATATTGACTTAAATTCATTCCAATTACAATTAATAAAAATACAATAATAATAATCCAAAATAATGTATCTTGTAAAAAACTTGATTTCATCTTTTTTTCTCTTCTATATATTCTTTATATTTTTTTCCTATGGTAAAATAAATACTTGAAAATTTCCCATTGGAAAATAATCATTCATTGGTGTCTTCTCTATTAACATGTCTTTTATCTTATTAATCACACCTCCATGTGATACTAATAATACAGTCTTCTGTGAATCTTCTCTTAATAATTTCATTAAAAAAGGTGTTAATCTCTTCTCTAATCTTTTTTCATTCTCCATAATCTCAAAATCTTCCTCTTGTATAACACTCTCATATTTTTGATTAATGACTTCTTTTAAATGAGGATATTCATCCCATAATTCATTTACATCATGATACCAATCCGTTAGTGTAAAAAGAGGATTATGAACATATTCATACAATCCATATTCCACATTTACCTTTTTTTTTAAAAACTTTGCTGTTGGATAAACTGTCTCTAATGTTCTTAAAAAAGGTGATGAATAAATAATATCAATGTTTTCCATTGATAAAGGTTCTATTAATTGATATCTTCTTACCATACCCAATTCAGTTAAAGGTGTAAAAAATAAAGGATTTAATAGATTTCGGTCTTCATGTCTTAATAAGATTAATTTCATCTCTCCTACTACTCTTTATACCGATTATCTATCCTCCTTTTTCTACTCATTTTTATATTGATTTAATATAAAAAAAATATATTTAAGATTTTTCATGTTTATTATTTATTCTTTAACTTTTTTTTCATCTTTAATACATTCTTCATCATCACTTCTAAATCTTTTTTCTTTAAGTTCTTCATTTTTTCTAAATGAAAAGGAGATAATTTGAATTGATATATTTCGGAGAGTAAGATATCATTGGCAAGTAGATTAGTAAGTGGCATCATGATAACTTTCTTCTCTTGATTCTCAAATTGAATATATTCTTTCCCTTTATAATGAATCGTTTTTTTAAGTATCTTTTCAAAATCATGAATATCATGAATTTCTTTTTGATTTAATTTAGTAAGAATATCATTATTGGAGAAGTTATTTAAAATAAATACAGGTGAATTAGGAAAGATAAAAGAGATGACAACTTTTTGTTTATCTTCTTCTTCTGGTTTTGTATATTGAGTGATTAAATCAATACGTTCAATAATATGATTTATAGACAAATTCATAAAAATCATACCACATATCACATAATAATCTACTTTTTCAAAAAGAGGATATTGTATTCGTAAATTAGGTATATACTCATTTAATTCAACTGTCTTCTTCTTCTTCTTTCCATCCTGATAAAATTCAATCGGTATTTTACTATTTATTTTATAATTATTTATAAGTGAATCTATATTTTGTTGTGTTTGAAACCATTTATAATCAGTAAGACCAAAGTTATCAACTTTATATTTATCAATTTTAGTGATAATATCTCCCGGTTTTACTCCAATTTTTTTAAGAGGAGATTTATCATATACATAAGAGACATATACACCTTCATCCGTATGTTCAGAAGTTAAATAATCAACTAAATATTTATTTGCATTTGAATATTCAAATGCGAGTGAAGGACGATAAATAATCTGATGATTGGGTTTTAAATGATGAAAATTAGATTCAATGATTTTAAAATAATGAATGGGTACTGCATATCCAATCGAATCTGTATCATCACCAATCGCTTTACGACTATTGATACCAATTACTTTTTTATCTTTAATCATCGGTCCTCCACTATTACCTGAATTAATCGCACTATCTGTTTGAATGAGACCATATTGTTGTCCAGAGATAATTCCTTGTGTATATTTTAAGTTATTTACATCGGATTTAGAGACAGAATAATTTTTAGGATAACCGACCACTAAAACTTCATCACCTATATTACATTTTGTAGAATCACCTATCCCAAAATAATACTTCGATTTATATTTTTTTGTCTTTAAAAGTGCAGTATCAAATTCAGGACATATACCTAATATCTCCACTTCTATCTTCTCACTTCCCCTCGAAGGTATCTCTATATATACATTCCTCGCACCATCTACTACATGTGCACATGTCACTATATACTCGGAATTTATAAAAAATCCTGAACCTAATCCTGCTCTTATATCACCTAATTGATAGGGCATCTTCCAATCTAAATCTATATTTTCTATTTTTATTCTTACTGTCGCATTTTCAATCAATTTACGAAAAGAATCTTTCATCTTCATCTTTCTATAAACCTCTATCTTCTCTATCGATTTTTATTTTTTCATCCATGAAAAAATATTTTAAACTTAAAAAAATATCATTTTTCATTATCCTTAACCATCGGTACATCCTGTATATAATATAATTTTGAATTCATCTTTAATTCTTCTAATGGAAAATTCTCCATCTCCTTCCATAATCTTCTATAATCCTCAATTAATAAACCCTGGTCCACATGTAAATAATTTATATTTAAATCATTCAATAAATATAAATCCGTCTTATCATCCAATCTTCGGTAAAATTTTGTCTCTTGTTGTTGTGGTAAAATATAAATTAAACGATAGTTTTGAACTCCATATTTTTGTTGAATTAATTCATGAAAACGGTCCTTCCATCCTATCTCCCTCTTTATAAAATCCTCCTCCACTATCGTTCTTAAAAAATATATCTCCCTTCCCTCCTCCCTCATATACTCCTTCATCCTCTCCCATCTTCTTTTAAATGTATCTCTTACCTCTTCTTCTCTTATATCATGATGAAAAAATCCAATATATTTTCCACGAATACTATAATGATTATACATATATCCTGGTATATCTGTATCCATCTCTATCCTCTCCGGAAAAAAAGATTCAAAATCACTCTCCAATGTCTTTATCACTCCTTCCATCGTCGATCTTACATAATCAAATGGTAAACTTTCATTATACATATTACATCCCCTTAATCCTATTGTGGTTCCACACCATCCTCCTATAGAGATATATCTTCGATTCATTTATCTCCTTCTTCTCATGATTTTTTTTCATCCATTTATACGATACGAATATCCCGGTCTGATAACATTTTTACTATTCTATCACATAAACAAAAAGAATCCATGAATATATAAAATGGATGAAAAATATATCTTGAACCAAATGATAATAGATAACTTAAAATTAAATGTCTCCTTGTAGGTCTCTCAATCTTATTCCACCTATATATATTATAAGTTGTCATTAAAAATGTATATATCAAAACAGGATCACTTAAACACTTATTCATCGTCACCTCTATATATGGTATGAATGGATGTTCTTTCATTCTTCTCTTCATCTTATTCTCTTATTTTTTTTAAATACAACTTCATTTTTTTATAATAGGATTTTATTTACTCATTCTTCTTAGAGATTTCTGAGTAAAAACGTTTAATCAAAAAATCACCAATCTGGTTCTCCTCAATTTCATATCCTTTCTTTCGATAATAGTTTCTAACACCAACACCTGAGATAACAGCCATACCATCACATTCACTTTCGCTCTTTGTGATCTTCTCGGCTATTTCTAGTAGTTGTGAACCATATCCCTGGTGTTGAGACTTCGATTTCTCTTTGGTTGAATAAGTACTTTTTACCTTTCCATACACATGAAGTTCACGAATCAATCCCTTCTTCTGTAAGACAGGGAAAGATTCCTTACCAGCATTCTCTGAAAGACGCAGTCGCAAGAATCCATAAATACGATTCTCGTTACCACATCCCTCATAATAAATCTCTTTACCGAATAAACGATAAATAGTCTGTTTCATCTTAAATCTCTCATAATGATAACAGAACTTACAAGTACAAGACTTCATCGATAGGAAGATCTCCTTACCATCTGATGAGTCATAATCATAACGAACAAGTCTAACCCTCTTCGGGTCAAACTCATTCCCTCGAATCTCCATACTTCGGATATCCTTCGATGTGATCTCACACTCCTTCAGTTTATCATCCAATACTTGTCTCAGATTCGTCAGTTTGTTTCCTCCCTCAATATAATGTCCAGGGAAGTCTCTCTGTACTCGATTCACCCTCACATAAGGAGGAAGATTCTTCATGACATAAACAAGTAAATCCATAAACCCTTCGAAGTTACTCTCCGCATAAGGTTTATACTCTCCCGCTTCATACCACTCTTTAATCTTTGTAAATTCAAGTACATTCGTAGGATAAATCTTCCACTGATCCGCACGATAGCGGGGGTCCGTAAATAGAATATTAAACATCTCATAATCCTTCTCAATGGTGGAGAAAGGCAAGTCGGGCATAATGTGGATATCCACTTTAAATCCCTCATCCTTCGCGAGTTGAATCGCTCGAATATGTTCCTTCTGTGAACACTGTCGATTCATCTTCTCCAAAATCTCATCATCCGTATGTTGAAGACCCATCTGAATGCGAGTCACTCCATAACGTCTGAATCTTCTCAGTTCATACTTTGTGATCTTATCAGGGCGTGTCTCAATTGTCATACCAATAATTTTACATACTGCATTCTCATTCAATTTAATCTCCTCCTCAATCGATAACATCGGTCGAAGAGAATCTTTCTTATCGAATAAAGTATTCGATGCATAATAAAGTGCACAGATAAACTCCTCAGCGACCTTTGGTTGATAACAACTAAATGTACCTCCCAAAATAATCACCTCGCATTTATCAATAGGATGTCCATTCATCAAATATGAGATTGCTCTCTCTCTAAACTGTTGAAGAGCCGAAAATCCATTCCTCTCTCCTCTCATCACCGTGGGTTCTCCATGGTAGTAAGAACGAGAGTATCTAGGATCATTCGGACAATAATAACAGTCATAAGCACATGAGAATGTATCAGGTGGCATAATCACAGATACTACCATCACACCCGACTCACTGCTCATCTTCTTTACAATCAAAAAAGTCTCCAATGTCTCATTCTCTTCAAGTACTCCTTCATGACGAAGTTTCCTATACATATAAATCATCTGGGTCTTCCTCGGTAAAAAATGATACTTGCGTCGAATTTCCAGTTCTCTCTTTCGATATGTCTCTTTTCCCTCTAATTTGATAAATTTTGGGATACATCTCTGAAAAATAGTTCTCGTCAATACTACTATATTAACCATCAATATGATAATTAACAAATAATAAAGATAATTATAGACTGTATTCGTATAATTTTCCGTTCCAAGATGGATAGAAGCTACCAATACAATCAAATTCAATAATAAAAAAATAGAAGATACAATCAATTCTTTCTTCTGACCGTCTTCCCACTTATATCCTACAAAATTCTCATAGGTAGTAGAAGCCATATCAACAATAAAATTCTTAATTAACTCTTCCTTACCCTCAGGGATAAGATCATCATCCTTTAACTGATCACTCTTCTCATATAGAAAAGACTCAATGTCGTCAATCTTCTGATTTCCATTCTCACTCACACACGTCTTACGGTGGATTCTCTTTACGTTCATGGATTGATTGTTTTTAAATGAAATAAATACACTAATAACTATATTTATTTCATTTTTTTCTTTATATTGATTTTCATTATGACGTATCCATATTATCATAAATTGAACTTAAAGAAAATCATGATATATTTTTTAAGTAAAAAGGGTAAAATTAAATTCGTATGAATAATATAGAGGAATGCCTGGAGGTATTATGCAACTTGTATTTTATGGAGCCGAAGATTTATATTTAACTGGTAATCCGATGATTAGTTTTTTTCGTGTAGTTTACAGAAGACATACACAATTTGGTATGGAATATATACCTATATATTTTGACCCTTTACCATCTTTTACACCAATTCAAGAGACATTTGCGACATGTAAGGTCCCTAGAAATGCGGATTTAGTTTATGATATGTATTTAGTTTATGATTTACCGGCATTATTTACAAATAATGAGATACCAGTGGGATGGGTAGAAGAAGTAGGTACACGAATTATTAAAGAGATAACCATAAGAGCGGATGGAACGGTATTAGATAGACAGACAGGTGATTTTATGAAAGTATATACTGACCTCACTTTACCTGTCAATGAAAAGAATAAGTTTTTACAATTAGTCGGTGGTGAACCTTTTATGTTAAATAGTGGTAAAAATTTAGTGACTGATATCACTAAACAACAATTAGCCATACAAGCTAGAAGATTATATATACCTCTTTATTTTTGGTTCTGTCGCAATAGTGGTCTTTCTTTACCTCTTATCGCTCTTCAATATAATCAGGTCTTTATTGATGTTCGTTTTAATCCTCTCAATGAACTTATTCGTATCGGTTCTCCCCTCATATCTCCCAAACGTCTCTTTGGTGATTATCAAAACTCCGACCAAAATGTAAAAATTCGTAATTATCTTATGTTTGGTAATGTGGATGGTGTAAATAATGGTCGTACTATTTATGACCAAAATAATGCATTTTATTATTTTACTCAGAATAATTGGCAGAGTAATACTTATTTTTTGACCAATTATATTTATTTAGGAGATGATGAAAGACGTCAATTTGCTTTAACATCAAGAGAATATTTGATGCCCCAAGTTCAATTTTATTTATTTACAGGTCTTAAACAAGGTGAAAATTATTTAGAAACTACTTTAAATCACCCTGTCTCTGAAATTATATGGTATCTTACTCGTGATGACCTTGATTTATCCAATGATTGGTACAACTTCTCGGGTTATAATAATCCTCTCAGTTTTCAATGGATACAAAATCAATATAATCAATATAATTTTGATTTTTCTACTTCAACAACTACCACTACAAATAAAATACCAAATTTAGTTTATATTAACCAATTAACTAATTATGTAAATGATATAAAGGATTTAACAGTGAATAAAATAACCAATGAAAATCTTCAGACATATTATGGTAATTATTATCGAATTATGTCATCGATGAAACCGATATTTAATAATAATGATAGAATGGAACAACAGAGTGATGAATTTTATCAGAATTTACAGGTATTTAAGTATCATAAAGGAAGTGGTAAATTGGGATTGTATGCGATGAGTTTTGCGATAGACCCGGAGTCACCTACACAACCGAGTGGAACACAGAACTTCTCTCGTTTAGATAATCAAACACTTCAAATTAATATAGATGAGACTTATCCAATAGAACAATCATTCTTCTGTTATGTTTATGCGATTAATTGGCAGGTCTTACGCATTATGGGAGGTATCGCAGCACCTGTATTTGCTAATTAATAAATAAATTTAATTTACATGGTTCTTATGGAGCCTAGCGCTTTAAATCCTTCGGATTTTTTGAAGAAATCTATGAAAAATAAGTTTAAAAAGGCGACCCTACAGGGTCGTGTTGGACGCAGTCCAACTCGCACACGAAGTGTACACTCGCCCTTAGGGCGAGATGTTTTATTAACAAAGTTAATAAAACTAAATATAAAGAAAAAACAAAAAATAAAGTAAAGATGGATCTAATACATTATAAGAGAAAGAGAAGTGAGGTGGAGGTAGATGATAAAAATTTTTTTCGTCCAATTACCATGGAAGAGACTATGAATGAAAAGATGAATCAATTAATGAGTGAATTAAATACATTAAAAATAGATATGGGAGTGGAAAAGAAGAAGAATAAGGAGATAGAAGAGAAGATGAATAAGATAGTGGTATATATAGAAGATGAATTAAGATTAAAGAGAGATGAGATATATCAACAAAAGAAGAAGATTGAAGAATTAAAGAGGGAGAATGAAGATTTAATAAAGATAAAAGAAGATTTAATGGAAGAAAATATGATGTTAGAAAAAAAACTAAAAGCTAAAGAAGAAGAAGAAGAGAATGAAAAAGGTAAATTAAAGAATAAAAAGAAAGAGAATTTACAATATTTTTATTAAAAAATATCTAAATGGATAGTAAAGTAAAAGATATGGATAGTTCGTTTGTTTTTTCACCTGAATATGCATTAACCATTATTGTGATTATTTTAGTCATCTCCATGTTATTAAAGAAATCACCTCAGATGAATACAATTGTTGTGATTGTGATAGGTTTATTAGTAGGATATGTTTTTATGGTAGTTGTTAACTTTGTCTTACCATCATTATCAGAGACTGTACGCAATTGGAGTCAATACTTTGGATTTGTAGTAAATAGTAATTTTAATGATACAGGATACATTAATATATGGCCTCCATTATTTGTAGTATTTATAATATTTATTATACTTTTATACAATCGTTCAATTTAAATAAGTTTTTTTAAAAAGATTTGAAAAAAAAAATAATCACCTTTTTAAATATGGTATTCAAAAAGTTTACTTTTGAATTCTATAAGAAAAAATATATAATTTAATAGTATAGATAAATAAAAGATGGATTTATGTTCAGAAAAAGTAGTTGAAAAATATTTACTCTACAAAAACCCTTTATATGCTTTCCGA
>JACCDX011606654.1_pt1 | contig 10339 bp, 12 predicted proteins | sample 7449681 | NCBI WGS metagenome assembly JACCDX01 (sample SAMN15323450, study PRJNA562643) | freshwater metagenome | isolation source: river surface water | place: USA:Blue River Watershed | collected 2017-08-18
ACGCACCAGCCCCACTACCCCAACCCGCGCCCCCTGCGACCCCATCGCCGGATGAATCGCCATTGCCGGATGCGCCCGTAATTCCCCAGCCGCAGCCGCCAACCCCATCGCCCGATCCGCAGCCGCCGAACCCATCGCCCGAACCGCCAGCCCCATCGCCCGATCCGCCAGCACCCGATCCAGCACCAATACCAACACCCGCACCAACACCAATCCCCAATCCTCAACCCCAAACCCCCCAACAGCCGACACCCGCACCCATCCCAGGCGAAGTCCCAGCCGAATCGAATCCAAAGCCGCCGACTGGATATCCAGGCGATCCGCAGTTTCCTACTGCGCCCGCGCCGGATAGTTTCCCGCCGCCGATCCTTCCGCCCTTCGATCCGATCGCCCCTGGCGATATCGCCGAATTCGATCCCGATGAGGTACTAGATCCTCCTGGCACCCTGCCCCCTCCTGGCGATACGCCAGGACAAATACCCCTATCTATCCCCACTCAGCCCGCTGTAAATCCTGGCGTAACCCCACCCAATACGCCAGCCTATCCAATCGCCCCAAATAATCCTACAGGCATCCCCCAAGCGCAGCCAGCCCCCACACAGCCGATTCCTACCGCGCCCACGGCGAATACTCCCGCGCCTCCACCTGCCAATACGCCCAGCACGCCTACAACGGTAGTGCCCAGTATCCCCAAGGATGCCAAAACCGTTTATCAACCTGTAGTCACCGACGGCACGATCGTTAAGCCAGAAGCCGAAGATCCTTGCAAGCGATCGGAGATCGATCCGTGCCAGCGGCAGACAGGCGAAATCGTCAAACAAAACGGCGACAAGCTCGATAAACTCGACGACAAAATTAATAATTTAGCCACTAATCCAGCCGCCGCCGCAGGATTAGCCGCCGCTTTATTAGCCACTCCGGTTACTGTTAAGAAGTTTGTAAAGTGCAATCAAGAAACGCCCGAATTCACGACTCAAGTGATTACCGTTCCTGCCTTTCTAATTCCCGTAACGATCGAACAATTCGAGCGGTTAGCTAATATCGAGGCTAAATTCTGTGAAAGCTGCGATGCAATCGCTTCAACTCCCGAAGGGTGGGCGAATCGTACGGAATACCAACGACCGCAAACGATTTTAATCTATCGTGAATTAAAAGCTGATGGCACGCTAGGTAAAGATCGATATTCTTGCGCGATTCCCCATAGTACCTATGATAGCAAGCCCACGACAAAGCCAGCATTTAGTAACAAGCAAAATGGCAACATTCAAGCAACTATCAAGCTAAAAGATAATAGCTCTATCATCGTTTATTGCCGAGATGAAGCCGAAGCCCAAGCGAGAATAAATGAAATGTTAGCAAAAGTTAAAGAAGATAAAAAAACTGGCAAAAATCCAAAATTTACCAAGCATCCCGAAGGAACATTTAAAGAAATCGCCCTTAAAGCATGGCGATTGGATCATTATCCCAACGGCGCGAGCGATGGAGCTTCACCCGCTTGGATGCTGAGACTCTAGATCGCACCCAGCGCGATTCTACAAAAATCGGTACCCCTGGGGTTCCGTCCCCAACTACCCGCGATCGACTCCGCAAATCGTGGGAATGATAGTCATAACTAATTAAGGATTATTATGGCTACTAAATTAAAAGATTATGGAGCGCGGATCAATGGCGAATTGTACCCGTGTGCGCTAAACGATAAAGTATACAGCCAAGACGGTATCGCCGCCGCCTGTGGATTTGAAAAACCAGGATCGAACCTAAATTTTAACGGTACTGGTGATTTCAGATCGTTGAAACGTGCTGGCGCGATTCTTAGAATCAATGTCACCGGATCTAAAACAGAAGGAACGGCAGAAGTTAGCAAAACTTTTCGTCTGTACTGTGTTGCTAGTAACTTGTCTAACGCTCGCGGTAATCTGGTAAACAAAACTATCGACGGTTACAACATTAACAAAGTGTCAGCTCGTCAAACCACTAGATATCGTTAATTTCTTATTATCGATCGATTCAATTACACAAACTACCTAAATAACAAATATCATGGGCATTCAATCGGTATGCAGAGTAAAGGCTAAAATCAAACCCGTCAAACCAGACGGCACGACCGAACCCGAATTAGTAGTACCTTATTATTTTCGCGGATCTAATGTCTATTTAGCTTCGACCGCTGTTAAGGATTCATCGTTAATCGAGAATATCCCTAGCGATAAATTTAACGGCACTATTCCTTTAACTCCCGTCGCCGATCTGATTCGGGCGGGTATCGTTTCGCGGATCGGTGTTGTCGTCGAAGACCCCAACAGCAAAAAACGCCGTCGCTATAGTTTGGTGGTAGATGCCGAACAAAAAGGAGCGATTTTTGATAATGCAACCAAGCCGCTAGATGGTGCCGATTGGATTTTAACCAATAGAAACAACACCACTAAAAATATGGGTAAAATTATCAAACTTACCGAACGAACCGAAGCTTATAACCCTTAATGTCCTATGGATTGGGATTGTGACGAAACGCTATTAATTAGCGGTCGCGTCATTCTGCCATGTATCTTTAGCTCTAGATTGTTAGCCGTTGATATCGACGCTAGCAATCTTAGAGATTCATGGTACAACGCAGGTTATTTAGTGCCGTTTGTTGAGATAGACGGCATTAAATTTTATGACTATGACAAAGCTATTAAATTAAAGTTCGGCGGACAATTGATAGATTTGCCTTTTAGTAATTATCGATTGAGGTTCGATCCTACAGATTGGCTTAAAGATATCAATATCAGAATCAAACAATTAGCTTCAAGAGATTATTTAAATATGAGCGGCACTGCTGAAATACCACAAAGAGAGATCGGAAGCGATACGCCGATCTCTACAGCCTTATCGATCGCATCGGTCGAGATCGCGCCTGAAGATTTAAATCGCGTCCCTGGTGGAAATATTATCAATACTTCCAATCGAGTGATGTGGTTTAACTGCAAAGGTCAGGCAGCGGATAAAACCCACCCTGACAATATCCCTATCCCTGCTGGCGGTAACTACGATATTCCCAGCGGCTACACCGGAGCCATTACCGCCATCTGGGTGAGTAACGGTACTGGTGGGGCGGTGGTTCACACGTCTAGTTATATCTAAAAAATTTGGAGAGCGATGGAGCGCAAACGATGGTTACAACTATTTTTATCTCTTGGATTGCCCTGTATTGGGCTGGGGTTGGATCTGTTCGTCCCCGATGCCCTCGGTGCCCTCTGTTCCGTGCGGGGAATCACCCAACAATTCGCACCAGCGGCAGCGGACTCATCCGATCGCAGCGAGAGGGTTAAGTAATGGTCTTAAAACAACCGTTTTTGATTTTTTCGATGCCATTGGACAACACCCCACAGCTCAATAATGGGCGGCTGGTGTTGTACGATTGGGAAGCCGGACACATCGGGCGGTGGGTAGCCACTAGCGGACTAGGCACATGGCAGAAGATCGGCGGCTGGAGCAAGCAGGGCGGCGGCGTTTGTCCCGCACCATACCAATGCAATCCCAGCTTTGCTAATTACTGGGTACAGGTCGCGCCGCTGGATTTATCCCATATCAAAGGGGTAGAAGGCAACGGCTACCCGATAACGCCGTTTGAGGTACGCACTAAGGAGGGAGTAAAGCGATCGGATCTGTTGATCCATCGCGATGCGAATGCTCCAGGCTCTTTGGGTTGTATAGTCCTGCCCGATGATGAATTTAAGGATTTCGAGCTAACGATCGCTCGCGAGCTAATCGGGCACGAAAAAGTTAAGCTGTGGATTCAGTACGATTTTTAGCGTGGGGATTCTCTTTAGTTCTTTTTGGGTAAATAAATAAGGGTGGGGCGAATTATTGCCCCACCCTTATTTAGTTGTGGATCGCATCCACCAGATCGTAAAACATCATCGATACTACCTTGGCGATCGTCTTAGCTCGTGCGAGCTTGATCGGTTTGTGGGTTTTGTACTGGTAAAAGATGCCATAGATCTCGTTTCCCAGCGGGGATTTTAATCTGGTCTTACCGCACTCGATCCGAGTAAACAGCCATTGCCATAATCCGTTACGGCACAACTGCGATCCAGACTTTTTAGTGGCGGTTGGCGACTTGCCCGATTGTTCTCGCGTCGGTGCTATTCCCAGCATTTTGTATACTTTTCTCAAGCTGATATGTTTGGCGGTGGGTCTGCCCGATCGCTTGCCTTTGCTGATTAATACGATCGGTTTTCGGTTTTCATCTAGAAAATTCTCGATCGGGTAAATTTGGCTGATTAAGATCGCCTGTATTTTTTCGCCGATACCATACTTTTTCATTACCTGGCGATAGGGCAAAAACTGCGGCGCGTCGAGTATACCGCGTAATTCATTTTCGACGCGCTGCTGTTCGAGCTGGAGCTGACACAATAACCGCGCCTCGAACCGCATATCAGCGGTAATGCCCGATCCGATCGATTTCGATAGCTCGCGATCGTATCTCGCAGATCGAGCATTACCAGCAAGCCACCGCCAAAATAAATTGGCATTAATGCCAGTATTGGCACGCTCGGGGAAAGCATACGCTAGATCCTGTTGCAATCGATTGATAGCTGGCGACTGCAAGCGGGTAAGGTGTTGAAGTCGTAGGGCGGTTTCTCGCAGGTTAGATGTTAGCTCGTCGCGCAACCGCACGAAGCGATCGGGCGATCCTTGATGCTCGATATAGTAGGCACCACACGCGAGCGCGTCGGCTGGATCGTCCTTGTCTGGTAAGCCTAAATTTTTACGGTACATTCTTAGCTGCGAATGCCCGATTAAAGCTACCTTCATCCCCGCTTCGGTGAGTTTTCTAAACCAGAATTTTGTGTAATTAACTCCAGTCGGTTCCAGGGCGATAACGTCAGCCCCAGTAGCTAGAATTTCATTCAAACCATGCTTTGACGTGTAGGCATCGTGAAAATTACTACCGTCGAGATAATGCTCTCGCAGAGAGGGCATATTATCTGAGTCCAAAACACAATAAACCAGCCGATCTTTGCAAGCATCGGCACCAATTACGATCGTCATGATTTCTATTTAATTATCAATGTACTAAAATTAAGGGATAGAACATTTTTAAGCCTTTACCCTGGCTAAGCCTACGAATCTCCCATACTGGCGTAATTCTCTTTTTAGGCGTTAGGGTACGACAAAGCGATCGAATCGATTAGCTCATGAAAGGGTATAGGCGTTTAGCCTATTTTCTATTAAGAAATCTTGGCATTAGCCTCTTTCACTTCTTGAGCTTTGAATCGATCGCTTTGTCGTTGCGGTAGGTTTGGAAGCTACCCGCGACAGCGTAACGCTGTTTCGTCATTCATGACTCATCAGGCGGGTTTGCCAGAGAATATTATTAGTTAAGATCGAGCGTGCGATCGATAGCAATATAACAGTCCCTAACCTTGTGAAATAACCCGTGTACTCGCTCTTGAGCGTGGCACATGCGCTCGAATTCCAAGCCGTTAACATTCCCATCGAATAGGGCAATTTTCGCGCTCATATCATCGAGCCGCTTGCCAACGATCGATAGCAACAGTTGGTATTCTTCGGGCGATAGATCCATCATTCGATCTGCACTCTGGGAATAAAATTACCCACTAGATTATTCATCAGATTATCGAACGACTCGACAGAACGATGGATTAAGTTTGGTTTCCAGCTACGCTCTAGCCGATCTACAACTCTTCCCAATTCCGGATCGGGTTCGGTGATGACTTCTGGTGAGATCTCAGCGTCGATGATGTCATCCTGATATTCATCCTGCCCGATGAGATCCGCTAAATACTCATCGATCGTCATCCCCTTTCTAGCCGCTTGTTTGGCGGCGCGATCGCGTAAATGTTTTGGTAATTTGGTGCTGTCTTTCTCGATCGCATCGGGATTGACGATCCGCTTAATCGCATTGGCGGTAATTTTGGGCAACTTGCAAACAGTCTCCCAGATGCTATCGATCGATCCATCTCCCATAGCTGGAATTAATGCCACGGCTTGAGAGAAATTGCGAGGTAATTTAGTGAAGGTCGAGGATAGATAAATGGCAACATTGGCAGCATCTATATATTGGTGGGCTTGCCATACGGTTAATTGCATTCGATCGGCTAACCAGTCTTTAAAACTGGCATACTTTCGCCCGCATAATTTCCAGTAACAAGTATTGCGAATTCTTTCTAGCAACATACCGAGTTGAATGTATCCATACTGGGACTGGTTCAGCATGGTATCTAGTAAATTCCAATCATCGGGATTGTTGGTATTGATGTTGTATTCTAGTTCCTCTTTCCAGGTTGCGATCTCTTGAGCTGGATCGTTCGATCGTCTGGGCGGTCGGTTGAGTATTTGAGCTGTTATATCCATAGTTTTTTGAGTATTCCGTGATTATTGAGTTTTTGATATTTGTCGAGCTGTCGGCAGCCTGGGCAAAGATCGTAATCATCATCGGTGATGTATTGGGCACCACACACTAAGCAATCTGAGTACTGAATCGGATCGGGCATGGCAAAGCTAATGCTAGGGGTTTATGTGATAATTTCGCGCCAATCTATCCCACAATGCCCGTTATCCCGCATTCTCGCTGGGTTAGGCTGTGTGATGGGATTCGATCGCTGACGTTGTGCCCTATAGCTCGAAAATAGGTGTATCTAACGCACACTATTCGAGCCTTGGGCTGTTATTGACTAAATTCCTATTCGGGAATACTATATTCTTGTCTAGGAATAATGTCAATATCCATGCCCAAGTAATTTGGCATGGAGGAAACACCAACTATCAAGCAACTGATGGCAGCCGCGAAGATTAACCAAACACAACTAGCGCAAAAACTAGGGGTAAAGCAACCTTACATATCTAAATTGCTCAATCCCAAAGCCGATCCGCGTCTTAGCACTATTAAATGGATTGCCAAGGGTATGGGCGTTAGTTGGCAGGATCTAGCGGCTACCTATGAAGATCCGGAAGACGATCGAGGAGGTGAAGAGAACTAAAAAATTCTGCGAGTTGAAGACTGTCAATATTCAATAGCGATCGCCTCTGGTGATACAGAAGCGATCGCCTCACTCAAACGGAAAAATCGTTAATTCTATTATGTCAGCCATCCAAACGGAACTATTCAGCCCAACGGCTGAAGATTTTGGCATACCTTGCATCGACGTACCCCGAAGCGATTGGGCGATCGATTGCGCTCCACCAGTGCAAGATCGATCGCTCGCAGAATGGAGAGAGATATCGATCGCTCGCGCTAAGGATACTCGCCCGAAAAAATTGGCGGATATTTCCGCTAGAATCGATCGCGATCGGTGTGGTGATGTCCAAAAGTTAGGGACTGTTGAGGAGTTAGGGACTGTATCTGAGGAGTTAGGGACTGTATCTGAGGAGTTAGGGACTGTATCTGAGGAGTTAGGGACTATCCCCCAACAGTCCCTAACCGACACAGATCCGGAATTGCTGATAAATAAGTCGGAAGAGTTCTGGCAGTCAGTACCCGATCTGTCGAGTGACATCTTTGAGTTAGGGACTATCCCCCAACAGTCCCTAACCGATAGTCAAGAGTTAGGGACTATTTCCCAACAGTCCCTAACTCCAACAGTCCCTAACCGCAACTTAAAACATCCATTGCCAGGAATGTATCGAGAATTTATCAAATCCGACTGGTATTGGAAATTTAAGCCATATGTAAATGGCAAGCGTAAAACCTATCATTTACATAAGGATTACGATCGAGCGGTAGCGATCGGCAAAAAAATATTAGATCGACTAGGAGAAAAAAAATGACTAATGAGGAATGGATGGAACATATCGTAGATTATCCCTACGATCTAGATCGGGCGATCTTAGTAGGTGAAATTCCCACGGCATGGGATATTTACTCGGATGAGGAAATTAATGGTATCTCAGAGCAACCGATTGATTAAAATTTGAGCATATTTTTTTTTTAAATTCTCCCAACAAGGCAAGCGATCGATCCGTCGCTTGCCTTTTATAATTGCGAGATGAAAAAAAATTTTTACCGCTATAGACTACCGATCCGCCTCTCCTTCTGGCGGTGGGGCATCGCGATCCAATGGCAATCACCGATAGTTCGGATCGCGAATGAATCTATTTCACAATTTTTCCTGTCCATCGATGACTGATACGATCCGCACTCCGAAAGCAATCTAGATATGTTGCCGTAATTAATTATGGTAATCTACCACTCCATCCCTTCAGGCACGCTCTCGCATCTAGGGCATTTATTAACCGTACTCTTGCCGATCGATAGCTGCTTGCCGATCGCTCTTTCGCTCATGCCTTGCGATCTTAAAATATTTACCTGCTGGCATCGATCGCGCGTATCCTCTCGCGGTCTGCCCAAGATTTTTCCCCGCGCTCTGGCAGCGGCGACACCAGAGCGCACCCGCTCGCGCAATAATTCCCGCTCGAATTCTGCTACCCCTGCCAGAATTTGAGTCATTAGCTTACCGTGTGGAGTGCTTAAATTTAAATCCATTCCAGACAGGCAAATTAGAGAAACCCCATAACTAGCAAGGAGTTGTAAGCTTAAAAGCAAATCGAGCGTAGATCTACCCCATCGTGATAATTCGGTAACTAGGACAGCATCCACTTTACGACTTCGCGCAAGATCGATCGCTCGGTTTCGCTCCTGGCGATCGTTCTTCGCGCCACTAGCTGTCTCCGTGTAAATTTGGACGACATCAAAATCCGCCCGTTTGGCATAAGCAACCAGATCCGAAATTTGACGATCGCAATTTTGGTCTTTAGTTGATACTCGCGCATAGATCGCAACTCGTAACCGTCCATTCAATCCCCCCAAAATTTACCCCCCTCAACACGGCATCATGCCGTCATGATTTTGATGTCCTGTAAACCATTAGTTTTTGCGGACATTTTTAGTATTCCCGCACCAACGAGGGCACGCTAAAAAAAAAGGAGATCTAAAACATGACTGCTTGCAATCCCACCACCGATATTCCTAGCGGCTGCAATACGGTTGAAAAAGTTGCCGCGTGGGCGTTGAGTTGCTTAAACGCGCTTAATCCCACCGCTAACGCCGTAGAGGGCGAGAATTACAGCGTCAGGGCCGCACAGAGTGCCACCTATCCCATCGCCGCCAACAATACCGCCAGATATATCGGGCGAGCTTCTTTAAGCATGAATTTGGCGTATCAGGTAGAGAGCGGTAAGGATTGGAGCTTTGTCCAAGAACTTAGCACCACGCCTCTATCTACCGCTATGAAATCCAACTAGTGCCAGCCCTACCGCCACCGCTACCGACCGCGGCGATCGGATCGAATGCGATCCGACCGCCGCAATCTTTACCCCCCGCGCCGCCACAATTGCCAGGGGCGAATAATATCGTAAGATTTCGCCCGTCCTCCGGCGATTTTCCCGCGCAATCGATACCCGCGCCAAGAATGCCAGTCCTGCCAGCAGTCCCGACGCTGGCAGAGATCGACGAGCAAAACCCGTTCGCCGTCGATCGCACTCGCATTAATCCATTATTTCCATTGCTTGGCTCGCCCTACTTGGCTCCTGGCGAGTCTGCTTTCAATGCTGGCAGCAATCCCATAAATTACGGCAAAATCCCAGTACCGGGATTGCCAGCACAAACGCCAATCCCCGCACCGCCGCGCCCGTGGAGTTATGCGATCGGGCGGTTTGGTTTTAGGGTTCAGGCAATCCAAGAACAATTCGGACAATTCGACAGACCGAACACGATCTTCAATCCCCCGAAACTGACCCCACTTTTTTACAACAACGCTAACGAACTGAATATAGCCTATGAAGGCATATTTTTAGTAGTAAAGGATGGTTACGGCAATTCTACTAAAAGCATTTGGCCCAATCTAATTTCATACTCAAACGGAGCGGGTCCGCAAACTTTTACAAATCCGATCCTGAATGACGATGTTCGCCCGAACCCTAGCGGGGTAACTACGCCGCCAACCGCCACCATCGCCGCACCGCCAGCCAAAACGCCCGAACTACCGCCCGTTAAAGTTCCCGACGCGCCGCCGCAGCCGCAAGATCCGCTTAAGGATTTGCCCCAAGTTCCGGAAATCGTCCCGTTTCGTCGCCCTCAAGTCCCGCCGCAGCCGACACCCACCCCAAAGCGCGACGAACCGCCACAACCATCCCAACCCGCACCGCCTCCAGCCAAACCGCTAGAGCCGCAACGCCCCGATCCGGAGCCGCCAACAGAAGAACCGGACGCACCAGCCCCACTACCCCAACCCGCGCCCCCTGCGACCCCATCGCCGGATGAATCGCCATTGCCGGATGCGCCCGTAATTCCCCAGCCGCAGCCGCCAACCCCATCGCCCGATCCGCAGCCGCC
>JACCDX010025931.1_pt1 | contig 10337 bp, 8 predicted proteins | sample 7449681 | NCBI WGS metagenome assembly JACCDX01 (sample SAMN15323450, study PRJNA562643) | freshwater metagenome | isolation source: river surface water | place: USA:Blue River Watershed | collected 2017-08-18
GCGGCTGAGCTCGGTGCAATGGCGGCAATTCTAGAGGCGGATGAAAAGACATTCGCGTGGTTAGAGGGGCATGGCGCAAAAGCCCCCGCGCCAGTTTTTGCGGATCCAGACGCACAGTACATGGAGGTGATTGATTTAGATGTCTCCACGCTTGCTCCGCAGCTCGCGCGTAAGCATGAGGTGGATGACATTGTTCCGGTCACCGAGGTCGTAAACCAACCTATTCAATTCGCTTTGATAGGGACCTGTACGAATGGTCGACTCGACGATATCCGCCAAGCGGCTTCTATTTTGAAAGGTAAGAAATTAGCGCCAGGAGTAAGGATGATCGTCACTCCGGCATCGCGGCAGATCTATCTGGCAGCCTTGAGGGAAGGGTTGATAGAGGTGCTCACGACAGCAGGTGCTTCCTTTGAGTCGGCGGGCTGCGGTACGTGCGTAGGTATCACGAATCGACTGGTTCCAGGGGATGGAGATACCGTGATCTCCACGGCGAACAGGAACTTCAAAGGTAGACTCAGCAACAAGAATGCAGATATCTGGCTGGGATCTGCAGCGACGGTCGCTGCTTCGGCATTGACGGGTTACATCACAGATCCTCGCGATGTGGCTGGTGGGAAGTGGAGGTCCGCAGCATGACGACAATACAGACTTTACAAATTTCCGGGCTCGGTTTCGTGCTCGGTGATGACGTCAATACCGATATTCATTGTTCAAACAAGTACTTGCCAGGCAAGGATGTTGCCTATGTTGCGCAGCACGCGTTTGAACAGCTCGCCCCAAATCTTGCGACTGAGGTCAGTGCAAATGCCGGTGGTATTTTGGTGGCGGGACATCACTTTGGGATTAATTCCTCGCGTGAACAGGCCACACACGTCTTACACGCCATGAATATCCGCGCGGTGGTTGCCAAATCTTTTGGAAGACAGTTTTACCGTAACGCGATTAATAATGGTCTTCCAGTCTTTGAGTGCAACACAGATCAGATCGATAGCGGCAAACAAATTGATATTGATTTTGTCAAAGGCGAGCTCAGTGTGGCTGGTCGTAAAGTTCAGCAATCCTATCCTTTGCCGAAAGAGATCCTAGCGATATTATCGATGGGTGGCCTAATTCCTTTTCTAAAAAAATATCCCGATTGGAAGTTTGCATGACGAACGTGACAGCGACACAAAAAAGACGTGCACTACGCGACCTCTTGAAAGGATCCAATGCTGTCCGGGCGCCGGGGATTTACGATGGATACGGAGCACGTCTGGTTGAACAGGCCGGATTTTCAGCGGTGTACATGACAGGAAATGGGGTCTCCGCGAGTCTACTAGGGCGCCCTGACGTGGGCTTGATCGACTTAACCTTGATGACTGATCACGCTCGGCGGGTCGCTCACTCAGTCAATATCCCTCTAATTTGCGATGCTGATACCGGTTACGGCAACGTAGTGAATGTCAGACGGACCATCGCTGAGTTTGAGGCGGCAGGTGTCGCGGCAATTCACATGGAAGATCAGATTTCGCCAAAGCGTTGTGCGCAGATGCCTGGAGATCGCTCCGTCTTGGACTTTGATGAAGCGGTATCCAAAATAGCGGCTGCTAGTGCGGCCCGTTCCGATCCCGATTTTGTGTTGATTGCGCGCACCGATTCAGCCGGTGCGCTTGGTTTGGCAGAGGCAATTCGCCGGGTGCGCGCGTTCGCACAAGAAGGTGCGGATGCAGTGTTTGTGGAGCTCAAAGCAAGCCCCACACTGCTGGACGATATCGCTGCGATTAAAGCGGCTGTAGCCGTGCCTGTCGTGGTGAACATGGACAGCGGTGGTGCGCTCGCCGGTTTATCGTTTGAGTCAATGAAGCGTGCCGGTATTGATCTTGGCATTTATCCAGCGATGGCGCGTGGTGCATTTGGCTATGCGATGACGGCTGCTCTCGGACATTTGTCGAAAGAGGGCGATATGAAAGGCTTTGCCGGACAAATGTTTAATTCCGCTCAGTACAATGCTGCGTTAGGTATCCATGAGATCGAAGCGTGGGAAAAACGCTTCGATCGCTGAGCGATTAATGCCTAAAAAAGCTGCGCGCTAATCAAGAAATTTAACAAAGCTTGAAACGGGTTCGCGCTCGCTAATTAGGGAGTTTTCGATTTTGCTCATATCCGCAACCCCGAGAGCGAGACCGCACATCACGATTTCGCTCTCAGGGATTCCTACGATCTCGCGGATTGTTGGATGAAAGCGGTTAAAAGCAGCTTGAGCACAGGTATCAAGGTTACGACCACGCGCGGCCACCATAAAGCTCTGCAGGAAACAGCCAAAGTCTAGCCAAGAGCCCGTATTCATTTTTCGTTCAATCGTAAAAATGATGCCGACCGGCGCACCGAAAAACGTGTAATTTTTTCCATGTTGCGCGTGCATGCCGGCCTTGTCGTCTCTGCCTAGTCCGAGCAATTTATATAGCGCCAGACCAACTTTGCGGCGACGATCAATGTAGGGCGACTCCCACTCTGTTGGGTAGTAACGGTAATCCTCTTTCAGAGCCTCAAACCGTGACTTATCGTTATAAATTTCAAGGATCGCATCGGATAGTCGGTCTTTGATGTCGCCCGTTAGGACGTAAGCTTTCCAGGGTTGAGTGTTCGAGCCTGAGGGCGCTCGCGCAGCAACTTCGAACATTTTTTCTATGTCTTCGCGCGCAATCGGCGTTGGCAAAAAAGCCCGCATCGAATGACGAGATACCATAGCTTCGTCGACGATTTGTTGTTGAGTTGTTTGGATCATATAGATGCCTTCTTTGTCTCATTTGCATAGCAAGACGGCTATTTTGCCGCATTTTTTTGAAACTCATACAATCGAGACAAACAATAACGGAGATTCTTAATGAGCGTCGATGCAATGAGTGCATTTAGTGACAGTGCGCGTGATTTATTGGGTCGTAACGACGCCATTGTGCGTCTTCGCCGACTCGCTAATGTGCACGCGGGGTTTGATCGCGCCGCGTGGCAGGAGATTGCCAATGCGGGGTGGTTGGGGATATTAGTTTCTGAGGATGCGGGTGGCTTAGGCTTGGGACTAAGTGAGATGTCCGCCATCGCGCAAGAAGTGGGGCAGTCGCTGTTTCCTGAGCCCTATATCGCCGGGGCAGTTCAGGTTGCGACGACACTGATGGGTTGCCCGGCTAGCGCTCTGCGAGATCAGCTGATCGAGCAATTGATCGATGGCTCACATGTGACCGGATTAGCTTGGCAAGAAGACTTAGGGCAGATGCACGCTGCCGAGGGCGTTGCTACGCAACTGGTGGCGACTGGCGATGCGTTCCAGTTAGTCGGAAAAAAATCTTTTGTGTGTCCCGGAATCGGCGCCGACGGTTGGATCGTTCTTGCGATTTGTCAGTCCGAGCCCGTTCTAGTTTGGGTACCGTCAAATTTAGATGGTATTCATTGCGTTGACCTGCAAGGGGTAGACGGCTTGCCCGTTGGGACATTGAATCTACAGAACGTGATTGTCCCTGCCGCACATATTTTGATGCGTGGAGAAAATGTATTCGAACTGGTAGATCGTGCAAATGATCAAGCACGCATTATTCAGGCGGCAGAGTTGCTAGGCGTGATGCGTCGTGCTTTGAATTTGACGATCGATTATCTTGGCACACGTAAGCAGTTCGGCCGTGCGATCGGAAGTTTTCAAGCCTTAAAGCATCGAGCGGTTGATGCGTACATTCAAGTCGAATTGTCCTCCGCCTGTTTGCAAGATGTACTCGCACAAGTTCTAGCGGGTGGCGATCTTTCGCTGTTAGCAAGCCGTGTTAAAGCGCGCGCAGCCCATGCGGCACTGCTGGTCACTAGGATGGCTATTCAGTTTCATGGCGCAATGGGTTTCACGGATGAGTGCGACGTTGGCTTATATTTCAAGAGGGCATTGCGATTGTCTGCGCAGCTTGGTAACTTGAGCCTGCATCGACAGCGTTATTTGAATAGATTTTCACCGGAGTCTGTCGCGCCCTCGGAAGTGGTTTCCATGGATGTTCCTTTGGATGCTGATTGGGATGCGATGTCGGATAAAGAGTTTCGACAAATGCTGCGAGGCTTTTATGCCAAAAACTATCCTGATGCGTTGCGTAATGTGCCGCGTCGTCTGCATTGGCATGAGATCAAAGACTGGTATTTGACCCTGTCCCGGCAAGGGTGGGTTGCCCCTGCCTGGCCAAAGCGGTTTGGTGGCATGGGACTTTCTCCAGAAAAGATGATTGCCTACGTCGAAGAGCAGGAACAGTACGGGGTTGCTCGTGCCCCGGATATGGGAATCGTGATGATCGGGCCACTTTTGATTCAGCGAGGTAGTGCGGCCCAGCAAGAGAAGTTTCTTCCAAAGATCGTCGCTGGCGAGCATGTTTGGTGTCAGGGTTACTCGGAGCCGGGGGCAGGATCAGATTTGGCATCCTTGAGAACTGAAGCCGTACGGGATGGCGATCACTTTGTCGTGAATGGTCAGAAAATTTGGACCACACTCGCGCAGGACGCAACGCACATGTTTGCCTTGGTGCGTACCGATAAAGAAGCAAAAAAACAGTCCGGTATTAGTTTTCTGTTGATCGATTTAGCAACTCCGGGCATTACGATCAGGCCTATCAAGGACATCGTTGGGTACGAAGAATTTTGCGAGGTTTTTTTCGATAACGTGCGAGTGCCTGTCGAGAACTTGGTTGGAGAACTGAACGAAGGCTGGACGATTGCAAAAGCGCTCCTGGGTTTTGAAAGAATATTTCTTGGTAGTCCGAAGCAATCACGTTACGCGATGAGCCAACTGACAGCGATGGCTGACCATCTTGGTCTTTTCTCGGATCCGATTTTTTCTTCACGATACTCGGAATTGCTGTTGGATGTGGCAGATCAAGTGGCAGGTTATACACATTACGCAGACATGGTTAAGCGTGGCGAACCGTTGCCGCCGAGCGTGTCTTTACTGAAGATTTGGGGAACGGATACTTATCAAAGAATTTGTGCGCTACTTGTCGAGTACGCGCAAGAGCACGGTGCCACCGGATTCAATACCGAGTTATCTCCTTCGGGATTAAACGCTCCAGCTATCATGCTGAATTCAATTCCGTCGACTATTTATGGCGGGAGTACTGAGGTTCAGAAAGAGATTTTGGCAAAGCATGTTCTTAAGTTGCCAGATTAGGTGCTGTGCGGTTAAGTAATCAATATGTATCGTCAGTGAGCGGTACACCCCAGATAGGAGCGAGATTTTGGAAACTATTCAGTATGAAGTCAAGGATGGCGTCGGTACCTTAACCCTCAATCGCCCCCATCGGAAGAATGCTATCGATTCAGTAATGCGTGAGGAGCTTAAAGAGGTCGTGGGGTCCATGCCTCGTCAGCGTGATCTGCGAGCCCTAATTATCACCGGCTCGGGCGCCACGTTTTGTGCGGGAGGAGATATCAGTGTCATGGGTGCAGGCACGCTCAGCCCCGAGGATGGCCGGCACCGCATGCGGCACGACTACCTGTCTTGGATTGAGACACTGCTCAGATTGGAAATCCCAGTGATCTCCGCCGTGGAGGGGGCAGCGTATGGTGCCGGCTTTAGTCTAGCGTTGACAGCCGATATTATTTTGGCGGCGCCAAGTAGTCGCTTTTGTCTGTCGTTCATGAAGCTTGGACTGATTCCTGACTGCGCTGCGTTCTACACACTCCCTCGTGTTGTTGGTTTGCAGCGCGCTAAAGAGCTCGCATTCTCGGCTCGGGAATTGAGTGCTCAAGAAGCTCGGGAGTTGGGCATCGTGCTGGGGGTGCTACCTGAGGGACGTGTGCTTGAGCGCGCGCAACAAATGGCGCATTGTTTTGCGCAAGCTGCTCCAGCAGCCTTGGCGATGACGAAGCGAGCTCTTAACGCTTCGTTAAATAGTTCGTTAGAAGTCATGATGGATATCGAGGCGGATGGTCAGGCAGTTGCTCGGACCAGTCAGTGGCACACGGATGCGGTACAGCGGTTCTTGAATAAGCAACCCCCCGCGTTTAAGTGGCCGAACTCGTTGGATTAATGTATTTCTCTTCCTCCAAGGCGCTCGGGCGAGTGCCTCTGACCTTAGTGTGCGGCGAGCATGTCGCATTGCGACGTACGTTTGTAAATCGCCTGTTGGCACAGCTTGATCCAAATTTTTATCGGTTGTTGGCGCAACGCCCCGAGGCTGCGAATGTCTACCCGCATGTGGCTGTCCGTTGGTTTGAGGGCGCGATTGATGCGGTTGATGAGGACTGTCTGTGTTGTGGGCTGCGCAGTGGATTGGGGGATGCGCTGAGCAGCATGTTTTTGAGCGCCTTATCTGCGCGAGGACAGCCGTTGGAGCGTGTACTGATCGATGCCGGCGGTATCCGCACGGCCCAACTCCGACAAACGTTGAAACACACCCCTTTTTTGGGGCAACGATTTGTGCATCAGGCCACAATTTGGGTTGTTGACCCTTCAGATTTTGACGCTACTCGCCTGAACGACGTCCTATTCGGTATTTCTGCTCTTTCTGGTCGACCTAACGCCAATCCTAGATCTGTCGGATGCGTAGTGGTGCACCAACCCCTAGATTGTGGAAACCCGGAGTTTGAGGCTGCCTTTTCGGCTATCCAACGCGCAACGGCTCTGATTTCGCCAGAAATTTCTGTCGTTCGTCTGAGCTCTGAAACCCTCGCGACTGATCTCGGTCGGCTGGCCACGATCCCTGCGTGAGGGATAGTTGGTAAATTACCTCAGCTTTCCTAAAAAGCTTGAGGTTAGAGGGGGAAGTACGATACACTTAGACATTGCTTGCAGTAAAATAACGACAGCAATCTCATCGCGCCACAGGATTTTAAGTGTGGGATGAAAAGCGCCGATGCGGAATGACAGTATGGGCGTTGTAATAAAAATGCTTACGAATTAAGTTCAGCCAGATTGCCGATGTATCTACTCTGCGCAATCTTGGGCTTTAGCCTAGCACGCCATGCGTCGGGCAATGGTTCAAACCGTAACGATTCAACTGTTCTGATTTGATCAAGACAGCGAGTGTCCACAAAGGCTTCTGCGAATTGTGCGCCATGGCAGGTAGTTATTTGTTACGCCAAGATCCACCTAGATAAATACAAAATTGTCGGCTGAACGGGATCTACAAAATAAAACTGGCCGAGCGCCAAAAGCGATCGACCAGCAGTATTTGGTTGCGGGGGCAGGATTTGAACCTACGACCTTCGGGTTATGAGCCCGACGAGCTGCCAGACTGCTCCACCCCGCGTCTGAAGAATAGAAGTATAGCGTACATGCCGCTTTAGGACAAGTTGCCTAGAGCGATTAACAGGAAATGAAAGACTTATGAATGGTCAGCAAGACAATAACCACAACAATAGCGATGAAGTGAGCGCTGATGTCTCGTCGGTGAACGAGCAGACAAGTGAGCAACCGAACGATAGCGCAAGCGGTCAGGTGACCGATCAAACAAGCGAGCAGACGGCTGAGCAGACGGGCTCTGAGATTGTTTTTTCCGCAGAGTTGGATCCACAGGTCCTCGCACATGCCGAAAAAGTAATTGAGACGGCATTGCTGTGCGCGTCGATGCCGATGCCGCTAAGTGAATTGACAAAGTTGTTTGACGAACCCTCGTTGAGTGGGGCTCAACTCATGCAAGTGCTCGAGCGACTGCAGCAGGCGTGGCTTGATCGCGGCATGGAACTTGTTGAGCTTGCGAGTGGTTGGCGTTTTCAAAGCAGAGCAGCGATGCAGCGTCACCTTGAGCGCTTGAGCCCAGAGCGTGTTCCAAAATATTCTCGTGCAGTGATGGAGACGCTCGCAATCATCGCATGGCGTCAACCCGTGACACGAGGCGATATCGAAGATATACGCGGAGTCACTGTTTCATCACAAATCATTAAAACGCTGGAAGACCGCGGATGGGTTGAAGTGATTGGTCATCGCGACGGCCCGGGTCGTCCAGGTTTGTTGGGGACAACACGCCAGTTCTTGGATGATCTTGGTTTGCGCGCATTGGATGAGTTACCCGCGTTGGGCGAGGCAGAGATCAGCGAAGCCTTGCAGTCACTGACGCTTGAGGGCGGTATACCCGCGACCAACTTGTTATCGACCGAAAATGCAGAGGGCGGGTCTGACGATGTTGATTCGTTGCCTCTCGCTTTGGACGAGCCCTCAGATAGTCCCGCTGCTACAGAGAGTTCCGTCGTGACAGAAAATTCTGTTGGGCAAGAAAATGAAGTTCCTACTTCAACTTCAGTGCCCCCATCAAATTTGGAGTCCAAGTGACTAATTCAAATACCGAGCATCCTGAAGATCAGGCGCCAGTGCTAAATCCCGAGCAGGCGTCAGCGCCACAGGACTCTCAAGAGGGCGCAGGCACGCACACACCCAAGTCTCGCGGTCGCAAGTTGCGCACGCCATTTCGTCGTAGACGCAATGAGGGCGCAGATCCGGGTGACAGTCGTGATTCCCAGTCCTTGGCCAAGCATGCTGCGGCAGATCTTTCTACCGATGCCGCACAGGACCAAACGGATGCTGTTGATTTAGTGGATCCAGTGGAGGCGGAGAAGGAGGCTCAGGAAGCGCTGTCTTATTTGAGTAGTGCGGACCGCAGCGAGCAACGCCTCAATAAATATTTAAACAGTGAACTCTTGATGCCTAAGCTGCATAAGCTGTTGGCAGATGCAGGCATTGGTTCTCGGCGTGAGATGGAAGAGTTGATTATTGCCGGCCGTGTGTCAGTCAACGGTGAGCCCGCGCACATTGGTCAGCGCGTCGGGCCGAATGATCTCGTGCGAGTTAATGGAAAGCCCATCACGCGCTCGAATACGAAAAAGCCCCCGCGCGTCATTCTGTATCACAAGCCTGCAGGCGAAATTGTTAGTCACGACGATCCGGGCGGTCGGGCCAACGTCTTCGCCCGCTTGCCGAAAATGAAGGTCGGTAAATGGCTGTCTGTTGGGCGTTTGGATTTGAATACCGAAGGCTTGCTCATTCTGACAACCTCGGGAGATTTATCGAATCGTTTGTTGCATCCGCGCTATGGTAACGAGCGTGAGTATGCCGTGCGCGTCCTTGGTGAACTTGGGCCAGAGCAGCGTCAGTCGCTCTTGAACGGAGTTACTCTTGAGGACGGTCCGGCGAGCTTCGGGATGATTGAGTTCATCGGAGGTGAAGGCAGTAACCGCTGGTACCGCGTCACACTTAACGAGGGTCGAAATCGTGAGGTGCGTCGGATGTTTGAGTCGGTAGGCTTGACTGTTAGCCGCCTGATCCGTACACGCTTCGGTGACATTGTGTTGCCGACGACGCTGCGTCGCGGTCGTTGGGAAGAATTAGATCCGAAACTGGTGAGCGCATTAATGGTGCAGGTGGGCTTGTTGCGCGATGACGATGATTCTGGGGATGGTCGCTCGCGAGCGCCTAAGCAACCAATATCGCACGACAGCGCCTTGCCGCCGGGTTTTGGCACGATCGACCGGAATGGAAGTCATGGCGCGCGTATGGGGCGCCGCGGCAAGGTTCAGGGTGGCCGTAGTGGGAAGCCCACATCTTTTATGCATCCAACGGATGCGGCGCCAACGGTACTGACTGTGACGGGAGGCTACGCAAACGGGCATCCTGGTGGTGGACAGGGTGCGGGACGTGGTGCGCGTAACGGCAAAGCCGGTGGGCCAAATGGACGGCCGGGAGGTCGACCCACTGGGCAAGGTGGACCAAGCGCAAAAGCTGGCGGGCGTGGGCGTCCGGGTGGCCGCTCTGGCGGACGTCCTGTTTCTGGGTCCGGTGCAGCTGCAGGTGAGCCTCAGCCTTTTGATGCAGGTGGTATGCGTAACGAGGGGGGGCGGCCACGCGGACCTGCGGGGGCAGGCGGTGCGCCTGGGACCCCAGGTGCTCGGCAGCCTCGAGGTGCTGGGGGGCCGCGAGGTCCGGGCAAAGCTGCTGGACAGGGACGGTCAGGGCCTAAAGGAAACGCAGGAAAGTCACGCTCCGGGCCACGAGGCGACGACTGGCAGCCCAAAGGCGCATCGGCCCATGAATCCCGTTTGGGTTTCACGAAATCCTCACGAGGTGATCGCTAGCCGTTGTGTGTCCAGTAGCTAAATGATTGGTACAACAAGAAAAAATGCCGTTTTCGTGCTAGAATCATGGGCTAACGCGTATTTACTTTTGTGCGCAAATAGGTTTTGTAGATGGTTTGTGTTCGGTGCTTTGGCAGGTTAGGAGGCGTTCGTGCGTTTCCACCACTTAGCACCATTGGCAAATCTTAACGAGTTGTAAATGGGCTGTTATTCAGCCCATTTTTTTTGAGTGTATGGCTGATCTCTTTACTCTTACGCAACAAGCTCTCGCA
>JACCDX010657492.1_pt1 | contig 10336 bp, 13 predicted proteins | sample 7449681 | NCBI WGS metagenome assembly JACCDX01 (sample SAMN15323450, study PRJNA562643) | freshwater metagenome | isolation source: river surface water | place: USA:Blue River Watershed | collected 2017-08-18
GCGCCGCATGGGCGACAGCGTGGACTGGAGCCGCGAATACTTCACGATGGACCCCAAGCTGTCCAAGGCCGTGACCGAAACCTTTGTGCAGCTCTATGAGCAAGGCTTGATTTACCGCGGCAAGCGCTTGGTGAACTGGGACCCGGTGCTGATGAGCGCGGTGTCTGACCTCGAAGTCGAGAGCGAGGAAGAAGACGGCTCGATGTGGCACATCCGCTATGACTTGGCCGATGGCTCAGGTAGCCTGACTGTCGCCACCACACGCCCCGAAACCCTGCTGGGCGACGTGGCTGTGATGGTCCATCCCGAAGACGAGCGCTACAGCGCCCTCATCGGCAAGCAAGTCAACCTGCCTTTGTGCGGCCGCACCATCCCCGTCATTGCGGATGAGTACGTGGACAAAGCCTTTGGCACGGGTGTGGTGAAAGTCACCCCCGCCCACGACACCAACGACTACCAAGTCGGCCAGCGCCACAAGCTGGACATGATTTGCGTGCTCAACCTCGACGCCACCATCAACAACAACGCCCCTGAGAAATACCGAGGCCTCGACCGCTTCGTGGCTCGCAAAGCCGTGGTCGCCGACCTCGAAGCCGCAGGCGCATTGGTTGAAGTCAAAAAACACAAACTCATGGTGCCCCGCTGCGCCCGCACGGGCCAAGTGATCGAGCCCATGCTGACCGATCAATGGTTTGTCGCCATGAACCAAGTGGGCAAAGGCGACGCCACGGGCAAGAGCATTGCGCAAAAAGCCATCGATGCCGTGCAGTCCGGCCAGGTAAGCTTTGTGCCCGAGAACTGGGTGAACACCTACAACCAGTGGATGAACAACATCCAAGACTGGTGCATCTCGCGCCAGCTATGGTGGGGCCATCAAATCCCAGCGTGGTACGACGAAGACGGTAACGTGTATGTGGCGCGTGACGAAGCCGAGGCGCAAGCCAAGGCACCGGGCAAAACCTTGAAGCGCGACGAAGACGTGCTCGACACTTGGTACTCATCCGCCCTCGTACCATTCAGCACCATGGGTTGGCCTGAAAAGACGCCTGACTACGACCTGTATCTGCCAAGCAGCGTTCTCGTCACTGGCTACGACATCATCTTCTTCTGGGTCGCTCGCATGATCATGATGACCACGCATTTCACAGGTCGCGTGCCATTCAAACATGTGTACATCCACGGCTTGGTGCTCGATGCACAAGGCAAGAAGATGAGCAAGTCTGAAGGCAACGTGCTTGACCCCGTCGATTTGATTGACGGCATCACCTTGGAGCCCTTGCTGGAGAAACGCACCCAAGGTTTGCGCAAGCCAGAGACTGCGCCCAAGGTGCGCAAGCAAACTGAAAAAGAATTTCCAGAAGGCATCCCCGCCTACGGTGCAGACGCCTTGCGCTTCACGTTTGCAGCCATGGCCACGCTGGGCCGCAGCATCAACTTCGACAGCAAACGCTGCGAGGGTTACCGCAACTTCTGCAACAAAGTGTGGAACGCCTCGCGCTTTGTGTTGATGAACTGCGAAGGCCAAGACTGCGGCCTCAAAGAACACACCAAAGAAGAATGCGCCGTGGGTGGCCCATCACATGGTTACCTGAGTTTCAGCCAAGCCGACCGCTGGATTGTGTCCAAGCTGCAACGCGTGGAAGCCGACGTGACCAAAGGCTTTGCCGAGTATCGCCTCGACAACGTGGCCAACACAATTTATGACTTCGTGTGGAACGAGTTCTGCGATTGGTATTTGGAAATTGCCAAGGTGCAAATCAACACCGGCGACGATGCACAAAAACGTGCTACGCGCCGCACACTGATTCGCACGTTAGAGACCATTCTTCGTTTGGCTCACCCCATCACCCCCTTCATCACCGAAGAGCTATGGCAAACCGTGGCAGTGGTGGCTGGTCGCGTTCAGGCAGACGACAAAGCGGCCTCCATCAGCATTGCGGCTTATCCCGTGAGCCAGCCTGAACGCATGGACGAACAAGCCGAAGCCTATGTGGCGCGTGTGAAGTCCTTGGTCGATGCGTGCCGCAACTTACGCGGTGAGATGGGCGTGTCACCCGCCACGCGCATGCCTTTGTTTGCACTGGCTGGCAACGCCGAAGAGCACGCGTTCATGCAAGGCGTGGCGCCTGTGTTACAAGCCTTGGCAAAGCTCAGCGAAGTCAAGGTGTTTGACGACGAAGCGGCTTGGTCTGCCGTCGCACAAGCCGCACCTGTGGCTGTGATTGGCGAGTTGCGCGTGTGCTTGTTCATCGAAGTGGATGTGGCCGCTGAGAAGATTCGCTTGGGCAAAGAAGTCGAACGCTTGCAAAACGAAATCGAAAAAGCAGGCTCTAAACTCAAGAACGAAGCCTTCGTGGCCAAAGCACCACCGGCTGTGATTGAAGAAGCCAAGAAGCGCGTGGCCGAGTTCACCGCCACTTTGACCAAGGTTCAAGAGCAGCTTGTCAAACTGCAGAAATAAAGCCTCGATAAACTTGGCAAAACTATTGATTTCACCTCTATGACCAAAGCACTCACCAAAGCCGTGTTCCCTGTTGCAGGCATGGGCACGCGCTTCTTACCTGCCACCAAAGCCAGCCCCAAAGAAATGCTGACCGTGGTGGACAAGCCGCTCATCCAATACGCGGTGGAAGAAGCCTATGAGGCTGGCATTCGTGAAATGATTTTTGTCACAGGCCGCAGTAAGCGCGCCATTGAAGACCACTTTGACATGGCTTATGAGTTGGAAACCGAACTCGAAGCCGCAGGCAAACAAGCCCTGCTCGACATCGTTCGCGGTGTGCAACCCGATGACATGCAATGTGTGTACGTGCGCCAAGCACGCGCACTGGGCCTAGGCCATGCCGTGTTGTGTGCTGAGCATCTGGTGGGCGACGAGCCTTTTGCCGTGTTGCTGGCCGACGACTTGATGCGCGGCAAAGCTGGTGGTCCTGGTGTGTTGAAGCAAATGGCCGATGTGTTTGCGCGCACACAGTCTTCTGTGTTGGCCGTGCAAGACGTGCCACTAGAGCATGTACACCGCTATGGCGTGGTGGCAGGCAAAGACATTGGCAACGGCTTGGTGGACATCCAGCAAATGGTGGAAAAACCCAAAGCCGAAGTGGCGCCCTCTCGCACCACCGTGGCTGGCCGCTATATCTTGACCCCTGCGGTGTTCGAGCGCATTCGCGCAGGTGGCCGTGGCGTACAAGGCGAGATTCAACTCACCGACGGTATTGCAGGTTTGCTGGCCACAGAAAAAGTATTGGCCTATTCGTATGAAGGCAAGCGCTACGACTGCGGCAGCAAAGTGGGCTTCTTGCAAGCCAGCGTTGAACTCGCCTTGCAGCACGCCGAAGTTGGCACTGAATTCCGCGACTACCTCAAGCACCTCAACATCGCTTGATTCAACGCCACCTCATTCAACGCCGTTTGAGGATGTGAATGAAGTCGCTGCCCTCGGTGGTTTGCGACAACAGCTCATTGCCGGTTTGTTTAGCAAAGGCCGCAAAGTCGCGCACAGAGCCGGTGTCGGTCGACAGCACTTTCAGAACTTGGCCACTCTCCATCGCAGTGAGGGCCTTCTTGGCTTTCAAAATCGGCAGCGGGCAGTTCAGTCCGCGTGTGTCCAGTTCGACATCGATGTTCATGCGGGGAACACTCCTGTCGACAAGTAGCGGTCACCACGGTCGCAGACGATGAAGGCGATGGTCGCGTTCTCCACCTGCTGGGCAATTTGCATTGTCACCCAACATGCACCCGCGGCTGAGATGCCGGCAAAGATACCTTCTTCGCGCGCCAAGCGGCGGCACATGTCTTCGGCATCGTCTTGGCTCACGTAGACCAACTCGTCCACGTTGCTGGCGTCGTAAATCTTGGGCAAGTACTCTTGCGGCCATTTGCGAATGCCAGGAATGCGTGAACCTTCGGAAGGCTGCGCGCCGATGATGCGAATGGCAGGGTTCTTCTCTTTCAAAAAGCGCGACACACCGGTGATGGTGCCCGTGGTACCCATGGCGCTCACGAAATGCGTGATCCGGCCCTGCGTTTGCTCCCATAGCTCGGGGCCTGTGGTCTCGTAGTGGATGCGTGGATTGTCTTCGTTGGCAAACTGGTCGAGCATGCGGCCTTTGCCCTCGGCTTGCATGCGCTCGGCCAAGTCGCGGGCATATTCCATGCCGCCACTCTTGGGCGTCAAAATCAGCTCAGCACCAAAGGCTTTCATGGTTTGCGCGCGTTCAATCGACAAGTCCTCGGGCATGATGAGCACCATGCGGTAACCTTTGATGGCCGCAGCCATAGCCAATGCGATGCCAGTGTTGCCAGACGTCGCTTCAATTAAGGTGTCGCCAGGCTGGATGTCGCCGCGCTCTTGGGCGCGTTGAATCATCGACAAAGCGGGCCGGTCTTTCACGGAACCAGCGGGGTTGTTGCCCTCTAGCTTGCCCAAAATCACGTTGCCGCGTTTGGCGTTGTCGGCTGCGCCAATGCGCTGCAAAGCGACCAAAGGCGTCTTACCAATCGCGTCTTCAATCGTGGGATAAATCAGGTGTGCACTCATAAGACGCTACTGTGCCACAAGTCGGGATGAGCCTAGAGACCTAGCTCTAAAGCGAAGCAACCCCGTTGTTTTTTCAAAAATCGTCGATAACATTCCTTTATCAAATTTAACGACCCAAGGAATAAACATGCAAAACCCAATCAAACCCCAAGTTGAAGCGTCCATGCAAGCGGCTTTCGAATTGGCCAACCTGTCCTTCGCACAAGTTGAGCGCATCACTGAGTTGACACTTGAGCAAGCCAAGGTCAATGCTGAGTTGGCACAAGAGCAACTGGCATCTGCCCTCGAAGTGAAAGACCCAACTGCAGCGATTGCATTGTTGAAAGAACAACTGGAAACATCTGCCAAGAGCTTGGCGGGTTTTGCCGCGACGGCCTTCGAATTGGGCCAACAATTCCAAGCCGAAACCACCGCTTTCGCAGAAGGACACTTTGACCAAGCCCACACAGCAGCCAACAAAGCCATCAACGAAAACCTGAAGAAAGCCCCAGAAGGTTCTGAGGCAGCTGTGCAAGCTGTGAAAGCCGCTGTGGATGCTGGCAACAAAGCACTCGCCGAAGCCCGCAAGAATGCCAAGAAAACTGCTGAGTTGGCTCAAGAAGGCATTGCCAAACTGAAAGAACACGCACCTAAAGCAGCCAAGGCACCTGTGCGCCGCAAAGCACGCGCCTAAGACTTCGTTGTGTTAGAAAACAAATCCCCGTGTCGCAAGGCACGGGGATTTTTTTATGCAGTGGGCGCGACCGCTTTGACTGGGCGGCAATCGCCACAGAAGAAATGGCTTTTATCCAGCAAGCGGCGAAATGAGCCGAGAGCACGTGGTTTGTGCAACCCACACTTCATACAGCTCATGGTGTTGATCATGTTGCCCGTGGCACCAAACGGACTTCCGCCCGCTTTGGATTTGTAGCGAAGACCGTCGCTGGCGATTTTGGTGGTGACGTCATCTCTACTCATGTATCAATTTTATCGAATTCGATACAAGGGTAATTGCTGACCATGACACCCTACGCCCAGCCTCTCGTTCAGAGACCTCAAGTTTTTGGATTTCGTGCCGATACTGCTTAAGCAGTACCACACACACACCGACCACACATGTCTGACTACAACGTCACCGTTGCATCCTTGAAATCTTTGGAAACGACCAAGGACGGTGCTGTTGCGTTTTCAAAAGACACACCTCGGACCATTGAAGGCACTCAACAAGTTAAGCCTGAACAAAAACCGGACACACTGACTAAGCAACATGCACAAGTGAAGTTGACCGACCTCAATTACTCCATCAACAACGAAGACAAGGCCTTGCACTTGAAAGTCAAAAGTGCCGATGGTGAGGTGGTTCGCGAAGTGGTGTTTGACAGGATTGATCCCAGCTTGCTTGATGCGAGGAAGCTCAAAGGCATCTTCATCGATGACAACTCATAAAAACCGTAGCCATGAAAAAGCTACCAAAAATTGAATTGCATCAACTGGTGCCATGGGGATTGGCACTCTCCGCATTGGGGTTCGGACTCTTGCACACCGATGAGCTTATGAACATCGGCGCCATTCTTCTCCCTCTTGGTTTATTGCCCGCTGTCCTCGTACTGTCAAAATACAAAGACTAACTATTTCACAAGATCCGCTCAACCGTCACAGCTACGTTCACGTCTGTAACTTTCTCAAGTCAATTTAAAAAACGAACTTGACCAAATGCTCACGCAGACGCGCCATGTCTGTCTCGACACTCGCCTCTTTGACCACGTTGTAGCAAGAGAACGAAGGTAATACCGAGGCACCACAGAACTTGTAATTGGCCGTGTTTGACACAAACACGTCATCGACAGTTTTGCCTTCAAACAAATACTGACGTGCATCGCCAAAAGCTGCTTGCGGGGCATTCCATGTCAGTGACAGCATGTACTTCTTCCCCTGCATCTTGCCCCCCGTGCCGTATTGCTTGCTGGGATCTTCGCGTGTACGACCATCATCGGCCAACAGCTTTTGTTGAAACATGCCTGCTGTGAAGACCTCGTCGACATACTTTTTGTAAATCCAAGGTGAGCCAAACCAGTACACGGGCGTCTGCAACACAATCACATCGGCCCAGACATGTTTATCGACTTCTTCCGTCACGTCATAGCCTTTTTCAATGTAGGTGTGCTTGACTTCATAGCCTTGTTGGCCGAACTCGGATGACAACAAATCGACCATGCTTTGGTTGAGACGCCCCGAGGAGATGCCTTCAAACACTTGGTGAGCGTTGATGATCAAAACTTTCTTAGAACCATGCATATTGCAAACTCCGTCATAAATTAGTTGGTGATAGGGAAATGTTAGGCTTCACATTGACATTGATAAAGACCACAATGGAAACATCAGTGTTAAGCATAATTTAACAAATGGATCCTTCGCTTCTGCCCTCGCTCGCATGGTTTGCCACGGTAGCCAAACACCGCAGCTTCACCAAGGCCGCTGATGAAATGGGCGTGACACGCGCCGCTTTGTCGCAAAACCTCAAAGCACTCGAGCAAAAACTTCAGTCCCGATTGCTGCATCGAACCACACGACATATGTCGCTGACAGGTGAAGGTCAACGCTTGCTGGATGAGTTGCAACCTGCTTTGGAGTCAATCAACAAAGCTGTCATCAACCTCAACGAGGCCAATGCCGAACCTGCTGGATTGCTACGAATCAATACATCTCGCATTGCAGCCAAGACCCTCGTTGAACCGAACTTAGCCGAGTTCATGTTGCGTTACCCCAAGATTCAAATTGAATTGATCATGGACGATGGCATGAGCAACATCGTGGCCGAAGGGTGTGATGCAGGCATTCGACTAGGTGACCGACTAGCGGGACACACCGTGGCTGTGCCTATCACGCCCAAGCTAGGGATGGCAGTGGTGGCGTCGCCCGCCTATTGGAAAAAACATGGCAAACCTGAAACGCCAGAAGATTTAGCAGCGCACAACTGCGTCAGCTATCGACACACCAGCAGCGGTGCAATCTTTGAGTGGGAATTTGCAGCACCGAAGAACCACAAGCCCTTCACCCTGCGAACACATGGGCGTTACACCACCAACGATGACGAAGGCATGATTCGTGCAGCTTTGGATGGCATGGGCGTAATTCAGCACATCCGCTTAGCGGTGCAGCTGCATTTGAAATCGGGAAAATTGGTGGAGGTGCTCAAGCCTTGGTGCCACACCTTTGACGGCTTTTATTTGTATGTGCCGTCACGAGAGCAAATGTCGCCCAAGGTCAAAGCGTTGCGTGATTACTTGGCGGAAAAACGTAAGTGGGTTGAGGCGTAAGACATGGCTCAACTGATAGGGGCATGGCGTCCATGTAAAAGACCAGCACGAGGCTGGTCTAACTCTCTTACTTGCTCATCTGTTCTTGCATGAACTGTCGGTGCTTTTGCATTTCCGCAGAGTTCGCTGGCATATCTTTGATGTCACCGTGTTTGTGGCGATCCATCTGGACATGCATATGACCTCGCGTGCCATTCGCGCCTTGCATTTTCTTTTGTTGCTCGGTCATGAGTTGCTGGCGTTCCTCATCGGTCTTGGCAGAAGCCATCTTCTTTTGCATCTCATCTCGCGTCGCTTGCATATCCGCTTGTTGTGCGTGATCGTGCATGGGGCCTGCAACGGCAACAATTTGTGTACCAGCTAAAAGTGCAATCAATGCAACAGGAATGTATTTTTTCATTTCAATCTCCAATCAAACTTCAAGACATACGACCAATGGCGCAGCTCACAAATGACTTGGCATTTGCAACACCTGCACTCAAACCTTCAAGGGTTCCCTTTTCGGGGTAGCCCATTGAGCGAAGTTTCTCTGCCACTTGGGCCCGAGATGCTTCTTCGCCTGAGAACTTCACACGCTTGTTCTCTTGATCCACCTCAACGTTGGACACGCCTTGCATGTCAGCCAATCCATTCAGAATGGAACGCGCACAGCCACCGCACTTGAGGTTTTCAATTTCAATTTCCATCGCTACAGACATCCACAACTCCTTTTCAATTGAGACCTGATGAAAGGGGTTTCATCTCGGCATGGATAGAAGTTTGCGCCTCAAGCGCCAAATACCATATGATTTGGATCATATGAAAACCGTTGTTTTGCCGCAGGCACTTAGAACGCTTCTACCCCCTGAAATTCAAGGAGAGTGCGAAGCTGCATTGATCAAGAAGAATGACCGCGTGTTTCTTGCAGGCGCCATGCCAGTGTGGATGTTCTATGTGATTTCTGGCGAAGTCACCCTGGAACGAAGCGGCATGCATGGGGAATCTGTCGTTCTGCAACGGACTCGTCAAGGTTTTATCAGTGAGGCCAGCTTGAAGGTCTCCCGATATCACTGTGACGCGGTTGCCATTGCAGATACCCATGTGATCAAAGTTCCCGTCAAAGCCTTGACGAAATCACTCGATCAAGACCCTGCATTTGCCAGCCGATGGATCCATATGCTCAACAGTGAAGTGCGCCGCTTGCGACTACACCTTGAGCGTTTGAACATGAAGTCGATCCGCGACCGCCTTGTGCATTTGATTGAGACAGAAGGTAGAGATGGACGATTTCCCATTCCTTCTGGCCTAAAAACACTGGCAGGTGAACTAGGCGTGACCCACGAGGCGCTTTACCGGGCGATTGCAGCATTACAAGCCGAGGGGCTTTTGAAGAAAGAAGATGCGCAATTGGTCATGAAGCAAAAGTAGCCGCATACAGAGCCGTCCATGCGTCAGCCACCTGATAGACACAGAGGACGTCATCATGAACTTCATCAAACGATTTACTCAGGCTGAATACCGGCTTCCGAGAAGACCTTCGACCACCGTGCCACCTCGGCATTGAAGAACTTTTTGTGTTCTTGCGGGGTTTGTCTGCCATCAACAATCACCGCAATACCGAGGGCTTCTTGACGCTTCACCAGCTCTGGATCTTTCAACGCATTTCGTAGAGCGGTGTTAAGTTTGCTCAATACCTCTGGCGGCGTTCCCTTAGGGGCATAGAGGCCATGCCAAACAGAGAAATTAAAACCTTTCAGTCCACTCTCATTCAATGTAGGAATTTGAGCCAAGGCAGGGGCAGTTGCACGTTTCAAACTGGTGATGCCATAGACCTTCACCTTTTTAGCTTCAATTTGCGGAGTTGCGTTTGTGGCCTGTTCGCACATCACGTCAACTTGACCGCCCATCAAATCAGTCATGGCAGGTGCTGTTCCTTTGTACGGCACAAATGTCATCTGGGTCTTCAACGCATCTTGCAACATCAAACTGCAAAGATGTGACGCTGAACCTACGCCTGCATTTGCCATGTTCATGTCTTTGTTTTCTGCCACATACTTTCGAAATTCGGCAAAGTCTTTCGCTGGCAGGTTTGGCTTTGCGATCAAAGTTGATGGCGCTTCATTGATAAGCCCCAAAAACTCCAAGTCATCAGGTTTGTAGCCCAAATTCTTGTAGAGCAACCCTGCTGTAGACAGCCCCGTGTGGTGCACCAATAGCGTGTAACCATCTGGCGTTGCTCGTGCAACTCTGGCTGTACCAATAGTTCCACCAGCACCGACCGTGTTGTCCACCACGACCGTTTGCTTCAATGTCTTACGCATCGACTCAGCAATGTCGCGTGCGATTTTGTCTGTGGGCCCACCCGCCGAGAACGGCACAACGAGCGTGATCGCCTTATCAGGAAAGTCTGCATATGCCGTGGTGGCAAGGCAACTTGTCGCGATAAACAATGGGGCACTGATGCGATGACAGAATTGAGCAACGGTCATGGTTGTCTCCAAGTTGCTGTTTTATTTAGATA
>JACCDX011717584.1_pt1 | contig 10336 bp, 9 predicted proteins | sample 7449681 | NCBI WGS metagenome assembly JACCDX01 (sample SAMN15323450, study PRJNA562643) | freshwater metagenome | isolation source: river surface water | place: USA:Blue River Watershed | collected 2017-08-18
ACCGAATCTGATTATTAATGCCTCTGCTTATACAGCAGTGGATAAAGCAGAAACTGAAGTTGATTTGGCTTTCGCAGTAAATGCAAAGGCCCCAGAAATCATGGCGCGCTATGCCGCAGAAAACGATCCCACTTTTCTGCACTACTCCACAGATTATGTATTTGATGGCAGTAAAGATGGTTTCTATACAGAGGATGATCCTCGTAATCCATTAGGTGTTTACGGAAAAAGTAAGGCTGCTGGTGAGGAAGCAATAGAAGGGGTATTCGCAAAGTCAACTAAAGGTCAATTTGCTATTTTTAGAACCAGCTGGGTTTATGGTGATGGCAGTAATTTCATTCGCACGATTTTGCGCTTGGCAAAAGATCGTGAAGAATTAAAAGTCATTCATGACCAACATGGTGTGCCTACTAGCGCGGCATGGCTTGCTCAGATAAGCCTGGACTTGGTGTTAGATCATCAAAGGGGACTAAAACAGTTTCCATCGGGTATTTATCACGCCGTACCAGCGGGTGAGACCACCTGGCATGGTCTGGCCTCTTTTGCCGTTCAGGTGGCTCTAAATGCAGGTGTTGAGCTCAAAGCAAGGCCTGCGGCTATCAAACCTATTCTGGCGGTGGAATACCCACTTCCAGCCCCTAGACCCATGAATTCCCGTATGGATAGCGCTAAATTGCGTTTTGCCCTCCAAAATGGGTCTTCAAAAGCTTCAAACTCTTATAATGAACCCCAAAATATGCCAAATTTCCCAGCCTGGGATGGCATGGTTCAAGAATATGTATCCAAGTTGGCCTCGAAAGGTTTGATTTAAAACCTCTTAGGTGGCTTGAAATGCTGAAATAGGGGTTTTAAATGGCTGTAAATCGCAAAGGCATTATCTTAGCTGGCGGGTCTGGTACTCGTCTCTATCCAGTAACTCAGGCAGTTTCAAAGCAGTTAATGCCGGTCTACGATAAGCCAATGGTGTATTACCCATTAAGCACTTTAATGTTGGCTGGTATTCGTGACATTCTCTTGATTTCCACCCCGCAAGATACGCCCCGCTTCTCAGAGTTATTGGGCGATGGTTCGCAGTGGGGTCTCAATATTGAGTATTGCGTGCAGCCCTCACCAGATGGTTTAGCGCAAGCCTTTACGCTAGGCAAAAACTTTGTTGGAAATAATCCAAGTGCATTGGTACTTGGCGACAATATTTTTTATGGCCATGAATTAGTAGATCAACTCAACAGTGCAAATGATCGTACTGTTGGCGCATCGGTATTTGCATATCACGTCAACGATCCAGAGCGTTACGGTGTTGTGGAATTTGATAAAGATTACAAAGCATTGTCAATTGAAGAGAAGCCCTTAATGCCGCGTAGTAGCTATGCAGTGACGGGTTTATATTTCTATGACAATCAGGTTTGTGATATCGCTGCCTCGATTAAGCCTAGTGCCCGTGGCGAACTCGAGATCACGGATGTGAATCGTGTGTATCTTGAAAAGAATGAACTCAATGTTGAGATCATGGGCCGAGGATTTGCTTGGCTCGACACAGGCACTCATGATTCATTGCTTGATGCCGCAGGTTTTATTGCTACCCTACAAAAGCGCCAAGGCCTTATGGTGGCATGCCCCGAAGAGATTGCCTACCGTCAAGGTTGGATCAGTGCGGATGCGGTTCAAAAGGTAGCCAATCAGCTTAGTAAAAATAGTTATGGCCAGTATTTAGGCAAGATTTTGAAAGAGCTCAATAGCTCGGCCCAACCCATTTCACTTTCTGCGAAGAAGGCTGCTAAATGAGTGCCCCTTCTAAGTTGCAGTTATCGCCTACTGCAATCCATGATGTTTTTATTGTGGAGCCAAAGGTATTCGGCGATGAACGTGGTTGGTTTACCGAGTCATTCAATGCGGAAGACTTTGCAAAAGCGACTGGACTTGATGTTCAGTTTGTACAAGACAATCATTCATTTTCTCGTCAATGGACTTTGCGTGGCTTGCATTATCAGATGGAGAAGACTCAGGGTAAATTAGTGCGAGTCGTTGCTGGTAGCGTATTTGATGTGGCAGTAGATATTCGTAAAGATTCACCTACCTATGGCAAGTGGGTTGGGGTTGAATTGAGCGCAGAAAACCATAAGCAACTCTGGATTCCGGCGCAATTAGCCCATGGCTTTTTAGTCTTATCTCCAACGGCCGAGTTCCTTTATAAAACTACGGATTACTACCATCCGCAAAGCGAGGCTTGTCTTGCTTGGAACGATCCAACAGTCGGAATTGAATGGCCGTTACCTAGCGGTGTTCAGCCGAATATGAATGCTAAGGATGCGGCTGGCCAGTTATGGGATGCGGCCCCCAAGTTCTAAACATCTGGTTTAGTTGTAAAAGATAAGATAATGCTCGTATGAGCAATGCATCGGCCCAACTCAAAAAACCCAAGATCTTATTGGTCAAGCTCTCCTCATTGGGAGATGTTTTGCATAATCTGCCGATTGTTTGGGATATACGGGCACGTTTGCCAGAGGCGCAAATTGATTGGGTGGTTGAAGAGGGGTATGTTCATCTGCTGACCCCGTTGTTATCAAAGGATGGATTTAAAGGAATTGACCGCATCATTCCCTTTGGCTTGCGTCGCTGGAAAAAGAACTTATTTAAGCTATCTACTTGGCAGCAATTTTTTGCGTTCAAGAAAGAGCTCCAAGCCGTTTCTTATGATGTCATTATTGAGACTCAGGGCTTACTCAAATCAGCCATTGTTTGCTCATTGGCCAAAAAGTCTTCTAATGCAGTGATTGCAGGTCTTGCCAATGCAACCGAATTTTCTGGTTACGAGCCCATCGCAAGATCTTTTTACAACCAGTCAGTGCAAGTTCCTTTTCAGTGTCATGCGGTTGATCGCTCACGCTGGGTTACGTGCTCAGCTTTGAATTGGAGTTTGATCGATCGCAAAAATGCTCCCCAGTTTTTCCCAGAAACTTACGTTAATTCCTTGGGGAAAGCTTCAGTAGGCCTTAATGAATTAAAGTCACCCTATATCTTGTGTTTTCATTCAACTGCTAGAGAGGCTAAGCGTTGGCCTAATGCAGACTGGATTGCTCTAGGTAAGGAGTTATCTAGTCGCGGCTATCAAATGGTTCTTCCTTGGGGTAATGTAGCTGAGCAATCGGTTAGTAGAGAAATCGCTGCACAAATTCCGAATGCGTTAGTTCCACCGGCATTTTCAATTGAGGATGCTTTCGGTGTGATTGCCGGCGCCGCATTAACAGTCGGTGTTGATACGGGTCTAACGCACTTAGCAGCAGTGCTAAACAAGCCTACAGTTGAAATTTATTGTGATTCCCCGCTGTGGAAAACAGAGGGCTATTGGTCTAAGAATATTCGCAATGAGGGAGATATTCAAAAGCCTCCGACAGTGGCCCAAGTACTTCAGGCCGTCTCAGAATTACTTCCTTAAGTGTCTAGTTAGCGCAGCAATGTGTTAATAGCTACTAAGTCTGCATCTGTTAAAGCCGCTGCATGAGCCTTCAGCTTAATTGCATTGAGAATGGTGTTATAGCGCGCTTGCTGTAGTAATGAACGCGTATTAATTAATGAATCTAATGCAATCAGTACATCGATATTAATTAAGGTGCCAATCTGAAAGCCAAGTTTGCTTGACTCTAAGGCTGAAGTGCTTGAGCGCTCTGCCGCCTCATACGCTTTGACGCTTGCTAATCCGCCATAAAAACCAGTGAACGCAGCACGTGTATTTTGGGCTGCAGTACGTCTGGCGTTGTCATAGTTTGCTTTAGCAGCATCAACGAGGGCGGCATTTTGACGAATGACAGAGCTATTAAATCCACCCGATACCAATGGGATTGTCATTTGGAGCGCTACTGTGTTGTTGTACACATTAGTGCTGGAGGGTGTGTAATTGTTAGGAGTGCCGTTAGAAGTGTTATAGCCGGTGGTTCCCACAAAATTTACGGTTGGATAATTTAAGGCTTGTGCGCCACGATAAGTACTCTCCGCAAGATTTACGGAGAGTTGACCTGCTAGCACATTGAAATTTGCTGACTCTGCCTGATGAATCCAATCATCCAGTGTTTGACCGGGCGGTAAATGCGGATTAACGCTATCAGCAATTGGATAGCCTTTTTCATCTTTTGATTTACTGCGAGGATCTTTTAATACCCCCTCAATCTTGGCGTCCTTCACTAAAGGTTTTAAAGGACCTACGGGGCGCCCAACGATTTGCTCAAGAACACCGCGTTTCACGATGAGATCAGCTTGCGCAGCAATTTCTTGTGAGTTAGCTAGGTCTAGGGCTGCTTGTGCGGTATTGACATCCACAATCGTAGCTACGCCCGCATCAAATTTTGCTTGGGCAGCATCAAGTTGTTGCTTAATTAAATCTTTTTTATTTTTATACAGCGCTACATTGTCTTGGCTGGTTAGTGCATCAAAGTAAGCCTGTGATACACGCAAGATTAAATCTTGTTGCGCCAAGAAGAACCGCATATCGGCTAATTTGGTATTGAGATCACCTTGTTTAAATAGCTCTAGTGCTCCGACATTAAATACAGGTTGCGTTAAGGTGACTGTGTAACTCTTTTGGTCAAAGACTCGTGAGTTACCCGGATTATTAGAGACTAAGGTGCTACCAGTGCCGTGCTGGTAGTAACGCGTGCCACCGGGTGTAGCATTGGCTTGTGGCATTAATAAAGAGAAGCCTTGCCAATAGAGTTCTTTGCTTGCTTGGTAGTTAAAACGCGCCGCTGTTAGAACGGGGTCACTAAATGCAGCCTCTTGATATAACTGAATCAGATCATTGAGTTGACCTTTGATATCACCGGTCTTGTTACCATTTAAATTCGATGGTGCAGGTATCGCTGGTATTGCTGGTTTAAAGGGTGGCGGAGCTACCTGGGGCGGTTGCTCTAAACCAATTAGGCTCGAAGCGGTCATAGGGGTGGGTAGGGCAGGCCTAGGAGCTGCATTGGGGCTCTGTGCCATCACCGGATTTGACCAGGCATTCCAGCCGAGCGCTTGACTAAGGATCAAACCAAAGGTGGTAAGTCGAGAAAGTCTAAAGCGGCTTGGGGTCATGGAATTCAGATACTTTTCAATGTGCCATGCAGTTTAAGGCTAATTTATTCAAATTGCTCATTTAGGCACTATTTTGCCAAAACCTCTAGATCGCTTCTCTATACCTATAAAATTTAGCTTATGGATCTAATTTTGTTACTAAAAGCAGTCGTTCTGGGAGTGGTAGAGGGATTAACGGAGTTTTTGCCGATCTCTAGTACTGGGCATCTGATTTTGGTTGGTGATTTGCTCGACTTTAATGACGATCGCGGCAAAGCATTTGAGGTCATTATTCAGTTTGGCGCAATTCTGGCGGTGTGCTGGGAGTTCCGAGAAAAGCTTTTGAAAGTTGCCACTTCTTTTTCGGGCAGTCCCGCTTCTCGCCGTTTCGTTTTGAATCTCCTCATTGCATCTATTCCTGCGATGGGCTTAGCTTTTCTATTTGGTAAATACATCAAGGCAGTACTTTTCTCGCCACTTCCTGTGGCAAGTGCTTTTATTATTGGCGCACTCATTATTTTTTGGGCTGAGCGTCGCCAACAAAACCCTGCGGATGTGGACTCACGTATTCAGTCGGTGGACGATTTAAGTCCCTTAGATGCGCTCAAGGTTGGTTTGGCTCAATGCGCTGCTTTAATACCTGGAACATCGCGTTCGGGGGCAACGATTATTGGTGGCATGTTATTCGGCTTACCGCGCGCTGTTGCTACTGAGTTTTCTTTCTTTTTGGCTATCCCCGTAATTGGTGGGGCTACAGCATATGAGCTATTAAAGTTGTGGAAACATCCAGTAGCATTTTCTGGTGAATTTGGTCTTGCCATAGCGGTGGGCTTTATTGCCGCCTTTATCTCTGCTTTTGTCTGTGTGCGTTGGTTGATTCACTACGTAGCGCACCATAACTTCATTCCATTTGCTTGGTATCGAATCGCTTTTGGATTGCTGGTTTTATTTACCTCCTATACCGGCTTAATTGCTTGGTCTCATTAACTCCTTAAGCGACTGAAAGTTCGGGAAATTCTCATGGATGCATCAATAGACGCAATTACTAACAATATTCAACTGGCATTAGCCCCTGTTTTTTTATTGACCGCAGTTGCTACCTTGATTAATGCTATTTCAGGACGACTTGCTCGGTCAGTTGATCGTATGCGTGAGATTCGTCAGGCTATTGATAAGGGTTTAGTAAAGGATGCTGTCTTGTTGCGCCACATGAATAAAGAGGCTGAGGAGGCTAAGATTCGTGGTCGTCTTTGTACTGCTGCTATCTTTTTTGACGTTCTGAGTGGAGTATTTATTTCTCTCACTGTTCTTGAGTTGTTCTTTTTTCAAGCTGGCGCAGTTCGTTCATTACAAACGATGTATGTAATTTGGACTTTTGTATTGGGCCTAATATTTTTTATGACATCACTTTCAATAGTGCTGGCTGAAATTGTTTACGCTTATCGTTCCGCAGGATGGAATAACCCTAAATTAGATTAATCGCTAATTTAGTTAAACATTACTTTTTATAAAAGATTGGCTATGAATAAAATCCTCATCACCGGCGGCGCAGGTTTTCTAGGTTCTCATCTGACTGAGAAACTCCTCAAAGAGGGTAATGATGTATTGGTGGTAGATAACTATTTCACAGGTACTAAAGAGAATTTAGCACACTTATTGCCCAATTCTCGTTTAGAGCTCATGCGTCATGATGTGACCTTTCCGCTCTATGTAGAAACCAATCAGATCTATAACCTGGCTTGCCCCGCATCGCCGGTGCACTATCAATATGATCCAGTGCAAACAACCAAGACCAGCGTGCATGGCGCTATTAATATGCTGGGCTTGGCTAAACGCACTAGAGCTCGCATCTTGCAAGCATCCACCAGTGAGGTTTATGGCGATCCTGAAGTGCATCCTCAGCCTGAAGCTTATTGGGGCAAGGTTAATCCTATTGGTATTCGGTCATGCTATGACGAAGGTAAGCGCTGTGCTGAAACCCTCTTTTTTGACTACAACCGTCAGCACAACTTAGATATTAAGGTTGTACGTATCTTCAATACCTATGGCCCGCGCATGCATCCCAATGATGGACGAGTAGTCAGCAACTTTATCGTGCAAGCATTGCAAGGTAAAGACATCACTATCTATGGCGATGGTCAGCAAACTCGAAGCTTTTGCTATGTCGACGACTTGATCGACGCTATGGTCAAAATGATGAACTCCGAAGAGGGCTTTACTGGCCCAGTCAACATTGGCAATCCTGGTGAGTTCACGATGCTTCAATTGGCTGAAACGATTCTCAAACTCTCAGGCAGTAAATCAAAGATCATTCATCAACTATTACCATCAGATGATCCAAAGCAGCGTCAGCCTAATATCGAATTGGCTAAAGCTAAGCTGGGCTGGCAACCTAAGGTCAATTTAGAGGATGGTCTCAAAGAGACGATTGCGTACTTTAAGAAGGTAGTGGGGTAAGGGTGACAGTTGACGCCACTTCTTCAGAGAAGCGTTTTGATCGCATTCGCTCTTTTGTCTTGAGGGCTGGACGAACTACTGCTGGTCAGCAGCGTGCGATTGATGAACTGGGACCACAGTTCTTGCTTTCATTTAAAGGCACCCCTATAAATTTAGTGGATGCATTTGGGGGTTCGAGCAAGCCAAAGATTCTAGAGATCGGTTTTGGCATGGGTGAGACAACTGCAAAGATTGCCGCCTTGAGATCCGAGGATGATTTTTTAGGAATTGAAGTTCATCCACCGGGTGTGGGTGCATTACTTAAGCTTATTGGTGAAAATCAATTAACCAATTTACGCTTAATTCGTCACGATGCTGTTGAGGTGCTAGAGCAGATGATTGCCACAGATTCATTGGATGGTATTCATATTTATTTTGCAGACCCATGGCATAAGAAGCGTCATCACAAGCGCCGTTTGATTCAGGCGGAGTTTGTCCGTTTATTGGTTTCTAGATTAAAGCCTGGTGGCTATTTGCATTTGGCTACTGATTGGCATAACTATGCTGAGCAAATGCTCTTGGTGCTAAATGCCGAGCCTACTTTGCAAAATACTTCTAGTGATTTGGTAAAGATTGAAACCTTTGATGTTTCAGATGTTGCTAAACCAGAGGAAACGCCAAATGAATTTAAGCCAACGCTTGAGCAATTAAATACGCAGCATGCTGGCTATGTTGAAAGACCAGCTTATCGCCCGGTCACGAAGTTTGAAAACCGTGGCATCAAACTAGGCCACGGCGTTTGGGATCTGGTTTACAAGAAGAAATAAAAAATTTAGAAATATAAATATCAGCAGGGCTAGGCTTGCTTATAAGCCCACACAGACATATTTCATTTCGAGATATTCATCCATACCGTAAACGCTACCTTCTCGGCCTAAGCCTGATTGCTTGATGCCGCCAAAGGGGGCAACCTCATTGGAGATGAGACCAGTGTTTACTCCGACCATTCCGTACTCCAAAGCCTCTGCTACTTTCCAAACGCGACCGATGTCACGGCTATAGAAGTAAGAGGCCAGACCAAATTGACTGCTGTTTGCTAGCTGGATGACTTCTTCATCGCTTTCAAAAGGAATGATTGGTGCTATGGGGCCAAAAGTTTCTTCGTAAGTAATGAGCATTTGGCTATTTACGTTGGATAGGATGGTTGGCTCGTAAAAATTTTTACCTTCAACTGATGGTTTGCCACCAGTCACCAGTTTGGCGCCTTTGCTAATGGCGTCAGCAACATGCTTTTTTACTTTCTCCAGTGCAGCAGTCTCGATTAGCGGGCCCTGAGTAATCCCAGCTTGCATGCCGTTACCCACCTTGATGACTTCAAGGGCTTTAGCAAACTTTTCCACAAAAGCATCTTGCACTCTTTTATGAACGTAAAAACGATTTGCGCAAACGCAGGTTTGGCCTGAGTTTCTAAATTTAGAGGCCATAGCACCTATAACGGCTGCATCAATATCGGCGTCATCAAAAACAATAAATGGAGCGTGCCCACCTAACTCAAGAGCCAGTTTCTTTACTGTAGGAGCGCATTGCTCCATGAGGATACGACCAACTTCTGTCGAGCCTGTAAAAGAAAGGTGGCGAACCGTAGGTGATGCGCAGAGTGTTTTGCCAATCGTAATCGATTGATTGGCATCAGCTGTGATGATGTTGATAACGCCATCAGGTACGCCAGCACGCTTTGCTAGTTCGGCCAATGCCAATGCAGAGAGTGGTGTAAGTTCTGCAGGTTTAATTACAATTGTGCAGCCAGCAGCCATGGCCGGTGCAATTTTGCGGGTAATCATGGCAATCGGAAAATTCCAAGGAGTGATTGCGACACAAACCCCGATCGGCTGCTTAAGAACCATGAGGCGCTTATCGCCCCAGGTGGTACTCAAAATAGAGCCTTCAATCCGTTTTGCTTCTTCAGCAAACCATTCCACAAAAGAAGCGCCGTAAGCTACCTCACCGGCTGCTTCAGCAAGAGGCTTGCCTTGCTCCAGTGTCATTAAGGTGGCGAGATCTTGTGTATTGGCAATAATTAGATCAAACCATTTGCGCATGATTTGCGCGCGCTCTTTTGCTAACTTGCTGCGCCATGCTGGCAGCGCTTTTTCTGCGGCGGTGATGGCTAGTTCAGCATCAGCCGATGCAAGATTGGCAATATTGGCGATGACTTCATCAGTAGCGGGGTTATTAACGGCAAAGGTATTTTTAGAGTCCAGCCATTGACCGTTTATGAAGGCCGCCTCTTTAAAAAGGCTGGAGTCTTTTAGTTGGGTGCGAATATCTACTTTTTGCATGATGTCTGACCTTGATATGGATGCAAATCATTTTATCCCCTTATAAGTAAAAAAGCCTCTAGGCTTTAAGACCTAGAGGCTGAGATGCTAGTTTGGTGAATTGCTGCGGTGGCTGAGTTAGCCTGCTTGTGTTTCTGTGGTACGAAGCTTTTGGGCAAGCAGATCTAGGACGCCATTAACGTATTTATGACCATCAGTACCGCCAAAGGTTTTAGCAAGCTCAACGGCTTCGTTGATTGCTACTTTGTAAGGTACCGAGAGGTCAGCTGCTAGTTCATATGCACCAATCAAGAGGGCTGCATGCTCCACAGGAGACAATTCATTGATGGGGCGATCAAGCGCTGGGGTGATGATTGCTTCAAGTTCATCTGTGCGGGCTAGAACACCATCGAAGATGCCTTGAAAGAGATCAAGCTGGCAACGACGAAATGCAGGATCTTCGGATAGCTGCTTAGCAATAGCTGCACCATTAGGAATGCTGCCAGCGCGACGCATTACGAGACTTTGATACACAC
>JACCDX010035583.1_pt1 | contig 10335 bp, 8 predicted proteins | sample 7449681 | NCBI WGS metagenome assembly JACCDX01 (sample SAMN15323450, study PRJNA562643) | freshwater metagenome | isolation source: river surface water | place: USA:Blue River Watershed | collected 2017-08-18
CTGTTCGTAACTTAACTAACTTCGGTTTATTCCTTGAGTTAGAAGAAGGAATCGACGGTTTAGTTCACGTTTCTGACTTGTCTTGGACAAAGAAAATCAAGCACCCATCTGAATTCGTTAAAGTAGGGGATTCTTTAGATGTTGTTGTGATCGAATTAGACGCGGATAACCGTCGTTTAGCTTTAGGACACAAGCAATTAGAGGAAAACCCTTGGGATACTTTTGAGAGTGTGTTCACTTTAGGTTCTACGCACAAAGCAACGATCATTTCTAAGAATGAGAAGTTCGGTGTATTAGAATTGCCTTACGGTATCGAAGGTTTAGCTCCTTTGAAGCAATTAACTAAGGCAGATGAGTCAGCAGCGGAAGCTGGTGAGGCGTTAGACTTCGTGGTAACTGAGTTCCACAAAGAAGAGCGTAAGATCATCTTATCTCACACACGTACCTTCACTGCAGCTACGGCTGAAGAAGTAGCGGCTGATGCTGCTGCGGCGAAACCAGAGAAGAAAAAAGCAACTAAGTCTGCTGACAAACCAGCGACTACTACAGCTGAGAAATCGACTATGGGCGATATCGGTGCTTTATCTGCTTTAAAAGAGCAAATGGAAGGCGCTGAGAGAGAACAAGCGATTAAAAAATTAGAGAAGAAATCTAAAAAAGCTGAATAAGAGCGTTTATCTGTTCTATCATGAAAGGGGTTAGCGAAAGCTGACCCCTTTTTTTGTTTTCTTGATTTTTTTTCCAAACTTACACCCCATCATTAAAACCTATCAACCATGAGTAACAATTCAAGACGGGACTTCCTGCGTAAAGCTGGATTAGCCGCAGCTAGTTTCTACATTGTCCCTCGCCACGTCTTAGGCAAAGGGTACATTGCTCCTTCAGATAAATTAAACATTATGGGTGTCGGTGGTGGCGGAAAAGGCTACAGCGATATCATGAGTTCTTATAATAAGGGAGCTGAAAACATCGTCGCTATCGTCGATGTAGATGATCGCCAAATCGCTCGAATCAAAGGCGACCTCCCGAAAGCAAATTACTACCGTGATTTCCGTGCTGCCTTAGATAAAGAGGGTAGCAATGTAGATGCGGTCATCGTTTCTACGCCAGATCATACCCACGCAACGATTGCGATGGAGGCAATGCGTCGCAAGAAGCACGTATATGTACAAAAACCTTTAACGCACGACATCTACGAGGCGCGTCTTTTAGGCGAAAAAGCAGCAGAGATGAAAGTGGTAACCCAAATGGGTAACCAAGGATCTTCTGGCGATGGCGTTCGTAAAATGGTCGAATGGTTCGATGGTGGTGCGATAGGTAAAGTAAAAGAAGTGTATGTATGGACGAACCGTCCGGTTTGGCCACAAGGAATTGCGTATCCATCTGCTGGATCACCTAGTCCATCTGAAGTGGATTGGGATCTATGGTTAGGACCTGCAAAATACAGAGAATACAATCCGGCTTTCCTTCCATTTAAGTGGAGAGGCTGGTGGGATTATGGTACAGGTGCATTAGGTGATATGGGATGTCACTTATTAGATCCTCCATTCAAGGTATTAGGTATCCGTGATGCGATCGACGTAGAATGTTCGGTGGGTTCTGTCTTCTTGCAAGATTGGACGCCAGAATACATTCCACAAGGATGTCCTCCTAGCTCGATGGTCACTTTACACTACGGGCCTTCGAAAAAGAATAATTCCCCAGTGAAATTAACCTGGTTTGATGGTGGCCTTCGTGCCCCACATCCAGAAGGTATCCCATCGACCGATGTCATCGGAGATGCAGATGGATCAAATGGTGTCATCTTAATCGGATCGAAAGGAATCATGACTTGCGGTACCTATGGTATGAATCCAAAAGTATACAGAAACGGAGCTCGTGTAGATGAGTCTGAACTTCCGAAAGCAAGTATTCCGCGTGTGAAAGGTGGAGACGGCGGTCATAATACTCAATGGGTAGAGGCTTGTAAGGCTGGTTTTGGCAATATGGAAGTAAGTTCTCCATTCGAATATGCAGCACCATTTACGGAATCTGTTTTAATGGGTAACCTAGCGATTCGCTCGTACATGTTACGCGAGGGCGAAGGCCGTAACGCGAAGTTCACCGGTCGTCAAAAACTGGAGTGGGATGCGAAAAACATGCGCATCACAAACTTCGATGCAGCGAACCAATTCGTACGTCGCGAATACCGCAACGGCTGGACGCTATAATTTACCATTCGATAATTAGATCAGAAAAGACGGGATGCTCTCCCGTCTTTTTTTTATTTTTGTGCTATGAATTTTAGCTCCACTACCCCTGCTTCAGAAGTCTTCGCGCAAGTCGAAGCTTACATCATCTCTCAAGGTTATACGATTATTGACAAAGACCACAGCCGCCCATGGGGAGGATTCTTTGTGTTAGATGAAAACCAAGCAGCGAGGTTCGCAGCACAATTCTTTCCACAGCTTACCCTTGATTCCATTCAGATCACCCAAAAGCTAAGCCCTAAGTTCTTAGTGGTCGCTCCTAATAAGCGTTTATCTTGGCAATACCATTTCCGCAGAGCGGAGGTTTGGACGGTCAATGCAGGTCCAGTAGGGGTCGTTATCTCCGAAACGGATGAGCAATCCGCTCCTGGAATTTACCAAGAAGGTGATTTAATTACGTTGCCTACAGGCATGCGCCACCGTTTAGTTGGATTAGACAGCTGGGGTGTGGTGACGGAGATTTGGCAGCATACGGATGTGGAGCATCCATCGGATGAATCGGATATCGTCCGTTTGCAAGATGATTTTGGCCGTTAATCAAAATTAACCGAGTCATAATCTTAAAATAATACAAGAAAACTTTGTAGTCTCTAAAAGTTTCCATAGTTTTGCTTCCCGATTAATGAAAGGGATTAGCAAATGAAATCGCGTATTCTAGAAAAAGGAACTGAATTATTCTTTCGCTACGGTGTCAAGACCGTGACGATGGATGCAATTGCGAGCGATTTAGGCATTTCTAAAAAAACGATTTATCAACATTTTCCGGATAAGGATTCGATGGTTTATGAAGTCGTGAAAAACTTCATTGAACTGGATGTGGCGAAATGGGAAGAGCTCGATCGGCTGTATTCGAACGTGATTGAAAAGATGTTTAAGTCCTTCGAAATGACGAAGGATCTTTTAACTCAAATGAATCCTCGCTTACTTTTCGAAATTCAAAAATACTTTCCAGCGGCTTTCGAACTTTTTACCAATCACGGCGAAAAATACATTCACAGCAATCTCATCGCGGACTTTAAAAAGGGCGCCCAATTCGGCTATTTCAGAAGTGATATCGACTTCGAATTGCTTGCGCGTTTGCGTATGGCTGAAGTGAACTTAGCCTTCAACCCAGACTTCTTTCCGAATAATAAATTACCCCTTTTCGAAACTCAAATGGTCCTGATGGATGTTTTCATGCGCGGGATTTTGACCGAAAAAGGTTTAACACTTTATACATCTTACCAAAACAATTTAAAATGATGATCCGCCTAAGAAAAATTTGTGCCGGTCTATTTTTACTGACCTCCCTAGCAGCAAACGCGCAGAGCTTCAGCTTGAAGCAGGCCGTGGATTATGCCATCACGCACCAAGTGCAGGTTAAAAATAGCCAAATCGACTTGCAGAATGCAAGTGCGAAGATCAACGAGATCAAAGCGATGGGCTTGCCGCAAGTCAATGGTTCACTTGCTTTAACAAACAACATCGTCTTGCAACGTGCCTTCATTCCTGCTAAAATTTTCAATCCAGCCGCAGCTGAGGGGGAATTAATCGCAGCGAAATTCGGCGTGGACAATTCAGGCTTTGCCAGTGTGGGTCTAAGTCAACTCGTTTTTGACGGTTCGTATTTATTAGGCTTGAAAGCAACATCGGTTTACAAGGATTTAGCGGTGAAGTCAGTAACACAATCAAAGCAACAAGTAGCGGAGAATGTGACAAAGGCTTATTACGGCATTCTAGTGAACGAGAAGCGCATGGGCTTATTAAGCTTGAATTTGGCTCGCCTAGACACCTTATTAAAAGAAACTCGCGAATTAAATAAGCAAGGTTTCGTAGAGAAGATCGACGTGCAGCGTTTAGATGTGCAAGCAAATAACTTACGTACGGAATTAGACAACGTGAATCGCCTACAAGAATTGAGCTATTCTTTATTGAAGTTCCAAATGGGCTATCCAATAGAAGAGCCAATCAAAGTAACTGAAAGCTTAGAGAAAATCGAATTGGCGACTTTTAATACGAACACAGCGGGCGAATTTAGCTATGCGAATCGCATTGAGTATTCCATCTTACAAACGCAGGAAAACCTGGCTGAACTTGATTTGATGAGAACCACAGCCGGATACTTAGCTCGTTTAGTCTTGCACGCGATCTACGGTTATAACGCGGGAGCGAATGCCTTCGGCGATTTAGTTTCTAAACCTTGGTTCGATAATGCCGCAGTGACTGTAGCGCTACAGATTCCTATTTTCGACGGATTCTCTAAGAAATACAAGGCAGTTCAATCGGCAAATAATTTACAAAAGGTGCGTCAGTCTTATGGATTGTTAAAGTCGTCCATCGATCTGCAACGTTCTCAGGCGAGCATTACGATGAAGAACGCTTTGGAATCCATGAAAGAGCAAAAAGCGAACTTGGATTTAGCGAATGAAATTTCACGCGTGACACGTGTGAAATACCAACAAGGTGTAGGTTCTAACCTAGAGGTTTTGAACGCAGAATCATCGATTAAAGAATCACAAGCGAATTATTTTACCGCATTATACAATGCGTTGATTGCCAAAGTAGAAGTAGAAAAAGCAAACGGTACACTATACATAGACTAATAGAAACATGAAAAAATTAGCCATCCTCCTAAGTGGAATCATTTTATTCGCAGCATGCGGATCGAAGGACAAAAAACAAGAATTAGCTGACTTGAAGAGTCAGGCTAAGGAAATTCAAGCGAAAATTGAAGCGCTTGAAAAAGAAGTAGGCAAGCCTACAGACAAAGCTGCGGCGAAAGTTATCGCAGTTAGCGTGAGCCCATTAGCGCCACAAAACTTCCAGCACTTCGTAGAGGCGCAAGGTAATGTCGTAGCAGAAAATACGGTTTTAGTGAGCCCACAAACAGGTGGTGTGATCTTAAGCTTGCCAGTGGTAGCGGGTCAAAATGTTTCGAAAGGACAATTGATCGCGACTTTGGACAATAACATCTTAAAAGAGTCACTAGAAGAGATTCGCCAGCAATTATCGTTAGCGAAGACGATTTACACTAAACAAAAAGCGCTTTGGGATCAGCAAATCGGAACGGAAGTGCAGTATTTGAGCGCGAAGTCGAACATGGAGTCTTTGGAGAAAAGAATCGTAACCGTGAAAGCGCAATTAGGCCTTTCTCGCGTAACTGCTCCGATCTCAGGTACGATCGAATTAGTTCGCCAAAAAGCAGGTGAAATGGGTGCTCCAGGTGTGCCTATCGTTCAAATCGTGAACTTAGGTAACTTAAAAATCGCAGCTAAAATCGCTGATTCTTATGTAGGAACCGTAAAGCAAGGCGACGAAATCACCATCAAATTCCCAGATTTAAACAAGGAATTAAAGGCACGTATCTCGTTAGTATCTAAAATGGTGAACCCATTAACGCGTACATTCGACATCGAAGCACGCATCCCGAACGCAGGTGGCGAATTAAAGCCGAACTTATTAGCGGTGATTAACATCAACGATACGTCGAAGAAAAACGCGATTGTCATCAGCGAAAACATCATCCAAAAGACTGAAAAAGGAAATCTAGTGTACGTAGCCGTGGAAGAAAATGGCAAGAAAGTAGCTCGTGCTCGCGTGATCACGGTAGGTTTAACTTACAATGGTCAAGCAGAGATTACAGAAGGTCTGAAAGCAGGCGAATCACTTATTACACAAGGATTTCAAGATTTAGTAGATGGTACAGCCATCTCATTCTAAGTAGAAAATGGAAAAAAATATCAAAAATGAGCAGTTGCCAGAAGGCAAAGGCTTAATTTATAACATGGTGGGCTGGTTAGCCCAAAACCGCACGACGGTTTACATCTTCACCTTCATCATTTTTGTGGCGGGGATGGGAATCTATTCGAGCTTACCTAAGGAACAATTCCCAGACATCGTGGTGCCCCAAATGGTCATCCAGACAGTCTATGCCGGAACAACTCCTTCGGATATCGAGAACACGATCAACAAACCGATCGAAAAGCAAATCAAATCCATCACAGGTGTTAAGCGCGTAAAATCAAACGCATTGCAAGACGTTTCTGTGATCATCGTTGAATTCAACACCGACGTCACCGTCCCCATCGCAAAGCAGCGAACACAGGATGCAGTAGACAAGGCGATCGCCGATTTGCCCAAAGACTTAACGCGTGAGCCATCGGTAGCTGAGGTGAACTTCTCGGAGTTCCCGATCATGAACATCAACATCGCAGGTGATTATCCACTCGATAAGTTGAAGAAATACGCAGAGGATTTACAAGACGAGATCGAAGGCATGCCCGAGATCAACCGTGTGGACATCATCGGTGCGCTAAAGAGAGAAATCCAAATCAACCTGGATCTATACAAGATGCAGAGTTATGGTTTGACTTTCTATGACATTCAATCGGCTGTTCAAGGCGAAAACGTGAACATTTCTGGCGGTGATTTAGCCGTGGATGGCGTTCGTCGTTCCCTTCGGGTAACGGGCGAATTCAAGGCGGTAGATCAAATTGCGAATTTAATGATCGGTTCTTCTACAGGAGCGCGCGTTCGTCTTAAAGACGTAGCAGAAGTAGTAGACAGCTATGAAGAGAAGCAAGACTTTGCGCGTTTGAACAACAAGTCAGTTATCACGTTGAACGTCATCAAACGTGGGGGAGCGAACTTAATCGAGGCGGCAGATCGCATCGAAAAGACGATCGAAGAATACAAAGAAAACAGATTCCCAGAAGGCTTAACGGTAACGACAACGGCGGATCAGTCGGAGCGTACACGTGGCGACTTAGCGGATTTGATTAACACGGTTATCTTAGGTTTTATCTTCGTGGTAGTTGTATTAATGTTCTTCATGGGTGTGCGTGATGCAGTTTTCGTCGGTTTATCTGTGCCTTTATCGGCCTTATTGACCTTCTTATTCATGCCTTCTTTAGACTTCAGTTTAAATACGATCGTATTATTCGGTTTTCTTTTAGGCCTGGGTATTGTGGTGGATGATGCGATTGTGGTGATCGAGAATGCGCACCGTTTATTCAATAACTTCAAGAAGTTGACGATTACGGAGTCGGTGAAATTAGCCGCATCAGAGGTATTTATTCCGGTATTATCAGGAACGTTAACGACGATTTCACCTTTCTTACCTTTGCTATTCTGGCCAGGTATCGTGGGTGAATTTATGAAGTACTTGCCTATCACGTTGATAATTACGCTTTTTGCGTCCCTATTTGTGGCCTATGTCATGAACCCGGTGTTCGCGATTACGTTTATGAAGCGTCACGATGAAGAGGTGAACGATGTGAAATCTCCGAAGTTTTCGGACATTCGCCGCACCGTATTTATCTTGTTGAGCTTAGCCGTTTTCGGTTATGTGATGGGCTTCGGTTTAGGCCACTTTGGATTCGGTAACTTCTTCATTCTGTGCATTATTCTGTACGTATTCAATCACTTTGTGATTACGCCGAAGTGGATTGTGCCGTTCCAGGAAGTTACGTTGCCTAATTTCAAGACGAACTACCGTAAGTTAATTTCGTGGGTATTGATGGGTAAACGTCCTATTTATGCAACTATTTCTGCCTTCGTTTTATTAATTGTAACGATCGGTTTATTAGGCGTAGTGAAGCCTAAGGTGGTTTTCTTCCCTTCAGGTGATCCGGATTACATTTATATTTATGCCAAAAACCCGATCGGAACTGACGCAACCGTCACAGATTCGGTTTCCAAAGTAATCGAAAAGCGCGTGTTCACTTTCTTAAACAAAGAAGGTTACAGCAAAATCGTGAACTCGGTCATTTCAAACGTGGGTAAAAACGCCGGCGATCCGATGCAACCAGACCGTGGTGCGACTCCGCACAAGAGTAAGGTGACGATTGCTTTTGAGAAATTGCAATTACGGGAGGGAATTAAGACAGGTGAGGTATTAAGTAAGATTCAAGCAGACTTCGCCAAAAATCCGTTAGCCGGTGTCGAGATTGCCATCGAACGTGAGAACAACGGCCCACCTACAGGTAAGCCTATTTCGATCGAAATCGCGGGGGATGACTTCGTGGTCTTACAAGATTTAGAGAAGAAAGTGCGCGCGGCTGTCATCAAGTCTGGCATCCAAGGTATCCAAGAGTTGAAATCTGATTTAGTGACGAACAAACCAGAGATCATCATCGACGTGAACCGCGAGAAAGCATCCCGCGAAGGTATTTCATCTGCTCAAGTAGCGATGGCCGTTCGTACTGGTTTATTCGGTTCTGAAATCTCTAAATTCCGTGATGCGAAAGACGAATATCCGATTCAATTACGTTTGAAAGGCGATTCTCGTAATCAAATCGAGAAGCTTTTACAAATGAACGTAACTTACCGTGATATGAATATGGGCGGTGCCTTGCGCCAAGTACCTTTGAATTCAATCGCTGATATTCGCTACGCGACTTCATTCAGCCAGATCAACCGCAAAAACCAAGAGCGTGTAATTACCTTAGGTTCTGACGTAGTTCAAGGCTATAATGCGAATGAAATCGTAGGCGAGTTAACTACGCTTTTCGAAGAAATCGACGTGCCTCAGGGGTATAACATTCGCATGGGTGGAGAGCAAGAGGACCAAAAAGAATCCGGTGCCTTCCTAGGTGTCGCATTCCTTGCTGCCCTTGTATTAATCTACTTAATCCTAGCGACACAGTTTAACTCAGCGGTAAAACCAATGATCATCTTTGCAACGATCTTATTATCGTTAATCGGTGTATTACTTGGCTTCATGGCCTTCGGTATGACCTTCTCCGTGATTATGTCAGGTGTAGGTATTATCGCCCTAGCCGGTATCGTTGTAAAGAATGGTATTCTTTTGATCGAATTCATCGAGGAACTTCGTTTCAAGCGTGGCTACGATTTGAAGGAGGCGATCATCGAAGGTGGTGGTATTCGTTTAACACCGGTATTGTTAACGGCTTCTGCTGCGGTTTTAGGCCTAATTCCATTAGCCCTAGGCCTTAGCATCGACTTCGTTACCCTATTTACGGAACTAAATCCGCACATTTTCATCGGTTCTGAATCCGCAGTATTCTGGGGAATCTTAGCCTGGACGATCATCTTCGGATTAACGTTCTCGACCATTCTTACCCTTGTTATCGTTCCATGTATGTACTACATCTCGGAGCGCATCAAGCAAAAATGGTTTACAAAAGCAGTATAATTATTTTAGGTTCAAAAATTGCAAAAACCCCTGGGCGTTGGTCTAGGGGTTTTTTGTTTTAGCTAGAGTAGCTACTTTTTTCGAAGGTATTGGATTCTGTTTCTGATCTCGGATATAATGGCTGATCATTTTTTCATCTGAAGGAGTCAGACTGCCGTTTCCTCCTATTTGGTCCACATCTAACCGAATTTTTGTCGTTTTCATAGCTTAAGAATTAAAATACTGGTTAACTAATATTTTAGCTGCATTCGTATTAATAATCATTCTTCTATTGCCAAAGTGAAATGCGCCTATGGACCTCTCGTAATGATTAATCAATTGTTCTTTTGCAATGAAGGAAACATTGCCATCGTTCCCAAAATGAAATGATTGTTTGCAAGCATAAGCAACCAGATTGCCCGCGACACCTAAAAACTGTTTCTGGCTTCCTTTATTGAAAGAAGAACTTTCAAGTAGATGTATGTAAATATGATCAGGTTTTCGCTCTAAACAAATTAAACCCTGGATTAAATTGGGATTATTTTCAGCAACCAATTTATAAACAAAATGGCTTTCTTTTTCGAGTTCTAATTCCCAATCAAACTGCCATTTTAAACCTAATAAATCATCTAATTTTAACGGCAAAATCAGCGTAGATATGTTTTGTCCTGAAGAAACTTCCTCAATTGATTTTGTTAGTTTATCGATAATGAAATCTGCTTCAACTATTTTCCTATTTCTCATTTTGAAAGGTAGAGAACATTTTGATCTGAATTTTACCTCTGCCCTTTTTTATAAGTTAGTTGATAATTGCATTTAAAGCCGCCATTCCCTAATTTACTGTTTCAAAATCAACAACATGAAAAAACTATTCCTACTCTTGATTCTTCCTTTACTTGCGAGCGCGCAAGATCGTCCGTATGGTAAGGTTTGGGCGACACGTTCGCAGGCCATTGCTCAAAATGGGATGGC
>JACCDX011881726.1_pt1 | contig 10334 bp, 8 predicted proteins | sample 7449681 | NCBI WGS metagenome assembly JACCDX01 (sample SAMN15323450, study PRJNA562643) | freshwater metagenome | isolation source: river surface water | place: USA:Blue River Watershed | collected 2017-08-18
CTAAAAGTACTTAAAGTAGGTGCCAGACGAGTAAAGCTATCCCACACGTTATAGATAGGTGAGAAGATAAGCTTTAGGTTCTGGAAAGCGTTAAGAGTAGAAGCCGTTTTCCTAAAACTACTTGTAGATAAGTTATTAAGAATAGCAGACTCTGGGTTTTTACTATTCTTATAGAAAGCTTCAACTAACGTATCATAAAGATGTGCATCAGTCTCTCTAACCCCAGCAGATAGTTCTCTAAAGATTTGGTTATCAGCACCGAACTGTTGAGCATAAGCAATGTGTGTGCCTACGTCTTCCATAAACATATCAACGTAAGTAAGAGGATCGCTTACTTGGAACTCTCGCAAAGCGTGTGCTACTGGTTCTGGGATAGTTCTAGCACGTTGTAAGAAAGATGACTTAGTGCCTCCTCTCTTACTGTATATAGAATTATAGAACTGTCTAGCACCATCTGGAGATAATACCCACTCACCATTAACGACTTTCTTAACCATCAGCTCCATAGAAGCTTTATCATGGATATTGCTTTTGTTAAGAGCTTTAGTTATAGAAAGAATGTCATTATCATCAAACCTAGCGTTTTGTAGAAGATGCATGACACGGGCTTGTCCTTCAGGCAAGTCCATAGCATTGAAATCCCACATACGAGAAGCATGGCCACTACGTAAGTTTTTATCCAATAAAGCACTAGCATCAAACTTAGCATCTACTCTTCCAAGAGAGCGTACTGCATCGTTGTGCATTTGCTTCATAAGCTCTCCAACATCACGTACTGCTGGATGATTATAGATAGCTCCGGGAGTACGTAAGTAATCTAATACATGAGTACCTAGATCATTATTTCTAGGATCAACGCCGTGTGCTACCATAATACGCTGCAGCTCAGTACGATAAAAACCTTTCATAAGATCTTTAGCAGTACTAGCACGCTGCATCTTCTCTGTAACTAAACGAGTGATAGAGCCTGCATCACGGAGCTGTGCCAGAGGCTTAGTAAAGAACCTACCTGTAAAGGGCAAATTAACTTTAGTAAGGGCTTTATCAAATAGCATTGTCATTGCGTTAGGGTCGCGGATAATGTCAGCAGTAGCTTGGTTAATACCCATAGCCGCTTGCTCCATATCCAAGACCTGTTCCATAATATCACTATCTTTAATAGTAGGAAGTACTTGGTTTATTTCAGAAGCTGCATCGTCTACTACAGAACGTACTACTTCATCATTATTTATCTCGTATGAAATTCTACCTAGATCTACCTTACCACCCTTGCCTATATTAGTTTTAAACTTACTCATACCAGCTTGGTATGTGCCATCATAACGAGGAGAGAATTTAGTAAAGGTAGCAATGGAATCAGGATTCTTTGCAAGTGTTTCTCTAAGTTGGATAGTGCTAGGAGCTTCATCTAACTCTCTCAATACACGAGCTTGCTTCTCACTCACAGGAACAAGCTTGCCCTTCTTATTAAGAGTCATTATACTCCCATCAGCCTGCACCATAAATCCCTGAGACTTATCAAAGATCTTACCGATATCAATATCTGCACCTTTAGCGATAGCAGACTTAAAGGTATTCTGGTATTTCTTAGCAAGGCTAGCAGCTTCCTTAGCTTGCTCAGCAAGAGACATTTTAAGAAACTTACCATTAGGCTCCAGCATCTGCATAGAGCCGGGGATGTCTGCAAAATGACCTTTCCAGTTCTTAGGGTCGTCAGTCATCTGTAGTGCTTTGTTGAAGTTAAAATTAACTTCGTTAATCTTTTGCACTTCTGTCAACGAGCTATTTCCAAAGCTCTCTACGGGCTTATACTCCAAAGTAATCTTACCTAGATCACGCAGCGTCTCAGGATCAGTTTTTTCCAATCCTAAACCAGCCTGTTTTAGAGTGGCTACAAATCCATCCACATCCATATTAGCCATGACTTCGTTAAGCTGTGCGTCCTTTATTCCGGGAAAGTAAACTTTAGCTGACTTACGCAGAGCTGCTTGTGCTGTTGGGCTATCTAGCTCCTGTCCTACTTTTTGAATCTGGTTTCTAGCGTGGTTAGCTAGTTCTAAGGCGCTTTCTTCACTTAAAGGTCTGCCTGTTAATTTAGCAAACCCAGCACCTAGGGTGCCTACAATAGCTGCAGAAGTGACTACATCCTTAACTACAAAATCCTTGCCAGAAGCGTACTGCTCAGCAAGATTATAAGCAGCACCTGTAGCAGCACCATAAGCAGCAGCAGATTTAATAGTATTACCTACAAGAGGAAGATAACTAACAGGATCTGCTACAACAGAAGTTACTAACTCAACAGCCTTAGACTCACCTGCCTCTGGGAAATATTCATCGAGGTTTCTTTCTAGGTTCTGCCTAAGATAATCAGCACGGATAGAAGCAGGCACGCCCTCTTCAGTAACAGGACCAGTGTGTCCAAAAGCTTTAAGTAGCTCTGGGCTTCTGGCCATGCCTCCTGCCATTGCTTGCAGCGGAAGGGTTTTAGTTATTCCTCGAATAACAGATGCCCCTAGCGTCTGACTTGTCTTTGTTTCTTTTTCTTGCTCTGCCATAATAGACCTAGATTAATAAGTACCGCGCTGTAAATTAATTATATGTGCTGCTCTCTTCTTGCGATCTGCTTCAGGTAAGCTATTCCAAACTGTCTTATCTAGGATATTGGCATATTCCTCTGGAGTTAAGTACTTACCGTACTCTACAGACTTAGCAAGCCTGTCTCTATTAGCTTCTACGAATTTAGCTGTAGCAGCTCCTTCATCCCCCGGAATATACAACTGCCCTGCAGCAGTGGCTTGCGCCATAGCTACTTTTTCTTGATTCATGTAGTAATCGCTAGCATCACTGCCTATAGCATTTTTATATATCCTACCTTCATCTCCTGCGATAGCTTTAATAGCAGACTCAGGAACACCTTCCCACAACTCTTTCGAATTCAGTGTAGCAGTTACCCTATCAGCCATACGAGTAATAGTAGACTCTTCATAAGCTACTTTCTGTCTAGCGGATAATTGGCCTACGTTGGAATTAATCAAAGCACCTGTATCAAAACTACCAGAGCCAACAGCACTTCCGCTAGGAGTAAAGCCTTGGTCAATCATCCACTGGTCGCGAGATTGTTGGTTTATATTTTCTTGTCCTAACAAACTTCTGCGTGTGGCATAGTCTAGGCTATCACCAAGACGCATATTAGACCGGTCGTATCCCTGCTTAACCCGCATCTGTTCTAGAGTATTGTCTTGCATTATTCCTGCTTCAATACGCTTCTGTCGCATGGCTTTGTCATTGTCAGCCATATCAACGTAAGTATCAATAGTATACTTAATACGAGCATCATACTTACGAGGTAACTCAAGCTCCTTAGCAGTATCTGGATCGCTTTTCCACAAATAGTCCAGAGCTTGTTGACCATCCTTATCTGTCGTTGCTTTACGGATACCCCACAGGCTGCGAGAGTGTCTTTCAAGATCTTGGTCAGATGTTTCCAAAAGAGCTTTAGATAGCTCATTCTGCACGCCTGCTTTAAATGTATCATCAAGTAAGTCTTTGTTAGCAATCTGTCTGTCTGCTTGTTGGCCTTTAACAGTACGCTCTTTCTTACGAAGATCCTTACCTTCTGTAACCTCTTCTCGCTTAAGTACATTGTCTAAAGAAGAAGCCTCTGCTCTTGCGTTGGTCTCACGTAATTGAGCACCTCGGAGCATATTATCCATTAATCGTTTTTGCGGATCTACCTCGCTAGTAATAGACCCAGAGAAAAATTCAGAACCAAAAGCCATTAGCCTTTCCTTATCCGAATGATTTAACAGTATCAAATATACCTTTACCAGAGCTTAGCAATCCGCTTACTTGGTCTGTATATCCTGTGATTTTACCTATTAAACCAGTATCTTGATTTGCTTTCCATTTGTTATAATCGTACTGGGCACCGTACTTAGCACCTGCGCCTTGTCCCCACATATTACCATAAGCCTCTCCGCTGGAAGCCATTAGCTGCGGGGAACTAGCTCCTGAGATAGTCATAAGGCGATCAATGATATTCTTGTACTCGCTTGAAGCTACGTCTTGTGTTCGTTGTGTAATAGCTGCCATTATATTACCAGAGCTATTATATCCTCTAGCACCTGCTGCTCGTTCTACTTCACGATTAGCTTCTTCTAGCCGGAATTGATATCCGGGATCTGTCTGCCACTCGTACTTTTTGAAGGCTGGGTTATTTGCCATGTCTTCAGAAGTAGGCTGAGAAGCTGTAGTAGGAGCTGTTGGTGCTGTAATGCCTTTAAGAGTAAGACCTTTATTTTCGCCGTACTGTTGACGTAATACGTCCTCAAGAGAAGTAAACTTACCTTGTTGCCACGAGCTAGCAAGCTCTGCTGCATCTGTACCAGAAAGACCAAGTCCTGCTAAAGTTTTAGTTAGTTTAGCACCTGCCTTACCTTTCTTTTTATCGGAAGCAGAAACATAGTCTTCTAATTGCTTATTAGCTTTCTTAAGTGCATTTTTTTGTTTTTTGGTTAGATTAACTTCTACTTTAGTTTTATTGATATTAGGGTCATACATCTTAGGAGCAGTTGGCATATAGTAGTCTGTTCCTGTAACAAGACTATTAAGCATTCCTGCCGTATTCTGACGATACTCACTATAAGGGTCTACAATACCAGCTACTACTGGGGCTTGTTCTTGAAGCTCTTTGCCATATTTAATCATGGCATCTCTGGCTTTCTTGGTATCTTTTTTACCACCCCCACCAAAGATAGGATCAGTAATACCCTTTACACCCTTCCCAATAGATTTACCTATTCCACCTAAACTTACCATAATTATTTTAATCCTGTAATAGTAACTTCGATCATTAATACTTTATCTCAAGAAAGAAGTCTTTATCAATATACGGTTGTACTAGGCAGGCCAAGATTATTTGATGGTTTTGACTTGCTTGTGTTGTAGTTTTTTCGTGTTGATTTTGACTTTTTCATACAATCCTCTGGTTACCAAAAAAATGACAGTGTATGTGCTATATCGTCTGATGGCACATCGCCCTCATCATCAGAAAAAACATAAGTGATGGAGCCGTTAGATTTTGCAGTGACTTTGGCAGTGTATGTCTCACTACCTGCGCTTTCTGTAGCACAAAACGACACATGGTAGTTAGTGCCAATGCCTACAGGCATTGTATTGGCTGCCGTGTAGTTGTTAGCCGAATTGCGGGTTACAGTAACGCCAGTACTTGCCCATGTTGTCCCGCTAGTATCTGCCCCACCCATGCCTCGGCAATCAAAACTTGGATAAAGCGTACCAGAATAACCAACTCCATCACTTGATCGCTGCCCGCTATCAACAACCTTAAAGTGATTGCCAGTGGATGTTAATAAGATGACTTCATCTTGACCAGCCACTTCCATAGTCGCTGTGTTTGTTGTGATCTGTATTTTTGTTGGTGATGTAGATATTTGGAAGTAATTGCTTAAATCATTGTCGCCAAAATAATACGTTCCATTGTCTACTGCTCCCCTAACACGATGGATAGCAGACGCATCAATATCATATCGAGTCTGACCTACAGCGACAAGCGACCAAATGCCAAGATTGCCCCATCCGATATTTCCTAAAAGTGTTGCGCCCGAAGCGTTGTAGGCTGTCAGGAATGCCGACCCTGTTCCCGCTGCCGATACATTGGCAGACATCGTATTATTGCCGTCGGTGTTCTTGAAACTTACAGAAGCCGATCCTGCAAAATTAGTTTCAACCAGAAAAGGCTGCGCGCCAGTTGTTGAGATAGTCTGCTCTGCGGTAAATGTGTTTGCTATATTTGTTCTAGCGCTTGCCGCTAATTCTATAAAGTTGTTATCTACTTCTGCAGTGCTGAGTGGAGAGCCTTTTACGGTAACTCCTGCACCTGCCGTACTTCGTGTATATATTGTCATATTTGTTTCCGATTATACAATAGCGTTAGTATCTACTCTTCGCCAATTAGTGCCGTCTGAATAAGCTACACATGCACCACCTGTAGCGTTATACACCCAGATAAGGGAAGTAAAAGAAGGGTCTGTTGTAGCAGCCCAATCAGAGGCAGTTGGTAGACTTGTTCTACTATATCCTTGTATCATAAAAGGGCCTTCTCCTACCCTATCATGTAACCGTTTAAACCAGTTTTTAAATATCTGGCTTATAACAGAATCTGACATATTAGGAGGAGGAGGGAATACTACGGCTTTAAATCTAGGCATAATTACTCATTCTCAAATCTAGTTCTAGTGCTTCAATCAGCAATCTATCTTCGCCTGCGTAATTAAGCAAGAAAGCTCTTCGTTTAAACTTACCACATCTGGTAAGGCTGCGTCTATTATTAGTAGTGAGAGCTCTTGGAGTAGAGTACGTATTGTAGATATCATCTGTCCAAGATACGTATATGTCACTTGTATTAAGGGCTCTCGTAGTTACAGTACCTGCTAATGTCATTCTGTATAAGAACTTATTAGTTAGGGTTCCTGCGTCTATCTCAGGAGTATACAATGAAAAATCTAATAGAGATTGTGCCGCGTAGTTTAGAGATAGTACGTAATCTGCTTGTAAGATAATGTAATCACTAGCTGTGAAATAGCCTCCACCTGCACCTTTGGTATCGTACATATAACCAGACAAGTCTCTAACGATTACATCTCCATTACTAAGCATGAACCTAGAATCTACGTAACCCGTACCACGCTCACTATTAGCAATCATAGGAAAGCAAGGAGAGGAAATACTACCTGTAAGTAGGCTTGTATTTATTTCCCACGAAGCCCATGTTTTAGTGGATGCGTCAAATACTAACGTATATACTGGAGAGAAGTAGGTAGATGATAGCTGTGGAGAAGCTGTAATGAAGAATAAATTGTGTTCTCCGAACGTACTAGCACACGTAAATATTTCGTAATCAGAAGAAGCTAGTGTGAATCCAATATATCTATCAATAGCGTCATCAGAAATCTTGTTAACAGAGAAATTGTCAAGTAGGAAAGCACCTGTAGTGCCTGACTTCTCTGAGCCCAAAAAGTATACTACATCTCCATTTAGATATACTCGTTTCCTGTCTAAAGCACCTATACTATAAAAAACATCATCTCTGCGTTGGAGAGGAGAAGCAACAGGATTACCTGCATCGTAAAAGAACTCTATTGTCTTAGGGCCTATAGCAGCAATAGCGTCGTGATGGGGAGCTAAAAAGATACCTCCATCAGCCGACCTAGAGGCTTCTATAAAATCAAGACCATTCCAAGAAGTAGGGTTATTAGAAGCAGAGTTCCATATCTTACCAGTAGTGTCCATCAGGTATAAAATACCATTCAGAACAGCACCGCCTCCTGCTAGCATTGTACCTGCTACCGCAAAAGGCCAATCTGGATCAGTACCTACCACCATCTTTGTAAAGGTAGGGGATGCTGATTTAGTAGCGTACCACATTTCATTATTCTGCGGATCTGTCATAACGAGGTAGTTACCGATCTCAAAGAAGTATACAGGATCTCGTCCTGCCGTTATTGTGGTATTAGCTACTCCGTAGTTGTTTGTATAGATCTTATCGTTATTTACTAAATACGTCACAGTATATGTAGTGCCGCTAAAGTAATAATTCCAAAGAAAGATGCCTCTTCCGTTTGTGCCTGCAGTATTAGGGCCAGAGCCATTACTGTTGGCTCCAGAGAAGTCTGCAATGTTTACAGATGTTCGCTGTGTAGCGTAAAGTCTGCCATCTGGGTAAGTAGAGAACTGAGCATTCTTAGCTGCCATTAGAGTGTAAGGTATACCGCTACTAGATGTAGCAGGGAATACGCTAGAGGCAATAGGCACTCGTGTAGGCATGTTTACTTTTTGCTCAGCCATGACTATCTCCGTCGGACAGGTTTAAATGTAATTGAGGTGTAGTTCTCTACGTCGAAGTCTTCTGCTGCCCTTAGAGTTTCTGCTGCTTGAATCCGCAACTTCTGGAAATCTTCTGCAGGTAAACCAGCTTTAGTAGCTAGGATTACTGCTAAGTTCAAAGAGAGAGGCAAAAGCCACTCTTGCGGTAAGTCCATCGTATTTGTAGTACTATCCAGATCAGCAAGCCTGCGCCACACATTAAGTTGGAAAATAACTCGTTGTGCATCTGGTAGTGGCCAGAAAAATACATTTACGTTTCCGGGAATATAATCGAAGTAGATCTTTGTAGCTAGGCCACGATTAGTGGTCTTTGGTAATGAAAAATAATCAACCCTAGCCATCTGGTCAAGCGTAATAGAAGTAGTTGAATTAAGTATAGCGTACCCTTCTACTAAGGCCATAGGCTCGTAGGGGGCCGTTGCTGACGCTGCATAGATGGTAGTATTATCAGCCAAATCTTCGGGCAGCGGGTCGTCTATAGTAATATTATCTACATCTGTTACAGTACATGTAGTCCAGAAGACAGTGCCATCTGTCTGCGGGATACCTATACGATCTCCTACATCAGCCTCAAGCAAAGTGTATATTACTACATCTCCTGAAAGAGCATTATCTGTAGTAGGCGAGAAGGCATACTTACTAGACCACACCGCAGAAGTACCTGAGGATAGCTGATAGTGTCCTACATTAGAGGTAGGCCACAGCCAAGTTTTCTGTACAGCAAAAATATTCAGCCCACGAGCTTGCCAGTTCTTTACAAGCAAGTTAAGGGTGCGTAGAGCAGAGTTAATCTGATCTGTGGTAGGAGATTCACCTTCTCCCAAAATCTGAGCCTGTTCATAGGCTTCGGTAATAATTTCTAGTACCGTAGGGTTATAATCATAAGAGCCAGAAGTTGTCATTACGCTCCACCGTAGTTAGGGCCAAGAGATCGGATAGCTAGAAACACGCCAACATCATTAAAGGTTTCCACACTATCAGTTTTCCACTGAAGGGCAATAGTAGTGTTAGCTCCTGCAGCAGGAATCTCGTAGCGGTCAGATATAGTAAAATATCTGTTTGTTTGGCCGTCAAAGTTTATTTCTGACTGAGGTAAGGGTGTTGTAGGAGCAGCTCCATTAATGCCATATACTAGCTGAGCACTGATCTCACCAGATCCGCCGCTAAAGTATCCGCGAATCCTATAAAATATTTCAAAAGGCTGTACGTTACTGTCTCGCAGAGTTACATAATTACTAGTCCACGTAATACCAGCAGTAATTGCTACTGCAAATTGTGTTACAGGTACTGTTGTAAAAGAAGTAGGGGTGACTACAGAAGCTACCGTGTAGGTTCCTATCGTACGCTGTGTAGAGAAAGTCTCTACTATTTCACGTACGTCTGTAGGTGAGATTCTACGATCCGTATTATTCTCCAGAGTAGTCATAAACTGGGAGTATGTTCTTAGTGTCATGTACCAAATCCTTCATCAAATCCTGAGTCAAACCCACTAGGGTAAGGGGTATCTGTTAAGTCAATATCAAATGTTCCATCAGGAAGCGGAGGTAGTGCAGAGGAGAAAGTAACGTCCGTAAACGTCTCTCCGGGAATATTTATAGGCTGATCCGCAGCGATTTGGTCATTGGGTACTTTTATTAATTCTTGTGGGTGACGGTATTCAAAATCTTTCTTGCAGACATACAGGCCGTCCCACCTCTTCTGTATATCGTATGCGCGGAACTCGAAGCCGCACGACTGACATTCTACCCAGTGTCCTTGATCGGCTATCCAGCCAGGATTTAACGTGTGATTACTAGGCATATTATTCTCAAAAGAAAACCCTCCCCGAAGGGAGGGTATATTACTTATTAGGTTGATCCAGATGAACCGATCAGATCACGCCAGTCGCCCCAGCCAGTGCTGTAACGCTCTGACGCTTTGTACTTAGCATTTTCTGTATCAGTATCGCTGTCCATACCAAACTCAAGACCACGACGTTGGAACAACAGCATACCATTACGAACACCATTACGCAAGAACCAAGCGTTGCTATCAGTGAAGTAGTGGTTTACAGTGTAGCCTTCTGGGATAGCACCCATAGAGTACAGTGCGTTGATCTCGTTCGAGCCTGCATTAGCTGAACCAGTACGGTATACTGATTTCAGGATACGCTCTGCTTCAAACATGTTGTCTGGGTGTACGATCAGCTTTTTAGGCTTGAACACACGTTTCAGACCACGATCATCAGTCCACTGTGCCATCTGCTTGATTGCAGATTCCAGAGTAGCTTCAGACAAGTCACCTGACACTAAGTTAGATTGTGAGGCACCGCCTGAGAATGATGGGTGAGCTGAGTTAATCAGCGTTACACCATCACCGCCAACATAACCAGCAGTAAATGCGCGGTTATACAGGTTAGCAACTACAATCTCTTTAGTAATGTGCATAGAGTC
>JACCDX011362460.1_pt1 | contig 10333 bp, 6 predicted proteins | sample 7449681 | NCBI WGS metagenome assembly JACCDX01 (sample SAMN15323450, study PRJNA562643) | freshwater metagenome | isolation source: river surface water | place: USA:Blue River Watershed | collected 2017-08-18
CCAAGTGGTGCAGCAACTCAACCAAGTGATTCTTCAGCAACACCTGGAACCACTACTGGAACCACAACAACTGGACCTACCATGCCAAGTGGTGCAGCAACTCAACCAAGTGATTCTTCAGCAACACCTGGAACCACTACTGGAACCACAACAACTGGACCTACCATGCCAAGTGGCGTAGCGACAGGAGGCCCTGCTTGTTCGTCTCTTTTTTCACGACCTCCGAGTGGCGGCCGTCGATCCATCAAACGATCCAAATACGGAATGAAAAGGAGTCGGAAAACTAAGCGTACACGACGATCCCGGCTGCGGTAAAATCGCACAATTATGTAAGATGCGAAAGCAAAAGCGAGGTGGCGCCCATCCCTATCTTGCGTCGGCAAGTCCCAATTTCATTCAAACAGTTGTAAATAAATGGAATGGAAGTTTGGATTCTGTTCCCAGATCTGCAAATCCGGTGGATTACTCTTGGCAATGGAAAACAGGTTCCACATCAGGCTCATCGAATGCAGTAGAAGTGCAATCAGAGATTCCTTATTTGTATTCAAGAGGACCTTCTGCAGCACCTTCTGCAGCACCCTCCGCTGCCAGAGGAGGAAGTCGCCTGAAACGGCGAAAATCCCGCAAAATCACAAAGCGTACCCGAAAAGTCCGAAAATAGACACAATGGAAATGTTTAACTGACCTTGTAATTCAATTTCAGTCAAATAAGGCGTTTCACCCGCCCATATGCAACTCTGAGTCCTCAACAGAGACCATGTCCGACATTGGCATTTGTCAAACCACCGAGACGGCCCAAGGCCTCTCACCATCACTTGCCGATAAAGCCCCGGTTGTATTACGTCGGTACTTTGAAAGCACACCCACATTCCTAACACATCACCATATTGCCGGCTATGAAGCCGCCATATTCCGTGAAATCCCCACAATTATTGCATCCGAAAACCCCATTGTGGTGCTAAAAGAGCCCCTGGATGCAGAAAAGGGAATCTACAAGTACAAGACGGAGATTTTTGTGGGTGGCGATGTGTCAGCCATCGAGGATCTGGCGATTGATGTGGGTCCACCAGTTATCACCTTGAATGGTGGGAAAACTGTGCGACGCATGTTTCCCAATGAAGCCCGCCTTCGCAATCTGACATATGCTGCACAGTTTCGCGCCGATATTCTGATTCGCCTGACCTTTACAGATTTTGTGAATGGAGAGGCGGTATCCCGTACCCGTGAACTGCGTACTGACGGATTCCCTCTGTTTCGCATCCCGATCCTGCTGCGTTCCAAGTTATGTGCGACCCATGGGGCGGGCGTCGAAATGCTGCGGGAAATGGGGGAATGCCCCGCCGACCAGGGTGGCTATTTCATTGTCGATGGTGCCGAGAAAGTTCTCATAACGCGCCAAGAACAGGCACTCAATAGCGTGTTTGTCTCCAAAAAACCCGCACACGACCCGAAAGTGTATACATATGCAACTGTCGTGTGTGAGAATCCTACAACACGCCGTTCCAATCGCGTGGCATTTTATCGTATGAAAGCCAACCGCCGTGGAATTGAGGATGGCGCCATTCGTGTGAGTATACCCTTTGTGAAGGGTGCGATTCCCCTGTTTGTCCTGTTTCGCGCCCTGGGAGTGGAGACGGATGAGGAGATTGTACGGATGATCCTGCCTACTGAAGATCATGCTGCTGAAGACACACTGATTGCCTCCGTTCACGATGCCTGGCCCATTACTACACAGGCACTCGCCATTGAATTCATTCGCACCTTGACGAAGGGATTTCGCGTCGCACACGTGTTGGATATTCTGCACGACCACTTATTTTCCCATGTAGTCGACCGGCCGCTGGCAAAAGCCCAGTACTGTGCGGAGATCATTCGGAAGATGATTCGCGTCGAACGGGGCACCGAACCCTCCACGAATCGTGATGATATTCGCAACCAACGCCTCCTGCCAACAGGGACCCTCCTACGCGGATTATTTGGCGAATGTTGGAAACTCTGGAAGAAAGCGGTGATCCATGCAGTCGATATTCAATACAACTACAACCGACAGACGTATCAGGATGAGAATTTCCTGGAACTGTTTGGAACCGCAAATCTGCCACGTATTCTGGCGACCAACACCCTCAATGATGCGATTATGAAGGGATTTCGGGGTAAGTGGGGGACCAATCAATTCAACATGAAAACGGGTGTTATTCAGCCACTTGCGCGGATTTCCTACCTGGATGCCGCCTCGCACACACGGCGTGTTGTGTCCGACTTTGATACATCGCTGAAACTTGTAGGACCTCGGCAACTCCATACAAGTCAAGTGGGCTATTTTTGCACGTCCGAAACTCCTACAGGCGCTCATATCGGTGCTACGAAAAACCTGTCAATTCTAACATCCATCAGTGTCGATATTCCGGCGGAACCAATTCGCAAGTGGCTGTTGGAACGTGGAGGCGTGGTGGAAGTGGCTGCGGCACCCCGTTGGATGCGGGCATCCGCCATTTCCGTCCAAGTGAATGGAGGAACTCTCGGATTTACCCAGGATCCCGTGGGGCTCGTCCAGACTCTGAAAATGATGAAATGGACGGGCTGTCTGTCGCCCATGGCCTCCATTGCCTTCAACACAAGTGATCGGATTGTGCGAATCACATTGGATGACGGGCGGCCGCTGCGGCCTCTGTGGCATTTATCCGGTGGTGCTTGGCCGAATACGGAACTCCCTACATGGCGTGATCTCGTGTTGGGAACTCTGCCGGAAACCGCCGGATTCCAACCAAGTTCCGTAGAATTCCTGGATCCTCTGGCCGATCAACCCACTCCCACCTTTGCCGACTACGCAGCGAAGCTAGGGAAGCATGTAGGAGCCATTGAGTTCGTGGACCCCTACGAGGGCAATGAGGCCTACGTACATTGGTGGGGCGACCAGGCATCTCTTACACGCGACCACACCCATGCCGAAATCCACCCTTCGACTCTCATGGGTGTCCTGGCTTCCATGATTCCATTTGCCAATCACAATCAGTCCCCGCGTAATCAACTCTCCTGTTCGCAATCCAAACAGGCCATTGGCTACTACGCTTCGAATTATGAAAACCGCTTTGACACCTATGGATCCATGTTGTGCTATGGGGAGGGGGCAATTTGCCGCACCATCGTCCATGATGCAGTAGCGGGCGGCGGCATGCCCTACGGAACCAACCTGATCTTTGCATTCAATAGTTTCGACGGGTACAACCAGGACGATGGGATCCTGTTTAATCGTTCCAGCATTGAACGCGGTCTCTTCCGTTCACTGGCCCTGCGTTCCTATGAAACTGTGGAAGAGGAGGATGCCATCAGTGGGGCTGTGTATCGCATTGGCAACCCGAAGTTTGTTCTGGCATGGACGGATCTCCAGGCGGGCAATGACTACACCCAACTCGACGACCAGGGCATCATTCGTGAGGGGGCGATGATCCATGACAAGACAGTGTTAGTGGGACGCTACTTGATGATTCCTGAAACGGGGAAAGTCAAGGATGCCTCCCTGCTTCCTACAGTCTTCACGAAGGGTCGTGTCGATAAGGTTGTGGTGTTGAATCAGGCCAATGGACTGCGTTTGGTGAAAGTACGGATTCTCGAGGAGCGTGTACCGGAACTGGGGGATAAATATTCGAGTCGCCACGGCCAAAAAGGTACAATGGGAATGCTGATAGACGCCGCGGACATGCCTCGGACCGCCGATGGTATGGTACCCGATGTCATGGTGAATCCCCATTGTATTCCTTCGCGTATGACGATGGCCCAGATGTTAGAGCAACTCTTCGGCAAACTGGGGGCGGTCCTGGGAACAAAGGTGAATGCCACACCCTTCATGAACGACCAACAATCCTTACAGATGGTCTCGAAGGCCCTGGAAATGGCGGGACTGCATCCCATGGGCGAGGAGATCCTGTATGCAGGAACCACCGGTAAGATGTTTTCGTCTTCGATCTTCATGGGGCCGCTGAACTTCATGCGACTGAAGCATCTGGCCCAGGACAAGATCAATGCCCGTGGGGCGGGTCGGCGTGAGATTCGTACCCATCAGCCTACCGGTGGTCGTGGCAATGAGGGTGGTATGCGTATCGGTGAGATGGAACGTGATGTCCTGATCGCCCATGGAATCACGGATTTCCTACAGGAGTCCATGATGCGCCGCTCGGACGGAACGGAGTTCTGGGTTTGCAATGGATGTGGAACAATCCCCGTTGTCAATGAAGCGGAGTCGATGTTTGTATGTCCGCTGTGCGACGGTCCCCTGCAATACCAGGGTGTGTCCGCGGACACCATTGGTTTGGTGCTGCCCGTTAAGAAATCGCGGTGCACCTTTTCCAAAGTCCAGATACCCTATGCGGCCAAGTTGTTGGACCAGGAGTTGACGACCTTCATGAATGCTGGTTTCCGTTTCTTGACTTCCAAAACCATGCGGCATTTCCAGGAACCCACCGAAGTTGCCGCCATCTTTGATGAAGAAGCGAGTACGAAGGAGGGGGAAATGTTGGAAGCTAAGGTGGACGAGGCTGCCAAGGTCGCTGTTGCCAAAGTACCGGTGAAACCGGTTGCGGTAGTCGCACCGAAAGCACCTGTGGTAGAGCCTAAAGAACCGTCTGCGGCACCAGACGCCGAGGAGTCCGCGGAAACCCCTGAGGATCGCGAGGATGAGGGGCAACCTGCTCGCAACGAAAGTGCCCCTGTGGTTCCGCGGGACGACCAGGAGGCAGTTGACTTTGATGCCAAGGAAAACAAGGAATTCACCACGTATTTCCCAGTGAAGTTGACAATTGATGAGAAAGTCTGGCCCTCCGTGGAACATTATTTCCAGGCCATGAAATTCCCCGAAAATCCGGAGTATCAGGAACAGATTCGGCTCGCCAAGACTCCCGCGGCCGCCAAGAAACTCGGTAAAACAGCCGAAATCCCTACACGCGCCGATTGGACCAAGGTTCGTGAAGGCGTTATGACAAAGGCAACACGTGTCAAATTCCAACAGCATGGGGCACTGAGGGCGAAACTGTTGGAAACAGGGAATGCCCTGCTTCGCCATCAATCGCCTCAGGATAACTTTTGGGGTGTGGGGCGTTCTGGAAAAGGCCAGAACAAACTGGGACGTGTCCTGATGCAGATACGTACGGAGCTGCAGGCCGCCGAGGCAATGCAAGAGGAAACCGAAGCTCCCAAACCCAATCCTGTCGGCGCCGAGTTTCCTACAGAACCCCTCGCAGAACCCGAAGGCCGTGTGATTGATATTGAATTTCCTGAGGTAGATGAAGGCAATGACGGTAAGGACCAGAGTATGGATGACCTCCTAGACATTGTACCAGAACCAAAACGTGACATGGAATTCGAGGATGGTTCAAAAGTCGGCGAGTCCCAGGAAAACATCAAAGTCATTAAGTTTTAGTGAGGCCCAAAAAATGAAAGAAGGACAGGGAATGATGTAGGAAACCCAGATCCCCTACAGAATGGACGGTGAACTTCTTGACCTCGTATCCCGGACACGACCCACGATTCTCGAGATTCTCGCGAATCGTGGATACGATACAAGCAGCATACAGGACCAATCCCCCGATATCCTAGTACGTACTGCAGCGACCAATCCCTCCCAACTCAACTTCCAAGTTATCCAAGGCGAAGCCGAACACCAACAGACATGCCATGTGTTGTATTGGATTGAATCCGCCACCCGTCTACGTCTAGAGGGTCTCGTCTCCAAACTGTGGGACGAGGAGGCGGAAGAGGTTCTGGATCCCAAACGGGAGGAAGTCCTCGTGATTCTTTCGGAACCCTACAATGATGTATTTCACATACAGGCCGTTAAGATGTGGTCCCAGAAACAGGCACGTATCTCCTTCTTCCATATCAAACAGTTGGTAGTCAATCCGGCCAAACATGTCATGGTCCCCCCGCATCGCAAACTCTCCGCCGAGGAAGCCCAGGATACTCTGGCAAAATACCATATTCGCCATAAGAACGAGCTGCCTCGTATTATTTACCATGTGGATATGCAGGCACGGGTACTTGGACTCGTACCCGGTGATATTGTGGAAATTAAGCGTCCCTCTCCCACCTCAGGTACCTACACACTCTATCGTGTATGTACGCTTGCCTAGGCCAACAATGCACCCTAGGAAATATACGGTAAGGGTAGGAAATGGTATTAGAGGGATTCCAAATCGATGCCAATGTAGATTCGAATTCGAAACTACAGGAGGCTAGTATGCAAGATGTGGCATTTACACGCCAGAAAACCGCGATGGAGGAAACCATAACAGCCCTCACAAATGGAACCACTACCATTGATACAGCAGGAATCCAGTCTACACTGGAGGGCCATGAAGCCGCCATGAATGAGGTGATATCATGGTATCAACAGGAGAATGAGGGACTCAAACAGATTCTTGAAAACGCGCAGGCGAGTTCTTTTTCCGTTGCGGAAACTCTGAATCGGAAACGGGAATCCCTGGCGGCAAAGGAAATGCAAGTACAAGAACAACGAGAACTCCAGGAAATCCGCGAAGTTCAGGTGGCATCCCTACAAAATCGCTATGAAGCCAATGCATACACTTCCTGGATGGGTTTAACACGTCCGCTCGAAGAGGGATCCCGTACTGGATTGTTGGTTGCAGCGGGTGCCTTTCTCCTCCTAGGACTCCTCGCGGTATATTACATGTATCGTGTTGGAATCATTCAGATCCCGGAGTTTTTTGGTTCCTCAGGATTTCGCGGGGGAGCTATAAGAAATCGCGGGCAACGATAGAAGAATGAGTGGATGGTCCAATGTAAATCAATTCAGCACTACCAATAACACAGCGGTAGTATATTCCAATGGTATTATACAAACAAACTATGGGGATAAATATGATAAAACAACATTTAAATGGAATGATTTGCCTGGCTATCTTTCAGCATTACCTGCCGCATCCTATTACAAGACAGGATATCCAGATTCAAATGCAACAGGCACAACATTGTCAACGTATTACACTAAACTAGCAACCCAACTTCAAGCAGAATATAACTTCTACTTCGGTTACTACAAAAGTGCACTCGGACTATTGGTTGGTTCATTGGCAACACCTGCAAACCCAGTTGCAACCGCAGATCAACAGAGAAATCTCCTACAACACGTCATTGAAATGAATGCACGCCTGAATGCACTGATTGAGCTGGTTAGCTATCTAGCCAACCAGGAAACTGCCCGAACTCAAACATTAAGCGGCCAAATCAACAATCTCAACAATTCCATCAGTCAGAACCAATCGCTGCGAGTTTCAACCCAATTCCTGCAGAACAGCGATTCCTTGCTAACCACCCGGAAAGAAATGATCCGATACACTTCCGAGAAAAACAATCATATAACCAACCAAATATCGCTGTGGGCCGCATTGAATGTCCTTGCAATTGGAACAATCTTTGCAATATACCGTAGCATGTAGACTTCATAGGCCGTTAAGAAATTGTTCGCGTTCAACAGAGAATGTCGGTTGAACCCTTTCAATCAGCGGGAGACTGTACCGGATCACCCATATCCGCAAATTGTACTACATTTTTGCAAAATCAGAACACAGCAATTGCTAATAATGCAATTATGTTTAAGGACCAGGCCTTTGCAAATGTGTTAACAAATGCGAGACAGGATTTCAATAGTGTTGTGGCAAACTCCAATCTACTGGCACGTACACAGGAGGCCGCGAACCTTACATCCTCCCAGGTGTCCTCTGATACCAAAATCAGAAATATGTATTCACATGATATTGATCTCTCAAAACGTCAGTTCCAAATCAACGAGTATCACTACAACAACAAACTGGAGTTCCTGTTTTTCCTACAGCTCCTGTTTATTTCCGTGCTAGTTATGGCAATTCTGGTTTACATGAATCGTAATGGAATGTTAACCACCTCGGCAACTGCAGTGGCTACTATGGCACTTGCACTGATTGTAGTTGCTGTTGGTGTTTCCCGATACTTCTACACTCGCCAAACACGCGATCGGCATTTGTGGAATCGCCGGTACTTTGCAAACGAGACAGCACCCGATGTATCTCTCTTCCCTGCCACATGCCCTGGACCCAGCTCTGCTATCACGATCAATATGGATGCAATTGTGGATCCTCGTACATCCCAGTGTGCCGTGGAAGCCAATGATGCATTCAAAAAGCTACAAACAGTCGCAGAGAATGAAGTACAGGCCCAGTTGCAAGGAACGGATGCATCCTCTCTGTGGTCCACCTCTCTTACCATGAGTCCTACTAGCTCCTGCAGAGCCAACTAAACTCCATACACCGTTATCCTAAGAAATGTAGGAAATTAATACACTCCTTAGGTAGAATTATGTCGGGTGATACATCTCAATGTATTGTCAATAAGACGGCGCGTGATAACGCCCAACAATACCTGAATGCCAATTGCTTCCCAACAAATTCCGACAAAGTAGCTGACTACCTGGAACGATGTTCGAATCCGGCACAAAAATGGACGGATACCCAGAACAGCCTTACTGCACGCTACGAAGCAGAAAAGGCCATCTTTGGAAATCTGTTGGAAGCTACAAGTATTTCCCAAAATGCCACAGGTCCCATTGATTCCTACATGGCCGAATTGGAATCCAAATCTACACAGCTCGATGAGGAAAATTACAATCTGCAACAGGGCATTCGTGCGGGACGCCGGCGATTCCTGGATGATGACCCGCAACGCAAAGTTGCCAATGTGCTGGGCCTGCAGACAACCGATGACAAAGTCCTGCTCGCCTTCTGGATCTGCTTCCTGCTGGGTCTGACCGCCCTTTACACAGTGATTATCTTTCACTATGGAGATGCCCTCAATCTCCAAACCGGCCAACAAAAAGTAGGTGTCTTTGTCACCATGATCCTACTCTCTGTGGGAATCACCTACTATTTCATTTACCGGTTTGCATAATCCAATCCTTGATTGCCACAAATACATAGGATACACAGATGAAACAACCATATAGAAACCATCCAATGAGTTCTATACGATCCCGCGGTGCAAGCCATAATAAGTTCATGTCTCCTGTCTTCCATCGACTATCACTCTTTAATCTGAAAGGAGGTCGAAGAGGGAATGAGAGGACAAGGAACAGGGTAGAATATAGGGAATGTTGGATTGATTCAATTTCAGAAAGTCCGCCAAGGAAGGCCGCGGTCCGCCAGATCTTTTTTTGGAAGGACCTTGGATCCCCTTGGACCCACCTTTGATACCTACATTTCCAACATTCAACATCCACCTCATTCCATGTCTCAAAGCCTACGACAGTCTTGGCATGCCTCACGAATAATGCGGTCAAAAGGGATGAGAGGGAGGATGTAGGGAATGTTTGATTTCAGAAAGTCCGCCAAGGAAGGCCGCGGTCCGCCAGATCTTTTTTTGGAAGGACCTTTGCATCCCCTTCGATCCCCTTCGATCCCCTTCGATCCTTGTACCCACCTTTGACACCTACATTTCCAACATCTACCTTATTCCATATCTCAAAGCCTACGGAAGTCTTGGCATGCCTCGAATAATGGGTCAAAAGGGATGAGAGAGGGGGATGTAGGGAATGTTTGATTTCAGAAAGTCCGCCAAGGAAGGCCGCGGTCCGCCAGATCTTTTTTTGGAATGGACCTTTGTTTGTTTGGGCCTCCCCTTCGATCCCTTGGGATCTTTAGGCCCTCCCTTAAAAACCATGACTTCCAACATCCCCCCTTCATGTCTCAAATCCTACTACAATCATTTTATCAGCCGAAAAAACATCAAATGTCAAAAGGGAAATTGGGGAGGATGTAGGGAATGTTGGATTGATTCGGTTTGGAAAGTCCGCCAAGGAAGGCCGCGGTCTGCCAAGGGATTTTTTATTGGATCTGCAAAAAACCCAGGTTGTACCCCATGTTTTTTATTTTTTTTTTATTTTTTGTTTGTTTGATCGAATTTAATATTTTTAATATTTACTGAATGAATTTACTGAATGACAAACAGAACATCTGCAATGGACTGGCGGAACTCAGCATCGACAATTGCATCCTGAATTGGCTTTTCTGTCTCAAACTCCTTCATCTTGTCAAGCACGGCCTTCATGAATCGTTCATGGTGTGCCAGAAACTTAGGATTTTGCACCAGGTAGTTGTTCAGACATGTTGAAATGGCCGCCTTGGCAGTTCTGCTACGAATTCTTTCAACATCATTCAGATATTGGCGAATCATTGCCACACATTTAGTTGTATAGGGGATATTCATGGGCTCGCCAGCTGCCTCTAGGAACTGCTTACGGGCCTCCTCCTTGGAAAGTGTGTTGGCGGGCAGAATCCTGGTTGTGGCAGATGTC
>JACCDX011694355.1_pt1 | contig 10333 bp, 9 predicted proteins | sample 7449681 | NCBI WGS metagenome assembly JACCDX01 (sample SAMN15323450, study PRJNA562643) | freshwater metagenome | isolation source: river surface water | place: USA:Blue River Watershed | collected 2017-08-18
AAAATGATCAATTAACATTAACTATGTGTGTTAATTACGGAGGAAGAGCAGAAATTGTTGATGCAGTAACTGAGATTGCTCGCGATGTAAAAGCAAGAAAATTAAGACCTGATTCTATTTCAGAGAAAAAACTTAAAAAATATCTATATGAACCAAACATGCCAGACGTTGATTTATTTTTAAGAACATCTGGTGAGCAACGAACCAGTAACTTTTTATTGTGGCAATCTGCTTATGCAGAAATGGTATTTATGGATGTGTTATGGCCTGATTTTGATAGAAGACATTTATGGCAAGCAATCGAAATATATGCTAAACGCGAACGTCGTTTTGGAGATGCAAAACCTAATTAACGACAATTCTTACAAAGACCAAATATTTCTATAACATGTCCTGATATTTGATAATTGTTATCTTGAGCTATTTTTTGCATCAAGTTTTCGATTTCAGAAGTATTAAATTCGCTAGTGGTAGCGCATTTAGTACAAACTAGATGATGATGGTGATTTTTACTACAAACTTTATATAAAGTCTCACCATTTTCATTTTTTAAACTATCAACTAATCCAGTCTCCGATAAAGCCTGCAGGGTTCTATAAACAGTTGCCAGACCAATTTTTTCTCCTCTAGAAACCAGTAATTTATGAACCTCTTGAGCAGAACTAAATTTAGTTATTGATAGTAATAAATCAGAAATTGCTTTTCTTTGCTTAGTGTTTTTACTTAAAACATTATTCAAAGTTATTCTCCTAGATTTCCGATTATTAACCACATTGCAAGAACACCAATAACTGTTGAAAGCATTGTTAGTTTAGAAGGATGCTTGGAATGGGCTTCAGGCAAAATATGTGAAGTGGCAAGATAAATAATAATTCCAGAAAATGCAGCTAAATATATTCCAATAGTTGCTTCACTTATTGCTAAGGCACTTCCCACAATTGCTCCACCAATTCTCATCACAGCATCTACGCTTAAAAGTGCAAATCCTGATTTGGACCATTTTCCGCTTTTAATTAGAAGTGAAACTGTATTTAAACCATCGCTAAAAGCATGTGCAAGTAAAGCAATAAATACCGTTATCCCTAAAGCCGTACTTACTTGAAAAGCAATTCCAAGTGCAACACCGTCTAGGAAAACATGTCCTGCCATACCCAATGCACCCAAACCACCAGCAAAATTTATAGGGTGCTTATGTCCAGAAAATTCAGATTCTGTTGCTTCATGCGAACCAAAAGTTTTCTCTAAAAAATGAACAGCTAAAAAACCAATCACTAAAGAAAGTGAAACTACTTGTACGCCGGCAAAACTATTGGTGTTCATCTCAAAAATTTCTGGTAATAAATCAAAGGCAACAAGACCAAGTAATAGACCAGCAGAAAGACCTAAAACTAAATGCAGGCGATCTCTGCCTTTAAGTGCTAGTAGACCACCTAAAAATGTTGCAATTACCGTAACGGCGGCCAGAAGTATTGGGGTGCTCATAAAAGTCTCCTCTTGAAATGTAATTTCAAGATATATTAAATGAGAATGATTGTCAATATCAAATAGAGGTGAACCTTGAAAAAGAAGCGTAAATGAGTAGGCCTATGACCAAGATTCGAAGCAACCTAGAAGTTGGTACCAAAATCATCCAAGAAAGGATTAAAAGCCAAAGAAGAAAAAGAGCAATAAACATTAAGGCTAAAAACCCAATCCAAAAACCCCAAGTTTCATTCGGATTCGCAAGTAAGCCAACAAGTAGTAAAAAAGTCATCAAAATAGGAATTACCCAGCGAGGCAATGCGTGAAGGCGAACCAAATAGGGAGCGCTAATTTTTGCTACATACTTTTGAAAATTTGACACTTTATGCCTCTCTGACAAAAACCTTTCGTCACCCTCTAGTCTGACGGATATGTTCATTATTACTCAACATCAACCTGCAAATCATGATGAATTCTTGGATCAAATACAAACCATGGCAGATCAGTTATCTAGAGAACCTGGATTTATTCGTTTATCAGTTACAAGGTCAGTTGATGAACCAAGTATTTGGAAAATAGTGCAGGAATGGAAACAAATTGGCGATGCTCGCAGGGCCGTTAATTCTTCGAAAAATAGAATTCTTGTTTGGCCAGTTTTATCCCAAGCACAAAATGAAGTTAGTTTCTTTGAGACTTTGGTCGAGTTTAAAGACGGGGAAAAATCAACTTTTGAGTCAGGACTTAGCCAGTAATAATGCTGGATTTAAGTAGGCTAAGGAAAGATCTAGAAAAAGATATGAGGGTAAATGCCGATAGATAAAGTAGAAGCTGTCGTAAATCTGTGTAAGAGACGAGGCTTTGTTTATCCCTCAAGTGAAATTTATGGTGGGACAAGGTCGGCTTGGGATTATGGTCCTTTAGGTGTTGCCTTAAAAGAAAATATTAGAAACCAATGGTGGAATGCCATGGTTAAATTTCGCGATGATGTAGTCGGGCTTGATTCATCAATAATTCTTTCTCCTCAAGTTTGGCAAGCATCAGGTCACGTTGAAGCATTTGTTGATCCATTAACAGAATGTAAAAAATGCCACAAAAGATATAGAGCAGATCAATTAATTGAAAATTACGAAAACAAACATAAAAAAACTCCTCCAAACGGTTTAGCCGATATAGCTTGTGTCAATTGTGGGACTAAAGGTGAATTCACCGAAGAAAGAATGTTTAACGGCATGCTCACAACTTCTATAGGAGTAGCAGAAGATGATGGTGCACTTCATTATTTAAGACCAGAAACTGCCCAAGGAATTTTTGTTAATTTCAATAATGTTTTAACGACTTCAAGAAAAAAACCACCTTTTGGAATTGCTCAAATTGGAAAATCTTTTAGAAATGAAATAACCCCAGGTAATTTTATTTTTAGAACTAGAGAGTTTGAACAAATGGAATTAGAGTTTTTTGTAAAACCTGGAGAAGATGAGAAATGGCACGAGTACTGGTTAGAACAAAGATGGAATTGGTATGTAGATCTTGGAATAAAAGAAATTAATTTAAGAAAATTCGAACATCCTAAAGAAAAATTATCGCATTATGCAAAAAGAACAGTTGATATTGAGTACAAATTTAATTTTTCAGGATCTGAGTGGGCAGAATTAGAAGGAATAGCAAATAGAACTGATTATGATTTAAAAACTCATAGCCAAGCAAGTGGAAAAGATTTAGTTTTCTTTGATCAAGAATCCAATGAAAAATATATTCCTTATGTAATCGAACCATCGGCTGGTTTAACAAGAGCTGTTCTAGCATTTTTATTAGATGCTTACGATGAAGATGAAGCACCTAATTCAAAAGGTGGAGTTGATAAAAGAACTGTGCTTCGCTTTGACCCAAGACTTGCACCTATAAAAGTAGTAGTTTTACCACTTTCTCGTGATGAAAAATTAAGTCCATTGGCTAAAAAAATTGCTCAAGATTTAAGACAAAAATACATGGTTGAATTTGATGATTCAGGTGCAATAGGTAGAAGATACAGAAGAGCAGATGAAATAGGTACACCTTTTGCAGTTACCGTTGATTTTGATTCATTGGATGATAATTGTGTAACAATTAGAGAGCGAGATTCAATGAAACAAGAACGAGTCAGCATAAATGAATTACCAGATTGGTTAGCGCAAAGACTTTCAGTTTAAAATTATTTCAAAGATGAAATTAGTTACTTCAAGATTTATTGTTGATCCACCAGTTGTTCTTGCCCCAATGGCTGGAATAACTAATCAAGCATTTAGAAGACTATGCAGAGAGTATGGCGCTGGTCTATATGTAAGTGAAATGGTCACCAGTAGAGCTTTAATTGAAAGATCCCCTGAAACTATTCGAATGGTTACACCAGATAAAGACGAAAATATTAAAAGTGTTCAACTCTATGGTGTTGATCCTGAAATTATGGCAAAAGCTGTTGAGTTATTGATTAGAGAAAACAGAGCAGATCACATCGATTTAAATATGGGTTGCCCTGTGCCAAAAGTTACTAAAAAAGGTGGAGGAGCAGCACTTCCTTGGAAAAAAGATTTATTTAGAGAAATATTAAAAAGTGCAGTGGAAACATCAAATAAAGTGACCAAAGAATTAAATTTAAAAACGGTTCCAATTACTGTAAAAATGCGAATGGGAATTGATGAAGAGCATTTGACCTATATAGATGCTGCAAAAACAGCGGTTGATGTTGGAATTACTTGGATTGCACTTCATGCAAGAACTGCTGAACAGATGTATTCAGGTAATGCATCATGGATTGCCATAAAGAAATTAGTTGATGAATTAAAAGGAAGTAACGTACCTGTTCTTGGAAATGGTGATATTTGGTCTGCTCAAGATGCATTGAGAATGATTGATGAAACAGGTAGCCATGGAGTCGTGGTTGGAAGAGGATGTCTTGGAAGACCTTGGCTTTTTGGCCAATTAAGTGCAGCTTTTCAAGGAAAAGAAATACCAAAAGATCCAAATTTAGAAGAAATTTCACAAATTATTAAAAGACACGCAACCTTACTTTGTGAACTTTACGGCGAATATAAAGGAATTAGAGATATTCGAAAACACATGGCTTGGTATCTAAAAGGTTTTTCAGTGGGAAATCAATTAAGAACTTCACTAGCGATGGTAGAAAGTTTAGATCAATTAGATTTTTTGCTCGAAAAATTAGATAAAAACCAAACTTTTCCAGAAATGGTTCAAGACAAACCACGAGGACGAGTTGGATCTAAAAAGAAGGTGTCACTTCCTCATAATTGGTTAAATTCTAGGGAGTTGAATTTAGAGCAGGAAAAAGATCTCCGATTCGCTGAACTTTCAGTCAGTGGTGGATAGTTGTCAATTCTAAGAATAATTTTTAAATTATTTAAAGTTGTTGTTTATCTTGCAATTTTTTCTACTTTGGTTTTCTTATTTTATCATTCATACGGCGTCTATTCGTCAAGTAAAGTTCAATCAAAAGAAAAAACAGATGCAATAATTGTTCTAGGAGCAGCACAATTTAATGGCCAACCATCACCAGTTTTTCAATCTAGGTTAGATCATGCACTTGAACTTTACGAAGAAAATATATCTAAAACAATTATTACTGTTGGCGGAAAACAAAAAGGGGATAAATTTACTGAAGCTGAGGCAGGTAAGATTTATTTATCTCAATATATTATTAATGACGATATTTTTTCGATTGAAGATGGTAAAGATACTTTAGAAAGTTTTGAATTAATCAGAAAAAAATATCCTGATTTAAATAAAGTGACTTTAGTTTCTGATCCTGCCCATTTATGGAGAAGTAAATTGATGGCAGAAGATTTAAATTTTGAAGTTTTTCTTTCTAGTACAACTGAAGGTCCTGGAAGTAGACTGACAACTGATTATTTTATTCGCGAATTTGTCGCTTCAATGAGGTATAACTTCATGCACAATTTTCCAAGTCAGTGGGCTTTACTAAAGTCAATATTGGTATGAAATTTGATGATGACCAATTATCTCCTGGTTACGAGGCTTTTGATGAAGAACGCTTTGTAAATGAACCACCTAAACGTCATGGCAGACGAGCTTTTGCCAGAGACAAAGCACGAGTTTTACATTCATCTGGTTTAAGAAGACTTGCAGCAAAAACTCAAGTAATGACTGCGGGAGCAGATGATTTTCCTCGAACAAGACTTACGCACACATTGGAAGTTGCACAAATTGGAAGAGAGTTGGGGGAAACACTTGGGTGCGATCCTGATTTAGTAGAGACTGCATGTTTGGCACATGATTTAGGACATCCTCCTTTTGGACATAATGGAGAAGAAGCTCTACATAAATTAAGCAAAGATTTTGGTGGCTTTGAAGGAAATGCACAAACTTTTAGGATATTAACAAGGTTAGAATCAAAAACTTTTAAAGATGATAAATCAATTGGATTAAACCTAACAAGAGCAACACTTGATGCAACTACCAAGTATCCATGGGGCTTTGATGGCAAACAACAAAAGTTTGGTTTTTATGAAGAAGATAGAGAAATTTTTGAATGGGTTAGAAAAAAAAACAAAGATAAAAATAAGACTTTTGAAACTCAAGTAATGGATATTGCAGATGACATTGCTTACAGTGTTCACGACATCGAAGATGCAATTTATGCAAATCATTTAAATATGGAAATACACACGAATACAAAAGATAAACAAAACATAGTTGAATTGGCAAAAAGTGATTACGCAAAAGAACTAACTTTAGAAGTTCTTGAACAAACTTTTGATGAATTAGTTTCCCAAGATTGGTGGCTAAAGAGATTTACACCTGCACAAATAGATTTAGCTAAATTAAAAAATATGACTAGTCATTTGATTGGCAAATTCACTGAAGAAATTGAATTTGCAACAAAAGACTTGTATCAAAATAGAATTTTGACACGTTATAACGCCAACTTAGTCGTTCCTGAAAAAACTCGAGCCACAATTGCAATATTGAAGTCGATAGTCAATTTGTATGTTATGCAACGAGAAGGCGCTAAAGAAAAATATGCGAAAGAACAAGAAATTATCTCCAAAATTTATGAGGGTTTAGTCAAAAAACCAGATAGACTCATGCCTCAATTTAGAGACAACTTAAAAAGTGCAAAAAATTCAAATGAGCAAAATCGAGTGTTCATAGATCAGATTGCAAGCCTTACAGATGCTTCAGCGTTGCGCTTATTTAATGAATTTGTAGGCTAAGACATATGCCTGGAAGAATTAGAAATGATGACATTGCTCTAGTTCGTGATAAATCTCGAATTGATGAAGTAGTTAGAGAACACGTTGCACTAAAAAGTGCAGGTAGTTCGCTTAAAGGTTTATGCCCTTTTCATGATGAAAAAACTCCTTCATTTCATGTCACGCCAGCAAAAGGCTTTTGGTATTGCTTTGGTTGTGGCGAAGGCGGAGATGTATTTAGTTTTATTCAAAAAGTCGAACATACAACTTTTAGTGAGGCTGTAGAAAAATTAGCAAATAAATATAATATTTCTCTTAGATATGAAGAAAATTACACTAATCCAAATGCTGGCCAAAGAAGTAAAGTACTTGAAGCAAATAAATTAGCGTCTGAGTTTTACCAAAAAAATTTAGAATCACCAGAAGCAGAGATTGGACGTAAATTTCTAAAAGAGCGAGGTTTTGATAAAAATTCAGCTCAACTTTTTAACATCGGATTTGCAAGTAAGAATTGGGATAACTTAACAAAATATTTAAAACAAAAAGGTTTTAGTGAGGCCGAACTAGTTCTCGCAGGACTTTCCATCACTGGTCAAAAAGGAACTTACGATCGATTTAGAGGCAGACTAATTTGGCCAATAAAAGATGCAAGTGGCGAAGTTGTGGGATTTGGCGCAAGAAGATTATTTGATGATGATCAAGGGCCAAAATATTTAAATACACCAGAAACTTTAGTTTATAAAAAAAGCCAAGTTCTTTATGGTTTAGATCTAGCTAAGAAAGAAATAACTTCGAAGAAGCAAGTTGTAATTGTTGAAGGTTATACAGATGTTATGGCTTGTCATTTATCAGGTGTAAAAACAGCAGTGGCAACTTGCGGAACTGCATTTGGTGAAGACCATGCAAGAATTCTTAGAAGATTTTTAATGGATGAAGAACAATTCACTGGCGAAATTATTTACACATTTGATGGTGATGAGGCAGGTCAAAAAGCAGCATTAAAAGCATTTAATCTAGACCAAACATTTTCGACAAGAACATTTGTTGCGATTGAAAAAAATGGTTTAGATCCTTGTGATTTAAGACAAAAAAGTGGAAATGATGCAATAGTGGCTCTCATTGCGGCTAAAGTACCTTTATTTGAATTTGTAATAAAAAATGCAATATCAAAATTTGATTTAAATAATGCAGAGGGAAGAGTGCTGGCATTAAAAGCAGCAGCACCAATAGTTTCAAATATTAAAGATAAAGCTTTGAAACCTGAATACATAAGACTTTTAGCAGGATGGTTAGGAATTGAAATTAATTCAGTCGAACAGGCTGTTAATGATAATAATCGACAAATCAAAAGTGTACCTAGTTCTCCAAAAGTAAATCAAAATATTAAAGAAAATATTGAATCTAGTATTGAAAAAGAAGCACTTAAATTAATATTTCAGTTTCCACTACTAGTTTCTGATTGGGTTAAACAAGTTAATATAGAAGCTTTCACTCAATCACAATTTCGAGAATTGTTTGAAACCATAGAAAAAATTAGTTTAAGCGAAGATATTATTACAAAATTGTTGGAGCAAAATGAAGATGATGAATTTAAAAATCTGATTGCAGCATTAAGTGTTGAAGAATTTAAAGCAAATGTTGATAAAAAATACGTGGATTCAATTTTTGCTAGATTGCTTGAATTGAGCGCTTCTAGAACCATTGCTGATCTTAAGAGTCAATTTCAAAGACTTGAACCTGAATCAAATACTAAAGATCACGATAAATTGTTCCAAGACTTACTGGAATTAGAGGAATATAGAAGAGCACTTCGAGAAAAGGCATTGGGAACTACTTGAGAAGTGGGCACTTATTATTAAACAGAGAACAACTTGGTAAGTTTGAACTTACGCTAAAAGTTATTCCCGCATAGCTCAATTGGCAGAGCACTCGACTGTTAATCGAGTGGTTCCTGGTTCGAGTCCAGGTGCGGGAGCAGAAAACATGGTCAGAGAAAACTAATGCCAGGAAAAATAGCCCTTGTTGGTTCTGGGGAATGGCTTCCAGTGATGTTGGATGTCGAAAAAGAACTATTTGAAAATCAAAATCCAATTTATGTTCAACTCTCAACAGCTGCAGGTTTAGAAGGACAACAAAGATTAAATCATTGGAAAGAACTTGGCTTTGAGCAATCAAAAAGATTAGGGGTCGAACAAAGATGGCTTCCAGTTTTTGATGCAGAGTCTGCAAATAATTTTGAAATTGTTGAACAAATTAAAGATGCAGGAGTAATTTATTTGAGTGGAGGAGATCCAACTTATCTGTCTGAATCACTAAGAAATTCATTAGTTTGGAAAGAGATTGTTTCAAGTTGGCGAAACGGAGCATCTATTGCAGGTTGCAGTGCAGGCGCAATGGCATTTACCGATTGGGTTCCAACGATGAAAATAAAATTACACAGAAAAGATCAACACGTAAATGGATTAGGTTTACTTCCACATTTAAGAGTGATTCCTCATTTTGATCGAATGCTTGGTTGGATTCCTGATCTATTAACCAGATATTTACTCAACACACCAGAACATGTGACTTTGCTTGGACTAGATGAAGATACAGCTTTAGTAGGAGATGGACATAATTGGAAAGTTAAAGGAAGACAATCAGTGTGGGTATTAACTAAACATGGCAGAGAAGAATTTAAATCAGGAGAAAAATTAATTACTAATTAGTTTCCCCATGTTTATACCATTTGGCATATTCAGGCTCTAATGGTTTTTTATTTAAAATTAAATCTGCTGCTTTTTCTGCAACCATCATCACTGGCGCGTAAATATTTGCATTTGTAACGTAAGGAAAAACTGAAGCATCCACAACTCTTAATCCTTCAATTCCATGTACTTTCATAGAATTAGGATCAACTACTGACATTTCATCTGTTCCCATTTTGGCTGTACAAGATGGGTGATAGGCAGTTTCTCCATCTTTGGCAACCCATTTTAAAATTTCATCAGGAGTTGAAACACTTGGTCCTGGAGAGATTTCGCCACCATTAAATTCATCCATACCTTTTTGAGTCAATATTTTTCTTGCAATTTGAATAGCTTCAACCCATTCTCTTTTATCTTGACTAGTAGATAAATAGTTAAATTTTATTGATGGTTTTTCATATGGATTATTACTTTTGATTTTTACATAACCTCGTGCATCTGAATACATAGGACCGATATGTATTTGATAACCATGACCTTTTGCCGTCACAGTACCGTCATAGCGCACAGCTATAGGTAAGAAGTGAAACATTAAATTTGGATACAAAACATCTTCATTACTTCTGGCAAATCCGCCACCTTCAAAATGATTTGATGCACCTGGTCCTTTTCTAAAAAATAGCCAAGTTGCACCTATAAATGGTCTTCTCCAAAGTTGCAAATTTGGTTGTAGCGAAACTGGTTTTTTACAAGAATATTGAACATAAACTTCAAGATGGTCTTGTAAATTTTGCCCAACACCTGGAAGATTTTTAACAACAGGAATATTTAACTCATTTAAAAGCTTTTCATCACCAACTCCTGAAAGCTGCAAAATTTGTGGAGTATTTATAGCACCTCCGCAAAGGATAATTTCTTTACCTTTAATAAACTCTTTTTTTCTTGACCAAAGTTTTCTAAAAGTAACTTCAACTCCAATAG
>JACCDX010021942.1_pt1 | contig 10332 bp, 13 predicted proteins | sample 7449681 | NCBI WGS metagenome assembly JACCDX01 (sample SAMN15323450, study PRJNA562643) | freshwater metagenome | isolation source: river surface water | place: USA:Blue River Watershed | collected 2017-08-18
CACTAAAGCTCCAACTCAAACTGGTCAAAATTATTATCCCAAAACTCAAAAAAAGTTACGCCAATATTATCAAGCTCCTTATCAAAGAGTGCCTTACAGCAAGCAGCGTGGCGGTTCGCGTTATTACTCTAATCCTTACGCAATTCCACCTTCTTCTCGCTACAATGTTTATGATGCCGATCACTATTATGTTCCGCCAAGTTATTACGGTGTTGACCAGCATCCGAGTATTACGGAAAAACATTATTAAATTCAGCGCTGAGTTAAAAATGATGAAAAAAAAGCATGTCGTAACCTCGCTATTTTTCTTTGGTTTAACTTGCTGTGGTTCGAATCCTTACATTTACGACCGTTACGATCAGGCTCCGACCAACCCTCAAACAAGCAATCAAACTTATCCCAATCAAGGTCAGCAGCAACCTTACCAACAACAAGCTCCTTACGGACAACAGCCTTATCAGCAGCAACCCCCTTATCAACAACAACCCTATCAACAGCAGCCTTACCAACAGCAAGCGCCTTACGAACAGCAGCCTTATCAGCAATATCAAAATCCAGCTCAACAAGGCGGCGGTTCGCTCTATTACTCTAATCCCTACGCAATCCCACCTTCACCTTATTACAACAATTACGACGCCGATCAGTATTACGTCCCACCGACTAATTATGGTCGCGACTCAATGCATGAATAGGTCATCAACATACTCTAAAAATATGCCAAATATCATTATTTATTCCAAAGAAGTTTGTCCTTACTGCGTTCGCGCTAAAGCGTTACTTAGTCGCAAAGGTGCTGAATTTACTGAAATCAAAATTACCGATGATCAAACCAGAGAAGAAATGATCAAAAAATCCGGCGGTCGCATGACTGTTCCGCAGATTTTTATCGGCGATTTTCACGTTGGTGGATGTGACGATCTTTATGCTCTTGATGCTGAGGGAAAACTTGATCAGCTGTTGAAAAAATAATTACTAGATTTGCCGGCGCTTCGCTCGCAATGACGAGTAAAAGTACGTACTCATCACGTCATTGCGAGCGAAGCGCGGCAATCCAAAAATAATTTATCCCGAGGTCTTGTAAGGAGTTTGATGTTTCCTAAGTTGCGCGCCTTACTTCCTCTTAATCTTTAAATTTAAACGAACTCATGAAAGTGAAGCCTTTACATGATCGCGTCATTATTGAGCGCGTCGAAGCTGAAAGCAAAACTGCTGGCGGCATTATTATTCCTGACAATGCGAAAGAAAAACCCTCTGAAGGCAAAGTTATCGCCGTTGGCGAAGGACTTCGTGACGATCACGGCAAGCGTGTTGCACTTGATGTTAAAAAAGGTGATCGCGTTCTATTCCAAAAATGGGGTGGAGCTGAAGTTAAAGTTGATGGCAAGGAGCTCATCATTTTGAAAGAGTCAGATATTCTGGCTGTAATCGAATCTAAGTAAATTCCGCTGCCTTGGTTTCGACTCCGCTCAACCAGCGGCGTCGCTGGTTGAGAGCAGTCGAAACCAAGGCAAAAGAAACAAAAACAATCAAACAAAACGGAGTAAAAAATGTCTGCAAAAGAAATTATTTTTGGAACTGACGCACGTGCGAGAATTCTCGAAGGTGTCGATATTATTGCTAACGCAGTAAAAGTAACTTTAGGGCCAAAAGGTCGTAATGTTGTGATCGAAAAATCTTTCGGTTCGCCACGCATCACTAAAGACGGCGTGACTGTTGCAAAAGAAATCGAACTCTCTGATCGCTTCCAAAATCTTGGTGCGCAAATGATCAAAGAAGTTGCTTCAAAAACTAACGACATCGCTGGCGATGGAACAACTACCTCAACTGTTCTTGCTCAAGCAATTGTACGCGAAGGTGTGAAATCAGTTGCTGCCGGAATGAATCCAATGGATTTGAAACGTGGTATTGATCTAGCGGTAGAAGCTCTTGTCAAAGAACTCGTGAAGATGAGCAAAAAGATTTCTTCGAAAGAAGAAGTTGCGCAAGTTGCGACAATCTCGGCGAATGGTGATTCTGAAATCGGCAAAAAAATTGCTGAAGCAGTTCAAAAAGTTGGTCCAGATTCTCCAATTACAGTTGAAGAAGCGAAAGGTTTGGAATTTGAAGTTAACGTTGTTGAAGGCATGAATTTCGACCGCGGATACCTCTCTCCTTACTTCATTACTAACGCCGAAAAAATGACGGTAGAAATGGAAAATCCTTACGTTTTGTTGTTCGAGAAAAAAATCTCTAACTTGCAACCAATGGTGCCATTGCTTGAGGCTGTAGTGCAATCAGGTCGTCCACTTTTGATCATTGCTGAAGATGTTGAAGGCGAGGCACTTGCTGCTTTGGTTGTTAACAAACTTCGCGCTGGTTTGAAAATTGCGGCAGTAAAAGCGCCAGGTTTCGGCGATCGTCGTAAATCAATCATGGAAGATATTGCTGTGCTTACTGGCGGGCAACTCATCTCAGAAGATTTGGGCATGAAGCTTGAAACAGTTACTTTGAAACAACTTGGCCAGGCTAAGAAAATCATCATCGACAAAGAAAATACTACTCTAGTGGATGGTGCAGGCAAACCAGCTGATGTAAAGGCTCGTTGTGCTTCAATCAAGGCTCAAATCGAAGAAACTACTTCCGATTACGATCGCGAAAAACTTCAAGAAAGATTGGCTAAACTTTCTGGTGGCGTTGCCATCATTAAAGTCGGCGGAACTACTGAAATCGAAGTTAAAGAGAAAAAAGATCGTGTTGATGATGCTCTTGCTGCTACTCGTGCTGCGATGCAAGAAGGTATCGTTGCTGGTGGTGGATCTGCTCTCCTCTTCGCTGGACGTGTTCTTGATAAAGTTAAAGGCGCCAATGAAGACCAAAATGTTGGTGTGAATATCATCAAGAAAGTCATTCAAGCTCCGATCCGTCAAATCGCTGAAAATGCTGGTTTTGACGGTGCAGTTGTTGCTAACGAAGTTTTGTCGAAAGGCCAAGTTTCTTACGGTTACAACGCTCAATCAAATGAGTATGTAGACATGTTTAAGGCTGGGATCGTTGACCCAACAAAAGTGGTTCGTACTGCACTTCAAGACGCTTCATCAGTTGCTGGTTTGTTGATCACAACTGAAGCTGCAATTATCGAAAAGAAAGATGATTCAGCTCACAACCACGCGCCAATGGGCGGTGGAATGGGCGGCATGGGCGGAATGGGCGGTTTCTAAGAATCCAAACTGAATTGTGACCCGCTGGTTGAGCGGAGTCGAAACCAAGGGTCACGTCGCAAACTCTTCTTGGTTTCGGCTCAACCGGCGAAGAGTTTTATTAACCTCGGTCTCAGAAATGGGGCCGAGGTTTTTTATTAAAAAATGTCGTCATGCTGAGCTCGTCGAAGTATAATCAACGCACTTGGTAATGAACAAAAACAGCAACCTCTTCATCCTAATTTTTCTCGGCCTGATCTGGTCGACATTTGCGATTTTTACTAAAATTTCCGCTGAAGTTCTTCCTCCATTTTTTATCGCATTTTCTCGCTTGGCGATAGGTGCAGTGCTACTTTGTTCGGTGATTTTGTTCCAACGTAAAAAGCTTTTTTTCGCCAAGAATTTTAAATTTTATTTCATCGTCGGCTTCTTCAATTCTGTTTTGCCTTTTTCATTATTCGCGATCGCCGCGAAGACTCTGGAAAGTGGAATTGTCGCAATTCTCGATGGCACGATTCCGATGTTTGAAGTGTTGATTTCTGTTTTGATTTTGCGTCGTAAAGCCGATCTAAATGCAGTGATCGGAGTGCTTCTTGGAATGGCAGGAGTCATCATTACATCTTACGGAAATGGCTTAAATCTTGATCTTGCACCAATTCGTCTCATCTCAATTTTAGCAATCATGGGCGCTTGTATTTCTTACGCCGGTGCTTCTCTCTACATCAATTCTCACTGCAAAAATATTGAATCGATGACCCTCGCTTGCGGCAGCGTTACTTGCGCGGCGATACTTCTTTTGCCGTCAATTTTCTTCGTCGATTTTTCGGTGATTGATGCACGCGTTGGCATGTCTTTATTCGCACTCGGTTTTCTTTGCACCGGAATTGCCTACATCTTTTATTTCAAACTTGCCGCTGAAGAAAGCCCTCGCACCGTGGTTAGTGTGGTCTTATTGATTCCAGTTTTTGGGACAATTATCGGCGCAGTTTTTGCTGGCGAAGTAATCACCAACAACAAAGCAATCGGCTGCTTGATGATTTTAGCGAGCATGAAATTCATCCTAAATCTCTCGCGCAAAAATTTCTTTAAATCAAAAGAGCCGCACGCGCTCTAAAAGTTTAACGCTTCCTCAAAAACACCTGATAAGCGCGATGAAAATGATAGTTAAATTCCGCACCAAAAATGAAGACGAGGCTGATCAAATAAAAAAACATTAGCGAAGCGATGATGCCGGCGAGTGAGCCGTAAACAAAATTCACTTGGTGAAAATCTTCCAAATAAATCTCGAATAAATTTCCAAGCAAGACCCAAAGAATCACCGCCAATATTGATCCGGGGACGGTCTGAGTAATTTTTTGTTTGGCATTCGGTAGGGCGTAATAAAGCAGAGAAGTTGCACAGGTGAGGAGGAAAAAAATCGCGATTTGACGTAAATAAAAAATATCAAAATCAGCGGCTTGAATTCCTAAATGAAATTTGGCGTCAAAATCTTTCAAGAGTGATGGCACGATGATGAAGATGATAATTCCGCTAACGATGGCGGAAATAATTACGAAAAATTCGAGGATGCTAATGAGTCGGCGCAACACGTAGGGCGGTGGGAAGGCAACTCGGTAAGCACGATTTAAAATTGTCCGACAACCTTCAACCGAAGAAGATGCCGTCCAAATCACGCCAATAATTGCGATGGTTAGAAAGCTTTGTTCTGGCCCAGAAGTGATTTCATTGATGCGTGGGGCGAGAGCTTCTCCGATCTCTTTTGGTGTTGAAGAAATGATGACATTGATGACGTGAGTGCCGGCATCGGAAGCGCCAAAAAATCCGACGATGGTGATTAAAAAAATCAGCGAAGGAAAAAGAGAAAGAATGCTGAGAAAGGCCAAATAGCCTGCATGCTCAATGCCATCGTGACGAATAGTATCAACCACAGCGATGCGAAAAATTCGCGTCGGAATTAGGAAATATTTATGAAAGTGGTAATTAAATCGTGAGCGACGTTGTGGCATTTATTCGTAGGTTTTTTTGAAGAATAATCCGTCGAGTAAAAACTTTTCGCGTGAGAAAATTTTCTGCGATTCTTGTCTCTTAGTTTCGAGGCTGCCGATGATTGTTTTGCAGCCAAAAGTTGTTGCTTGCCACTCGATCCAGCGAATCAACATTTTGCCAACACCAAGGCCGCGCCTAGCGCGATCGATCATAAAATCTTCAACCTCGATCGCTTTGCCATACTGTAATTTGCGAATGATGCGAATGCCAATGATGCCGATGCAAGGGCCGTGATCTTCAAACACAGCGGCCATTTTGTAGCCGCGCTGCATCTGGTTTAAGACGTCATCGACGTAAGTTGTTTCATTCAAATTTTCGTAAATCTGGCGCAGAACCTCGTAGGTCGTAGCAATTTCTTCACGAGTTTGAATTTCTTTTATTTGCATTTTGTCGGGATTTCTGGAGATTTTTTTTGTCATGCTGAGCTTGTCTAAGCATGCTTCTGAAGGCAAATTTTAATTACAAAAAAATCAATAAAAATGACTAAGCAAATTCCCTCGGCAAAAATCAAAAAAGTTGTACTCGCTTATTCTGGCGGCCTCGACACCTCAGTAATTTTGAAATGGTTACAAGAAAATTACGGCTGCGAAGTAATTACTTTCACCGCTGATTTAGGGCAGGGCGAAGAGCTTGAGCCAGCTCGTGCCAAAGCAAAAAAAATGGGCGTGAAGCAAATTTTTATTGAAGATCTGCGCGAAGAATTTGTGCGCGATTACGTGTTTCCAATGTTTCGCGCTAACACTTTGTATGAAGGCGTTTACTTGCTTGGCACTTCAATTGCGCGTCCGTTAATTGCAAAAAAACAAATCGAAATCGCCAAAAAATTAGGTGCCGACGCGGTGTGCCACGGCGCTACTGGCAAAGGAAATGACCAAGTGCGTTTTGAACTCGCTTACTACGCAAATAAGCCAGACATCAAAATTATCGCACCGTGGAGAGAGTGGGATTTAAACTCGCGCACCAAGCTAATCGCCTATGCCGACAAGCACGGAATCCCTGTCGCCAAAGATAAACGCGGTGAATCTCCTTACTCAGTTGATGCGAATTTGCTTCACACTTCAAGTGAGGGAAAAGTTTTGGAAGATCCGTCACAAGCGGCTCCAGAATATGTTTATCAAAGAACCGTCAGCCCAGAAAAGGCGCCAGATAAAGCAACTTTGATCGACATCGAATTTAAGAAAGGTGACGCAGTTGGAATCAACGGCAAAAAAATGTCGCCTGCTGAAATCCTCACAAAACTAAACGAACTCGGCGGCAAAAACGGAATCGGCAGATTGGATTTGGTTGAGAACAGATTCGTCGGAATGAAATCCCGCGGCGTCTACGAAACTCCAGGCGGAACGATCTTGTTAGTTGCTCACCGCGCCATCGAATCAATCACTTTGGACCGCGAAGCAGCTCACTTGAAAGATGAGCTAATGCCGAAATATGCCAGCTTGATTTACAACGGTTTCTGGTTTTCTCCAGAGCGCGAAATGCTCCAAGCCTTGATCGACAAATCGCAAGAAAATGTTGAAGGAACTGTGACGCTAAAACTTTACAAAGGCTCTGCGACAGTCGTCTCCAGAAAATCCGTAAAAAGCTTGTACAGTGAGGCTCACGTAACCTTCGAAGAAGACGCCGTCTACGACCAAAAAGACGCCGCAGGCTTCATCAAACTAAACGCATTACGCCTGCGAATCGGCGCACGAGTTAACACGAAAGGGAAAAAATAAAGTAAGTCTTTCCGCCGGTTGAGCGAAGTCGAAACCAAGGAAAGTCAGAACGGATTTCCCGCCGCAGGACGGGGTTTGTAACCCCGTCCTCACGTTCAGTTCCAAAATCAACAAAACAAAATCGCTTTTAGAAGTTAAAATCATCACACCAAACTAACCCACAAACCCTAGCAACCCACATGCCGAGAAACCGCGTCCACCAAGGATCAAATCAGCAGCTTTATTTCATCACACCGACAATTTGGAATTGTGGTATTACATCTTCGATCGACACAATCGCTGGCAGATCATTGCCGACTCGCTGAAATTTTGCCAAGAAACCAAAGGCTTAGAAATTTATGCTTACGTTTTCATGCTCAACCATTTGCACCTGATAATTCGATCGCCCGACGTGGCTGGGTTTCTTCGCGATTTTAAAAAATTTACGTCGAAAAAATTAATCGAAAATATTGCCAAGTTTGAGCCGCAGGTTCTGGAGTTATTTAAAACTGAAAATGGTTACAGGTTCTAGAAAGAAGACAATCAGTCGAAAATTATTGAGAGTGAAAATTTTTCCCGCAGAAGGTGAATTATATTCAAAATAATCCGGTGGTTAAGGGTTATGTGGCGCGGCCGGAATTTTGGAAATGGTCGTCGGCTAATTTGGATTCAAAGATTAAGGTTTTGGGGTAGTGAAGAAGGTTTGGGAAATAAACGTGTGGAATGGGTTTCAAACCCATTCCGGCGGCGGAGTATTCTAAATTGAAACAAATATGACGAAAAAAAATCCGGTAGATGAACTTACCGATATCGATAAATCTCTACAAGAGCTTGCGAATATAGAAGAAGAAAAGATCCGAAATCTTTGTAATAAAATAAAACCCGCTCACCCAAAAAAATTTAACAGACTTGAATCGATAAAAGAAGTGGATGAATCAGTAGAGGAAAATGAGATAAAAATACCCGCCACAACAACCAAACCATCACTCTTTCGGCGGCTAAAAACTTTAGTCATTAGCAAAAGCGGCAGTATTTATCCATAAGCTATCTAAAGGATGCGGTTTTTAGAGTGCTGTATTTTCAGCTTTAGCCCAATCCATCATTAGAAATTCGCCAATCGCAGGACGGGATTTGCAATCCTGTCTTCACGTTTGGTTCAAATTTAAATAAGGAAATGAACAGCTCGGTTAAAAAAATCCTCCGTCGCTACGCGCCACCTCCTTTTTCAAATGAGGCTTCAAGCCATCTTTGAAAACTAAAGTTCAGTTCAAGAAATTAATCAGGAAATGAACATTTGGGTTGGGCCATAGACGAATGTGGTGATTGCAAAGCTACTTCAGAAAGAGAGTGATTGAGTAGAATCGGCTTCGGGCTAATGAGTTGTTGCATCCCCACCTATTCTGAGTTAGACATCTTTTTTAACTCAATGGCTCAAATTATGTTCGAAGAAGAAATTTTACTCTCAGAAACCCTGACTTCTGAACGGGCAAATTCTTTATTGCTCATAGCCGCCGAAAATCCGCGCGGTATCGCGATTCATGAGGATAAATTACGGCATTACTGAAATAATTACCCATGTCGCAGTCTTGCAAGGGAAGGAAGGTGAGGATTGGAGAAAGCTTGTGAAGTCCCGCCAACTGGTCACCATCTTTTTGAAGGAGACACCGTAGATTTGTTAAAAAGAGAGCTTCCCGATGGAGTTTTAAAAACAGCGGTTCTCGAGAAATTTGAGGCGGAATGTAAGGAATTTAATGATGGACTCGGGATTGGAGATAATACCATTCCGCGTAGATCACCTCGAGTTAAAAACTCGAATCGCTTTCTTTGCAAGGTGCAGGAATGTCAGGTGAGTTAGTGTGTTTGAAGCCAAAGGGCGGAGTTAGATTTTTCTTTTTGTAGGAAGGGATCTTTGGGTTCCTTCCTAAATTTTAGTTCAAAAAATCTGATCAAGACTTGAACATGATGATGGACCAAAGACCCACTCCGGCGCAAGGGCGAAGCGACGCGGCAATTTAGAATAAATTTATGATCAACTTCAAAATCCTAACCCTCTTTCCCGAACTTTTCCCCGGCCCTTTAGCGGCCTCGGTTACCGGCGCGGCTTTGGCGAAAAGATTGTGGTCAATCGAAGCGATTAATATTCGCAATTACGCTTTTGATGAGCGCGGAACTGTTGATGACACACCCTACGGCGGCGGCGCCGGAATGGTGTTGAAACCCGACGTAGTAGCCAACGCAATCGAAAACTCCCGAAGCACCAAGCACAAAGCACCAAGCACGAAAATAATTTATTTGTCGCCACGCGGAAAAGTCTTTAATCAAAAAATCGCGCAAGAATTAGCTAAAGAAGAAGAAATCACGATTCTCTGCGGACGCTACGAAGGCGTTGATCAGCGCGTCCTTGATGAATTTCAAATCGAAGAAATTTCCATCGGTGATTACGTTTTATCGGGCGGAGAAATTGCTGCTTACGTTTTTATCGACGCGATTTTGCGCAATGTTTCTGGCGTGCTCGGAGCAAATGAATCTTTATCTGAAGAATCTTTCAGCGGTGAATTTGCAAATCTTTTGGAATATCCACATTACACCAAGCCAGGAGAGTGGCGGGGTCGCAAGGTGCCGGAAATTTTAACGCAAGGACATCACGCAAAAATTAATCAATGGCGCAAAGAGCAGGCGATTGCGCTGACTAAAAAAATTCGTCCGGATTTGGTTTGATTTCGGCGAGTTAAACAAAAGCGCTTCGAGAATTTTTTTTGGAAAAATGATTTGCAGCCTAAAGTCAAAATTTCAGTAATAGAAAATTGAGAAGGTAAATTTTTTTTAAAAACCAAGGTTAGCTAATTATGACAAGATCAATTCCGGAAGCTGATGAGCAGTTTAGTGCAGAAGCTAAATCAGTTAATCTTGTTATTGTGGGGGAGAATCACGAAGAGACAAAGGGCGTTGATCTAACTACAGCTCTGCTAAAAGCCGCTAAAGGAAAATTCTCGAAAATTATACTTGCTCACGAACATCATAAATTAACAACTCGAGAAGGAGTGGAGCTCAACGACAAACAACAGCCCGCAAGACTTATTGAGATGTTGGGAGTGACTCTGAAAAAAGAGTCAACATCAGAAGAGTTCGGTGTCAGAATTAGAAAATTTCTGAAATTGTATGATTTTATATTAGAAGAGCCTTCTGCCGGCTATGTGGCGCTAGAAGACATTGATCTCGTGTATGAGAGCCACGACTACATCAAAGAAAATAAACCCAAGCTCGACCCCGAATTTTACTATCCCGGTCTTTATAAGATTTACGAGCGGCGAGAAGCTAAAATGATAAACAATTTATTGAAATATTGTCGCCAAGATTTTTCTACAGAATCAACGACTATTGGGGTGGAAGAAATTCAATTATTAGAAAGTGGTGAG
>JACCDX010420951.1_pt1 | contig 10330 bp, 9 predicted proteins | sample 7449681 | NCBI WGS metagenome assembly JACCDX01 (sample SAMN15323450, study PRJNA562643) | freshwater metagenome | isolation source: river surface water | place: USA:Blue River Watershed | collected 2017-08-18
GAGTGTTGGTAGAAATAGCCGCCTCGAAAGCACTCCGGGTAAAGGATCACGAAGCGTGACGCGGGCCAATGTTGGCAAGCCAACAAGGCCCAAGTCAGGGGTGGGGTAGGCGTTGAGGCGATTTTGGCGCGCAGCGACGCATGAGCCGATGCGCCTGCCCCACCCCTGACTTGGGCCGCACTGAGCAACGAACAAAAGTTATTTCTTCCGAGCCCGAGGATGCGCCGAGTCATAAGCCTGCGCCAAATGCTGAAAGTCCAACCGCGTGTACACCTGCGTGGTCGTGATGTTGGCGTGGCCCAGCAGCTCTTGCACCCCACGTAAATCTTGGCTCGACTGCAACACATGGCTGGCGAACGAGTGGCGCAGCATGTGCGGGTGCACGGGCGTCGACAAGCCCGCTTTCAAACTGCGCTGACGCAAGCGCTGCCACACAGCCTGCGCGGTCAGGCGCGTGCCGTTGCGGCCAATGAACATCGCCGTTTGTTCGGCAGTGGCGGGTGTGAGGCCTTGGTCGCGCACTGCCACCCACGCTTGCATGGCCTCTAACGCCTTGCCACCAATGGGCACGCTGCGGCGTTTGCTGCCTTTGCCCAGCACGTGGGCTTCGCCGCCATCAAAGTCAATCCAGCCTTTGGCTTGTGCGCCCGCTTGCACGTCTAGGCCCACCAGCTCACCCACACGCAGGCCACAGCCGTACAGCAGCTCCACCAGTGCGGCGTCGCGGCACTCTAGCCACGGGTCCGCGGCATCGGGGGCTGCGTGGTATTCGGCCAGTTGCACGGCATCGTCCACGCTCAGGGCTTTGGGCAAGGGCTTGGGGGCTTTGGGTGCGCGCACGTCTTGCACGGGGTTGCTGGTGACCAAGCCTTGACGCCCCAGCCACACATAAAAACCGCGCCAGCCCGAGAGGATGAGCGCAATGCCACGCCCGCTGCGGCCACCGCTATGCATCTGCGCCACCCAGCGTCGGATGTGTGTGCTTTGCACCGCCTCTAGCGCCACGTTGGCTTGAGCCGCATAGTCAGTGAGTTTTTCTAGGTCTAGGGTGTAGAGCGTGACCGTGCGTGCGGCCAAGCGCTTTTCAAAGCGAACGTGGTCGAGGTAACGGGCGACCAAGTCCATGTGCTTTGACTGTTTGTTTTTTAACGAAGGTGAGACAGTGCCGCGCTGGCCAAGTCGCCCATGCGTTCGATGATGGTGGTGCCCATGCCTTCGTAATAACGCTGCGGGTCGGGCGAGGCCAAGACCAACAAACCAATCACGGGCTGCTCGGCAGCGGTTTGTGGCGTGTCTTCAGGACGCGTGGCACGCAAGGCAATGAAGGCCACCGACTGCGCAGCGGCTGGGTCAGCCAGCCATTGCACGGCGTCGAAGTTGTTGTTGATGCCGACGTAGGGGGTGGTCAATGAAGCCGCGAAATCTTTGATGGGATCAATCACGCTTTGCGCGAACGGTTCAATTTTGAAATCCTCGCGCACGTCCCACACCTTGATGGCCACTTGCGGGACCATGAAGTCATGTTGGATGTGGTCGGCAATCGTGTGTGGCAAGTCGCGCGCGTTGTTGGTCATCAACAAGGTTTTGACCCAGCGCTGCATGCGCTCAATCAACACCTCGTTTTCGGTGCCGTGGCGCATCATGTCCATCATGCGCAGTTCCAACGCACGAATTTTTTCGCGCATCATTTCGGCTTGACGCTCTTGCAAGCTCACGGCGCGGTGACTGTGAGGGCTGGTCAGTTTGACGGCTGACAACAGCTCGGCGTGACGCTCAAAAAAATCAGGCGTGTTCACCAAGAAATTGGCGATGTCGTCTTCGGTGATGGGATTCATGGCTGCGTTGTTCATAGTGTGTCTGGAATGGTGATGTCGCCTTGAAAGACGGTGGTGGCTGGGCCGGTCATGCGCACAGGTGTGTCGCCGCCCTGCCATTCAATGGTGAGTGTGCCGCCGTGGGTTTGCACGGTCACGCGTGAATCCAGCAGGCCCCAGCGAATGCCGGTGACCACTGCTGCGCAAGCGCCTGTGCCACACGCCAAGGTTTCGCCCGACCCGCGCTCAAACACACGCAAGCGCACGGCATTGCGGCTGAGCACTTGCATGAAGCCCGCGTTCACGCGCTTAGGAAAAGCGGCATGGTTTTCAATCAAGGGGCCTTGCGCCAGCACGGGGGCTGTATCGACATCGGCCACCACTTGCACCGCGTGCGGGTTGCCCATGGACACCACGCCCACCTTCACGGCGTCGCCATTGCTGAGGGTCAGTTGCCAAGTGGTGTCGTTGACGGCCGTGGCGTGCGCTGCGGCAAACGGGACTTGGGGCAAGTCAAACACAGGCGCGCCCATGTCCACCGTCACTTGGCCGTCTGGCATTTCTTGGAGGGTGATGACGCCACCATGCACTTTGACGCGTACCGTGGTTTTGTCGGTCAGGCCTTGTTCGCGCACAAAGCGCACAAAGCAGCGCGAGCCGTTACCGCACTGCTCCACCTCGCCGCCATCGGCGTTGTGGATGACGTATTCAAAGTCCACGTCAGGCTGCGGCGCGGGGCGCACAGTGAGAATTTGGTCTGCGCCCACGCCAAAGTGGCGGTCGGCCAGAAAACGGTAGTGGGCGGGCGTGAGGTGCAAACGCTGCGTGGTCTCGTCCAAGACCACGAAGTCGTTGCCTGCGCCCTGCATTTTGGTGAAGCGAATTCGCATGGTGTGATTATCGGGTAAGCCGGTGTCACTGAATGGTCAGCCCTTTGGCGCGCTTGCACTTATGCTCGCAGCCTGCTTTCAACCAACTCAACAACACATGCGCATTCCTGCCTGGACCCCCGAACAAAAACACCAACCGCAAGACTTGGTCGACGCCATCCTCGCCCGTCGCGGCGGTGAACTGATGAACCTTGATCGCGCGCTGCTGTGGAGCGAGCCCGTGGCACGCGGCTGGAATGTGTATTTGAAAAACGTGCGCACTGGCTTGTCCACCAGCCGCAAGTTGTGTGAGCTGGGTATTTGCACCGTGGCCTTGCTGACCGGTGCCAAGTACGAGTACCACCACCACGCGCCCGACTTCCTGACCGCAGGCGGCACACAAGACCAGCTAGATGCCTTGAACCGTGTGGTGCAAGGCGATGCGTGCCAACCCATCACCGATGCGGCCTTGAACGACATCGAACGTTTGGTCGTGCAATACGCGGCACAAATGACGCACAACGTCAAAGTGGACGATGCGCTGTTTGCAGCACTGCAAGCGCAATTCACCACCACGGAACTGGTGGAGCTGACCATCGCGATTGCCACTTACAACATGGTGGCGCGCTTCTTAGTCGCGCTGCAAATCACGCCCGATGGCGAAGCGCCACGCTAAGCACTCTGTTGGAAGCACAACGCTTCCTCACTTGAACGCCCAACAAAAAGGCCACCCAATTGGGTGGCCTTTTTGTTGGCAAGTGCGATTGGAAAATCAATCAGCCTTGATGCCGTTGTCTTTCACGACCTTGGCCCAAATGTTCATCTGCTTGTCGATGAAAGCACCTGCTTGCGCTGGGCTGCCGCCCATGATGTCAATGCCTTGCGCGTCGAGCTTCTTGGCTACTTCTGGGTTTTTCAACACTTTGTTGAGCTCTTCGTTCATGCGCTTGACGATCTCGGGTGGCGTCTTGGCCGGTGCCAACACCGCCCACCATGCGGGCGCTTCAAAGCCGGGGTAGCCGTTTTCAGCGATGGTGGGCACATTGGGCAAATCAGCCGCGCGCTTGCTGGTGGTCACCGCCAAGGGGCGCATACGGCCACTGTCGATGTGAGGCTTGGTCACAAACACCGAAGCGATGGACAAAGGCACGTGACCCGAAATGGCATCGCTCATCAAAGGACCGCCGCCTTTGTAGGGCACGTGCGTCCATTCCACGTTGGCATCTTTGCCCAACAGCGCCATGGCCAAATGGCCCAAGCTGCCGTTGCCGATGGTGCCGAAGCTCACGTTTTTCTTGGCCTTCGCAGCATCCAACACGTCTTTGAAGGTTTTGTATTCAGAGTTGACATGCGTGGCCAACACCATGGGCGATGTGCCCACCAACACCAAAGGTGTCAGGTCTTTCTTGGTGTCGTAAGGCAAGTTGGGGTTGAGGGCGGGGTTCACACCGTGCGTGTCAAACACCACTGCAAAGGTGTAGCCATCGGGGGTCGACTGCGCCACTGCCGCGGTGCCAATGGCACCTGATGCGCCACCACGGTTTTCCACAATCACGCTTTGGCCCAGTTGCTGAGACAAAGGCTGACCAATGATGCGAGCCACTTGGTCCACAGAGCCACCGGGTGGAAACACCGCCACCAGTTTGATGGGTTGCTTGCTCGGCCATGCTTGGGCCGTGGCGAGTTGGGGCACGCTAAGTGCGGCCAAAGTGAGTGCCAAACCCAGTGCGGTTTTGAATGTACGTCGTTGCATGCAGGTAACTCCTAGAAAACTGTCTTAGGCAAATTGTTATGGCAAGCCGCCTCTAAATTGATGCGGCTTTTACGCAAGGGTAAACACTCAGGGGACACGTGTTTGTTGGGCTTCTTCATAATGTGTCCATGGTCCGCACTACCCAACTTCCACACCCCCACCAAGAACCCGCGCGCGTGTTGCCTGCTGCCACCGTGCTGTTGCTACGCGATGGCCCGCAAGGTCTAGAAGTGCTGATGACGCGCCGCTCGATGAAAGCCAGTTTTGCGCCAGGCGCGTATGTGTTTCCGGGTGGCGGCATTGATGCCGCTGATGCGCATGCCCACGGCCACACCAAGCGCCGCGCCACGCAAAGCGATTTGCACCTCACCCAAGCGATTGCGGCGATTCGTGAAAGTTTTGAAGAGCTAGGCATCTTGTTAGCCCGTCACACCAACGGGCAAATGGCCAACGCCGCAGACATCGCAGCCCTTGACCGCAAAGCCTCAGGCGGCGACTTTGCACAGCAATGCGCCGCACGCAGCCTGACGCTCGCCGCCGACGAGGTGTTTGTGTTGGCCCACTGGATCACCGACCGCGACTTACCCCGCCGCTTTGACGTGCCCTTCCTGGTCGCCCGCATGCCCGATGTACAAATGCCTGTGGCCGATGAAAAAGAACAGTTCGAGCCAGTCTGGGTCCGCCCTATCGATGCCTTAGCGCGCCACGCTGAAGGCAACTTCTTCATCATCTACCCCACCATCAAAACCCTAGAGCGTTTGCAAAGTTACGCCACGGTAGACAGCGTGTTGGCCGACTGCGCCACCGAGCAACCCTGGTTCACCAGCTGCCCACGTGCGGGTTGGTTGGGCGGCAAAGAAGCGCGCTACATGGAGCACGAAGGCCCGTTTGGCGAACTGGCCCTCACCTGCCCCGATGGGCAAATGCTTCACCACCTCGATTGGGTGACCGACCAACCCGTGTTGCTGCTGAAAAACGTGCAACGCCTCACCGCCCCTAACCCCGGCGTGATGACCGGCCCCGGGACCAACAGCTATTTGGTGGGCGACCCCGACACGGGCTACGCCGCCATCGACCCCGGCCCCGCCGATGCTGAACACCTGGACCGTTTGTGGCGCGCCGCAGGCGGCAACATCCGCTACATCGTGTGCACCCATTCGCACCCCGACCACTCACCAGGCGCGGCACCGCTGCAAGCCATGTGCACCCAGCACGGGCACACACCGCCCATTCTTGGCTTGGCGTCACACCCAAGCGCACGTGCAGCTAGCGCGTTCACACCGGACCGCGAGCTTGAAGATGGAGAACGTTTGGTGTTGCAAGGCAACGGTGTCGTGCACACCCTGCGGGTCATCCACACACCGGGGCATGCCGCCAATCACCTGTGCTTGGTGCTGGAAGAAGACGGCTTGCTGTTCAGCGGCGACCATGTGCTCAACGGCAGCACCACCGTCATCGACCCGCCCGATGGCAACATGAACGATTACCTCAACTCGCTAGACAAACTACTGGCTGCTTGTGAACAAGACCGCATTGATTTCATCTTGCCCGCACACGGCTATGTGTTGGGCAACCTGTGGGATGAACCGCACGATGCACGCGCCTGCATCAACCACCTCAAAGCGCATCGCCTCAAACGCGAAGCGAAAATTTTGAAGGTGATGCAACAACACCCCGAAGGCAGCATGGACGATTGGGTGCAACTGGCCTATGACGATGTGCCACCGCGTTTGTGGCCAGTGGCCATGCGCTCGTTACTGGCGCATGTGGAGCGTATTCGCAGTTTGGGGTAAGCCTGCGTGGACTGGGTCAATCGTCGTTGTCGTCGCCGTTAACGGTGTTGCCAATCGCACGCACTGGTGCTGTGACCACTTTGACCAACACGTTCCCAATGGTCTGAGCAATCAAACCACCGAATGAAAAATCGGGCGCGTCCACCGCGCCCGACACAGGCAACTCAATGTCAATTTGCCCGCTGCTGTTTTTCAGCAGCGACACACCCAAAGCGACGGGGGCATCCACCGCGTAGGGGCTTTGCACCTGATCGCCCAAAGTCAAATGGTCGATCACCACATGGTTGTCCGCTTGCAACTGTTTGTCTTTGATTTGGTAGCGCGCGTCTATGGACAGCCTGCCTTTGTTAAGCGGATAGCCCAAGTACTTTTGGGCGTAGCCAGAAAAGCGTGTGAGGTCCACGTTTTTGGTCTGTAGCTTGGCATCTAAAAATGAGGTCACATCCAAAGGCTTTAAGCGCGCTTGCACATTCAGAGGCGCCGCCGAACCTAGATTGGCTTTGAGTGCGACATCGGCTTGTGCGTTCGGTTGCGTGCTGATGTTTTTCATGACCGCGTTCATGTCGGTGATACGTGTCTGCACGGCAGGTTTGACAGAGGCATCCACAAAATCTAACGCGCCGCTGCGCAGTGTGAATTGATCGACCTGCACAGAGAAAGCCGTGTTATCAGATGAAGGTTTGCTTGATTCAATTGGCTGCGAAGGGGGCAAGCCAGCCATCCAATTGAGTTGCCCATTGGGCTGAATGCGTACTGCGGCTTTAGGTTCTTCCAACGTGATGTTGCTGATCACCACATGGCGAGCCAGCACATCGCTGGGGCTTAAGGTGATGGCCAAATTTTTGAACGCCAACAAGGCGTGGTCGTGCGCATCGTTCAATACCACCTCTTGCAATTGCGTTGTGCCGTTCACCACCAGCGACGTGCGCCTATCCACCTCACCAAACTGAAGTTTCAGATCAGCACTCAGCTTGCCACTGGCCAAACGCATGGGCAGCGTGTCAGGCATATAGGCTTGCAGAGCAGCCACATCCAATGCGTTCAAAGTCAAGGCAAGTGCCGCGTGTGGCGCATCCGCCAATGGTTGAACCTCACCCGCCATATGAACAGGCGTGCCATTGATCAGAGCAGACAGCTCGGGGCGCAGCGTCAAACCGTTGTGACCCGCCACACTGCTGACCTGTGGCAAAAGCAGTTTGAAATTTTCGATGGTGTGCGTGCGCTGAAACGGCTGGTCGTCCAAACGCATGCGGCCATCGTGAATGGACACTTCACGCACAACAAAGGGGGGCAACGTCGTGGGGCTTTCTTCTTTGGGGCCATCCAGCAAATCTGAAAAGTCAAAACGACCTTGGCCCAAATGCGCGACCGACACACGCGGGCTTTGCAGCGTGAAGGCGTCTAGCACCCAAGCACCTTGCGTGAAAGATTGCGCCGATACATCCACTGTCAACCGCTGCCAACCGACAAACTCACCGCCTTGCGGATTTTTAATAGCCAAGCCTTGCACAGTGAGCGACAAAGCCAAGGGGTTGATCTGCACGGCTTGCACCGTGACTTCACGTTTCAAGGCGTGTTGCAGTTGCTGCACCAACAGCCACTTCAAACCGATCGGTGTGATGCCACCCAGCAGCAAAAGAAACAACAGGCTCCAGACCATGCGCCGCTTGGCAGACAGCCAAGTTCGCCAACGCCCAGTCCACAAAGATAGTTCTTTTTCGCTCATATCCGAATGAGTGTAATTCGCGCACAGATGACATCTGCTTCATCGACGATCTGAATGACACAGACGTCACCCATACCCACCACAGCCCTGGTTAAGGTGATGACATGCCTGTCATCAACCAGAGAAACTGCCAGCCATGCACCGCGTGTTGCGAAGGTTGGCTGCATGTTCGAACCCCAGTCGCCACAGCCCACTTAGGCAAAGCCTGCGCGCATTGCGTGAACCACGGCTGTGACATCTACAGCACACGCCCACCTGAGCCTTGCCAAAGTTTTCACTGTGCTTGGCGACAAGAAGGTTCGCTGCTGCCCTATCAAATGCGACCCGACCTGTCGGGGGTGATCGTCATGACCGACCAACTGCAGTGGCAAGACGAGGATGTGATCGTGGCGGTGGCAACAGGCCCGCGCATTCCAGCGCGGACCTTTCACTGGTTGTGCAGCTTGGCGCAGCTCACATCACGACAACTGGTTGCGGTGGAACACAAGCAAGACGCCGACGGCTTCAGTGGGGAGTTGAATTTGCGCATGGTGGGCCCTGACGCGTTCCGAGAAGTCATGGCGACGTATTTTGAAAAACAAGGTTTTGTGGGCACCACCATGTCCATGGCTCCGCGTGTGGTCGAACACGCAGCCGCGTTTTAAGCTTCGGCCACTTTCTGCGTGGCCAAAAACACCCGCGCCACACTGGATGAAATTTGAGCCCATGCCTCTTCACTCATGTGCGAAGGCTTGTGTTTGCTAAACGTGAGTTTTATCTCTTTAGAAAGATCATGCACCGCAAACACCACACAGTTGGTCGTGCCCGGTGCGTTGACCACCCACAGCGCACCATCAAATGCCGCTTCGATGCGGTCCACATACACATCGCGGTAAGCGCTGAAACGGTGCAAGTTCGTCACCGTCACGCCACCGGCGTTCAGCACACGGCGACAGTCTGAATAAAACTGCGGCGAACACAACTGCTCGGGCATGCCGTGCTGGTCAAAGCCATCGACAAACACCACATCAAAGGTTTGCTCGGCCTGCGCCATGAAATGCGCAGCGTCCATCTGCACCACTTGAAAACGCGCATCGTCATCGGGAATGCAAAAACTTTGGCGCAGCGCGATGACGTGCGGGTTGATTTCCACCACCGTGATGTGTGCGTCAGGCAAATGCTTGTAACAAAACTTGGCCAACGAACCGCCGCCCAAGCCCACCATCAAGATGCGTTTGGGTTGGGGCTGCAACAACAGCACGCCCATCATCAAACGCGTGTATTCAAACTGCAGCTCGTCAGGCCGCGCCACGCTCATGCGGCTTTGGATGTCGATGTCTGAAAACACCATCGACTTACTAAGTGCGGTTTCTTGCACCACAGGGATTTCATATGAACTCACACAACTCCCTTAGAAATTTCACCAATTTTGCGCAAGGCTTGGCGCTCCACATCGGTCCATGTACCGGCAAAGCTTAAGCGCAAACAATGGTCAAACCTGTCGGTGGCCGTGAACAACGCACCTGGGCCAAAGCTGATGCCTTGTGCCATGCATTGCTTGAACAGCTCCATGGTGTTGAACGTTTCTGGCAACTCCACCCACAAGGTGTAGCCCGATGCAGGGCGGCTCACACGTGTGCCACTGGGAAAACATTCGCTGATGATGCTACGCGCCTCTTCTAGGCGCTCACGCAAGAAGCCACTGAGCCGACGCATGCGTGCCTCGTAGTTGCCTTGCGTCAGCAAGTCTGCCAATGCGTGTTCCAACACATCGGTGGTCTGAATGCCGTGCACACTTTTCAAGCGCATCACACTGTCTTTCCAGCGGCCCGCCTCACACCACCCCATACGCACGCCAGGCGTGAGTGTTTTTGAAAACGAACCACACACCATCACCCAGCCATCCACGTCATAGGCTTTGGCTGCTTTGCGGCGCTCATCTGACGCCAGCAAATCGTTGAACACCACATCTTCAATCAATGGCACTTGGTGTTTGGTCAGCATCTGTACCAAGGCTTTTTTGTCGGCGTTTTTCATCACCGCCCCCAAGGGGTTGGACAGCGTGGGCACGCTCAACACCGCCTTGATGGGTTGTGTGTCCAGCGCCAGCTGAAGCGCCGACAGCGACATGCCATCTTTGGGGTGTGTCGGTATTTCGAGCGCGCGCAGATTCAAAGACTCAATCAAATCCAAAAATCCAAAATGCGTGGGTGACTCCAGTGCCACAACATCGCCCGGCTTGGTCACCGCACGCAAACACATGCTGACCGCATTGATGCAACTGGCCGTGATGACAATGTTGTCTGGCTGCAATCTGCAACCCAAATGCAAGGCGCGTCGGGACACCGACTCTTTCAGAGCCGGTGTCCCGGATGAATCGGTGTAAGCCACCAAGC
>JACCDX010443646.1_pt1 | contig 10329 bp, 5 predicted proteins | sample 7449681 | NCBI WGS metagenome assembly JACCDX01 (sample SAMN15323450, study PRJNA562643) | freshwater metagenome | isolation source: river surface water | place: USA:Blue River Watershed | collected 2017-08-18
CTTATCCATTAACATTCTCAATTCCTGTCAAATTTAACAATTCGGCAACTGTTGAAGTCTGCCGGTGATCACTCAAGTGCTCCATTCCATTCAAAAACGCATCGCCTTCCTGATCGGCGCGGTGACTTTGCTGTTGCTTTTGGTCGGCGGTTTAGGCGCCTATTTGCTGCAAGCCCTCCAGTCAGCCACAGACAAATCAGGACAACCCTTGCCTGCCGCGGTCGATCAGCTGTTGCTGGTGTTGGGCGGAGCCACGCTGTTGGCGGTGTTGGTGGGGGGCTTGTTGTGTCTTTGGGCTTTGCGCCCTGTGCAACGTGGCGTTCAAGCCTTGGCGTTCGGTCTGTCGCAGTCCCAACAAAGTGGGCAGTGGCCTGCTTCGGTGTCTTCTGCCTCTTCTGCCTCTTCAACGCATGAGTTGGCCGAGTTCGCCAACGTGGCGCAATCGCTCAACGAAATTGCGCGCTCGCAACGTCAAGTGATTGAGCAGGTTACGGCGGTCATGCAAGCCTTGGGTCGAGGCGATTCCTCGCAAACCATTTCGATTCAAGCGCAAGGTGACTTGGCCCATTTGGTGGATGCTGTGCATGCAGGCTTGGCGCATGTGCAAGCCGTGATGGCCGAGTTGCAGCGCTTCATTCACTTCGTGTACGAAGAAAGCCATGACATTGCAGATTTGAACCAGGCGCAAGCACGTCCAACTGAGGCCCGCCAGCACGCCTTGTTGGGCCCCGCTTTGCAAAAAATGCTGACCGGTCATTCGCAGCTGCTGTCCACTGTGCACGACATGAGCCAAGTGGTGGAGAAAAGCTCGATCACCTTGGCGGATTTGTCTTGGCAGGCCAACACCATCAACAAGGAAATGAAAGCATTGGCCACCAAAGGGGCGCAAATTGCGGCCTCTTCGCAGTCCCTCACACACAACTCAACTCAGGTGAGTGCAGACGCTTTATCGGTGGCCCAGTTGGCTCAGTTGTCCAAAGAAAACTCGCAGTTGGGCCAAGTGGAGTTGCAAACCACCATCGAGGGCATGCGCGACATGGGTACCCGAACGCAAGTGGTGTCGTCCTCCATCACGCGTTTGCAGCTCAGCTCTGAAAAGATTGAGCACATTGTTCAGTTGATTCGCGACATTGCCGACAAGATCAATTTGCTGTCCCTGAATGCCGCCATCGAAGCGGCCCGCGCGGGTGAGCATGGCAAAGGTTTTGCGGTGGTGTCGGACGAAGTGCGCAAACTGGCCGACAAGACTTTTGCCGCCACCCGAGAAATTGACGAGAGCGTGAGCGGCATCATGAACGAGACGGGGCAAGCCGTCAGCAGCATGAACGAGCTGTTGAGTGATGTGCAGTCGAACGTGGGCAAGATTGAACAGGTGGGCTCGCGTCTGAATGGCATTTTGGATTCGTCCAGCGTGTTGTCCGATCAGATGGGCGGCATTGTTCAAGCCTCTGAGCAATCGGCCCAAGACGTCGCCAAGATTTCCCACTACTTGGTCGAAATTCAAGACGAGTTGGCCAGTTTTGGTTTGCGCATCGAATCGCAAGAGCGACAGACCCTGGAGTTGACGGAACTGGGTGAGGGCTTTTACGACAAATTGGTCGAGCTCAACATGCAAACCCTGCACAGCCGGATGTTTCAAGTGGCGCGTCAAGCCGCTGATGCGGTTCAGGTCGCATTTGAGCAAGCCATTCAACAAGGTGAAATCTCTGCGCAAGACCTGCTCAGCCTGGATCATTTCCCGATTCAGGGCACCAACCCCACAAAGTACAGCTCTCGGTTTGATGCCTTCACCGATCGCGTGTTGCCCGCCATTCAAGAGCAGGTATTGAGCCAAGACCCCACGCTGGTGTTTGCCATTTGCACCAACAAGCGTGGCTATGTGCCCACGCACAATGACAAGTTTGCCAAAGCCCCGACCGGCATTTATGAGCAAGACTTGGTCAACAGCCGCAGCAAACGCATCTTCAGTGACCGCACCGGAAGCCGTTGTGGCGCGCACACCAAGAAAGTGCTGCTACAGACTTACAAGCGCGACACCGGCGAAATCATGCACGATTTGTCGGTGCCCATTTACCTGCAAGGCACACATTGGGGCGGCTTCCGCATGGGCTACAAGGCCCACTGAAGCGCATACGCAAATCGGCCGCGTGGGTGTTCGCGCGATGGTTCAGGCGTTCATGCCTTGGTGTCGCAACAAAGCATCCAGCGCAGGCTCGCGGCCGCGGAAGGCTTTGAACGATTCCAGCGCGGGGCGGCTGCCGCCGGCTTCCAAAATGGGCTGACGGTAGCGGCGACCCGTTTCTACGCTGGGGGTGCCATCGGCTGCAGCGGTTTCTTCAAACGCGGCATAGGCATCGGCACTCAACACCTCGGCCCATTTGTAGCTGTAGTAACCCGCCGCATAGCCGCCAGCAAAAATGTGGCTGAAGGTGTGCACCATGCGGTTGAAAGCCGGAGGACGCAAGACCGAAACTTCTTCGCGCACTTGGCTCAAGAGCGGCATGAAGTCTTGTGAGGGGTCGTGCTGCGAATGCACCAACATGTCGAACAAGGCAAACTCGATTTGACGCAAGGTTTGCAAGCCACTCTGGAAGTTTTTGGCGGCCAGCATCTTGTCGAACAAGGCGCGTGGCAGGGGTTCTTGGGTTTCGACATGGGCGGTCATGTGGCGCAGCACCGACCATTCCCAGCAAAAGTTTTCCATGAATTGGCTGGGCAACTCCACCGCGTCCCACTCCACGCCGCTGATGCCCGAGACATCGCGCTCGTTCACTTGCGTGAGCATGTGGTGCAAGCCGTGGCCAAATTCGTGGAACAGGGTGATCACGTCGTCGTGCGTTAGCAATGCCGGTTGGCCATTCACGCCCTCAGCAAAGTTGCACACCAAGTGCGCCACCGGGGTTTGCAATTGGCCTGTGTCAGGCCGTTGCCAACGTCCACGCACATCGTCCATCCAAGCGCCGCCGCGCTTGCCTGAGCGGGCAGGGGGGTCGAGGTAGAACTGACCCACCAACTGACCTTGACGCTCGATGCGGTAAAACGCCACGGCGGGGTGCCACACCGGGGCTTGGTCGGGGCGGATCTCAACTTCAAACAAGGTCTCAATGATTTTGAAAAGGCCAGCCAATACTTTGGGGGCGGTGAAGTACTGTTTGACTTCCTGTTCGCTGAAGCTGTAGCGGGCTTCTTTCAGTTTTTCGGAAACATAGGGCACATCCCAAGCGTTGAGCGTACCGTTGAGGCCCAGTTCTTGGCTGGCAAATGCGCGCAAATCGGCCAAGTCTTTTTCGGCAAATGGTCGGGCTTTGGTGGCCAGATCGCGCAAAAACGCGATGACTTTCTCCGGAGATTCGGCCATTTTGGGCACCACCGAGACTTGCGCGTAATTGTCAAAGCCCAGCAAGCGCGCTTCTTCTTGGCGCAGTGCCAAGATTTCTTGAATCAAGGCAGAGTTGTCCAAATGCCGGGTGTCTTCGGGCGACTGGTCAGAGGCACGCGTGACATGCGCTTTGTAGAGTTGTTCACGCAAAGCGCTGCTGTGTGCAAACTGCATAACGGGCAGGTAAACGGGCATTTTGAGGGTCAGTCGGCATCCCTCTTTGCCTTCTTTTTCTGCCGCTTGGCGGGTCGCCTGCACCACGTCTTCGGGCACGCCTTTCAGCTGGTCCTCGCTGACATACAGGGCAAAGCTGTCGGTGGCATCGAGCGTGTTTTCGCTGAATTTTTGCGACACCTCGGCCAAACGTTCTTGGATGGCGGCGTAGCGGGCTTTGGCCTCGCCTTGCAACTCTGCACCACCGAGCACAAAGGCACGCAAGGCGTTGGTGCGGGCCTGCTTTTGTTCGGCGTTCAATTGCGCGGCATCGATGGCTTTGTACTTGGCATACAAACGCTCATCGCTGCCCAAGCGGGTCCAAAATTCGGTCACGCGGGGCAGGGCCGCGTTGTAGGCGGCGCGCAATTCGGGGGTGTCGGCCACGCTGTTCAGGTGACTCACCGCGCCCCAAGCCAGCCCCAAGCGTTCGGTGGCCACGTCCAGCGTCAGCGCAATGGCTTTCCAGTCGGCTGGAAAATCGGCCGCCGTCACCGCTTCCAAGGCTTTTTCGGCATCGGCCAACAAGGCGTCCATGGCGGGAGCCACATGTTCCGGGGCGATGCGGTCAAAAAGGGGCAGGCCAGTGGGTTGGAGCAAAGGGTTGGTCATAGCGTTTCCAATTGAGCCCGTGGGGGTGTCTGTTTCAGATAGTGGCGCGTTCGGCCGCTTCAAGGGTGTTCACCAACAACATGGTGATGGTCATGGGACCAACGCCACCGGGCACTGGCGTGATGTAGGACGCGACTTGTTTCACCCCTTCAAAGTCAACGTCGCCGCAGAGCTTGCCCTCGTCATTGCGGTTCATGCCCACATCCAGCACCACAGCGCCAGGTTTCACCATGTCGGCCGTGAGCACATTGCGCTTGCCTACCGCCGCCACAATCACGTCGGCTTGCAGCGTCATGGCTTTCAGGTCGGGGGTGGCGCTGTGACAAATGGTGACGGTGGCGTTTTGTTGCAACAGCATCAGCGCCATGGGTTTGCCCACAATGTTGCTGCGGCCGATCACCACCGCATGTTTGCCCTTGAGAGGGTATTGAATCGATTCGAGCATCTTCATGCAGCCATAAGGCGTGCATGGCCAAAAGCCGGGCATGCCGGTCATCAAAGCACCGGCGCTGGCCATGTGGAAGCCATCGACATCTTTGGCTGGGCTGATGGCTTCAATGACTTTTTGCGCGTCGATGTGTGCGGGCAAAGGCAACTGCACCAAGATGCCGTGGATGCTGGGGTCTTGATTCAATGCCTCAACCCGGGCCAACAGGTCGGCCTCGGACATGTTGGCCTCGTATTTCTCGAGCACCGAATGCAGGCCGCTGTCTTCACACGCTTTGACCTTGTTGCGCACATACACCTGACTGGCGGGGTTGTCGCCCACCAAGACCACGGCCAAGCCTGGGGTCAGGCCTTTGGCTTTGAGAGCCTGCACGCGTTGGGCGACTTCGGAGCGCAATTGTTTGGACAGGGCGTTGCCGTCGATGAGTTGAGCGGTCATGTGTCAATATCAGAAAGGGTCGGTGATAAATGCAAAACGCCCGTCAGAGGCGGGCGTTTGCGTGTCAAGGTGGGTGTTCAGGCCTTGGGTGCGTTTTGCCCTAAGGCAATTTTGAGCAAATCGGCCACGGTGTTGGCGTTGAGCTTTTCCATGATGTTGGCGCGGTGCGCTTCCACGGTCTTGATGCTGATGCCCAGATCGTCCGCAATTTGTTTGTTCAAGCGGCCGGCCACAATGCGTTCCAGCACTTGGGCTTCGCGGCCCGTCAGCTTAGAGAGCAAAGCGTCGCGGCTGGCGGCTTGCTGGAAGCCAGCAAAGGCATCGCGGGCTTCGTCCAACATGCGCTCGACCAAACTCAACAGCTCTTCTTCTTTGAAAGGCTTCTGGATAAAGTCCATCGCGCCTTTTTTCATGGTGTTCACCGCCATGGGCACGTCACCGTGACCGGTGATGAACACAATAGGCAGAGGCGAGCGGCGCTCGATCAGCCGGTCTTGCAATTCGAGGCCGGTCATGCCGCCCATGCGGATGTCGGCAATCAGGCAAGCCACCTCTCGGGGGTCGTAGCGGCTGATGAAAGATTCGGCGCTGTCAAAGCAACGCACCCGGTAGTCTTTGCCTTCTAGCAACCACTGCAAAGAGTCGCGCACCGCCTCGTCGTCGTCAACGATGTACACAGTGCCTTTTTTCGGAATCAAACTCATTCATTTGCCCCATTGGGTTTTGCTGTGGCCGAAGCGGTTTCGACCGGAATCCAGAAGGAGAACCGGCAACCGGTCACCTCGCCGGCATTGTAGAGGTTCTCGGCCGCAATTCGGCCTTGATGTGACTCAATGATGCTGCGGCACAAATTCAGTCCAATGCCCATGCCCTCGACTTTGGTCGAGAAAAAGGCTTCATAAACCCGTTCAATGGCTTCAGGCGGGAGGCCTTTGCCGGTGTCGGTGACCGAAAACTCGACCACCGCCAGGTCATTGACGTGCTTGGGCACGATGCGCAGTTCGACCTGCCGCTGGCCAATCGGCCGGTTCGCGTTGTCGATGGATTCGGCCGCATTTTTCATCAGGTTGATCAGCACCTGTTCAATCAAGATCGGGTCGACCATCAACTGCGGCAAGCGCGCAGCCACATGGTGGGTCAGCCGCACATGGCGGCGGCGCATCTCGATTTCGGCCAATTCGAGGGCTTCACTGACCATGGCCGACACGTCGGACAGGGTGCGGTTGGGCTCGCTGCGTTTCACAAAACTGCGAATCCGCAAAATGATTTGCCCTGCGCGTTGGGCCTGACGTGCGGTTTTGTCCAGCGCCGACAACAGGTCTTCTTCTTTGACTTGCTGCGATTTGATGCGCGAAATCATGCCGCTGCAGTAATTGCTGATGGCCGTCAGGGGCTGGTTCAACTCATGCGCGACGCTCGAGGCCATCTCGCCCATGGTGATCAAGCGGCTGGCGTTTTGTGCCCGTTCGGCCTGTTGTGCCGCCAGTTCTTCGGCCTGCCTGCGGGGGGTGATGTCGCTGGCAATCACCATTTGGGCCAAACGGCCATCGGCCCAGTTGATGTAGCGCGAGCGCACTTCAAGCCATTTGCCCAATTCGGGCACAAAAATCTCGGCGTTTTCAGAACTGGCCACCGTCAAACTTTCGGTGGGCAGACCGGCCATATCGTCCACATCGTCCACATCGGCTGCTTCGCGGCTGGCGTCGGTGGCGCCAGCTTGTTGCACCAAACGCAAATGCCCTTGCGTGTTTTGGCCAAACCAAAGCCGGTACAACTTGTTGGCAAACAACAGCTCTTGGCTGCCCAAGGGGGCCACCGAGACGGAGGCGTCCAAGGCCTCCAGCACGATGGTGAAGCGTTCATAGGAGCTGGCCAACTGTTGTCGAATTCGGGTAGGTTCGGTGATGTCGGTCATCGAGGTCATCCAACCGGTTTGTTTGCCCGTGGCGTCGATCAGGGGCGAGACGTACATGCGGGCGTCAAACAACTGGCCATTTTTGCGTTTGACACGAACCTGAAAACCCCCGGCCGAGTGCTGGCCGCTGATTTCTTCTTCCAGCCGCTTGGTCAACAACTCGCGGGCTTGCTCGGGCCAATAAGGGAAGGGCGCCACGGCATTGACCAATTCTTGCTCGCTCCAACCGGTCATTTGGCAAAAGGCGGGGTTCACATAAGTGATGCGCCCATGCAAGTCCAGCGCTCGCATGCCGGTGACCATCGAGTTTTCCATGGCACGGCGAAAATTGGTTTCGGCCACCAAGGCTTTTTGGGCGTGAATGCGTTGCCGTGTGTGGCGCCAGTTGCCAATCAGCATCCAAGCGGTCATGACACTCAAAACACCGACCAACCAAAACAAGCCACCACCGACCAAGCCTTGAGAGGTGCGCCAGGCTTGTGCTTTCAGCACCAAATCGTTGCCCACGGGCGAGACGGGCACTTCGTAGTCGTTGTTGCGCTTGTCGCTGCCGGGCAGCAAGCTCCACAGGGCCAAGCGGTTGGGAATGGTTTGGCCGGCCAACAACTTGCCACTGCCGTCTTGCAATGCCACGGCATATTTGGCCAAGACCTCGGTCGGGATGCCGTAGCGCAACAGCCCTTCCATGGTGTATTCGGCCAAGATGACGCCGTTGAAACGGCCTTGGTCGTTGCTGAGGGGCGTGTGCAACTGCAACACCGCATTGGGCACGTCGCGGTCGTTTTCGCCGTCGATGCGCCCGTAAATGGGCTGCATCAGATCGCGCGCCAAACTGAAGTGGTTTTCGGTTTCGCCCAGCTTGAGCACAGTGCCAGGCCGCAGGCTTTGTGTGGACAAAATGCTGGAGACACTTTGGTTGGCCACAATTCGCCGGCGGTCATCGATCCAAGTCAGGCTGATCAATTCGGGGTATTGCTGCACCATGCCTTCGGCGCGGGACAGAAATTGTTCGATACGAATCTCTTTGTTAGAGACATCGCGGGCCAAGCGCATGACTTGTTCTTGGCGCTCCAGCAGTCTTAAGCGCAAGCGCTGTTGCGCGTATTCCACATCGCGTTTGATGGCTTCTTGCTCGCGCTCCACTTCTTCTACGCGCAGATACCAGAATGCACTGGCAATGGCGGCCAAAAAGAGCAACACAGCAGCTACAGGGGCCAAATTGGCAAATCGGTCTTGTTTATTGGGCGATTGGCGTAACCACCATGTGCGCCACCAGGCCCAAGGCCCGGTCTTTTTCACCACTTTGACTGCTCTGTTCAATTCCATGCCGCCGAGTTTAGGGGACAAGCCTCAGCTATTTCAGTTCAGGGGCATCTTCTTAGCCTCATGATTTTTCAATAAATTTCATAATGCAAAAACTGTCAGCATAATTTGAAATTTGAAAAAAATTATGTAAAAATTCGGGCATCATTTTCAAAACAACACGAGGAGACCAACATGACAGCGGCAAACCCCCAACAGCCGGCGCTGGATATGGACAGCCAAGAGACACGTGAATGGATGGACGCGTTGTCCGCCGTGATCGAAAAAGAGGGCGGCGAACGTGCCCACTTTTTGATTGAGCAGTTGCTCGAACATGCACGCGAAAACAGCATCGACATGCCGTTTTCAGCCACCACGGGCTATGTCAACACAATTGAGCCCAACCAAGAAGGCCGTTGCCCCGGCAACATCGAGATTGAAGAGCGTCTGCGCGCCTACATGCGCTGGAACGCCATGGCCATGGTCGTTAAGGCCAACCGCCACAACCCCGCAGACGGCGGCGATTTGGGTGGTCACATTGGCTCGTTTGCATCGCTGGCCCACATGTTTGGCGCTGGTTTTAACCATTTCTGGCACGCCGAAAGCGAAAACCACGGCGGCGACTGCCTCTATATCCAAGGCCACGTGTCGCCTGGTGTCTATGCCCGCGCTTATTTGGAAGGCCGCTTGACGGAAGAGCAGTTGCTCAACTTCCGCCAAGAAGTCGATGGCAAAGGCCTGTCGAGTTACCCCCACCCCAAACTCATGCCCGAGTTTTGGCAGTTCCCCACCGTGTCGATGGGCCTTGGCCCTTTGATGGCGATTTACCAAGCCCGCTTCTTGAAATACTTGCATGCGCGCGGCATTGCCAACACCGAAAACCGCAAGGTCTGGGTCTTCTGTGGCGACGGCGAGATGGACGAAGTCGAATCGTTGGGCGCCATTGGCTTGGCCGCCCGCGAAAACCTCGACAACCTGATTTTTGTCGTCAACTGCAACTTGCAACGTTTGGATGGCCCGGTGCGCGGCAACGGCAAGATCGTGCAAGAACTCGAAGGCGAATTCCGCGGCTCTGGCTGGAATGTCATCAAACTGCTCTGGGGCAGCGAGTGGGACAGCTTGCTGGCCCGCGACAAAGACGGCGCATTGCGCAAGTTGATGATGGAAACCTTGGACGGTGACTACCAAGCTTTCAAGGCCAATGACGGTGCATATGTGCGCAAGCATTTCTTTGGCCGCGATCCGCGCACCCTCGAAATGGTGGCCCATTTGACGGACGACGACATCTGGAACCTCAAGCGCGGTGGCCATGACCCCCAAAAGGTATATGCCGCTTACCACGAGGCGGTGAACACCAAGGGCCAACCTACCGTGTTGCTGATCAAGACCGTGAAGGGTTTTGGTATGGGCAAAGCCGGTGAGGGCAAGAACACCGTTCACCAGACCAAGAAATTGACAGACGAAGACATCCGCTACATGCGCGATCGCTTCAACCTGCCGATTCCGGACAGCGAGTTGTCGAAGATTCCGTTCTACAAACCCGCCGATGACACGCCCGAGATGCGTTACTTGCATGAGCGCCGCAAGGCCTTGGGTGGCTATTTGCCCAAGCGCCGCGTCAAGGCCGACGAGAGCTTCACGGTGCCTTCGCTCGACACCTTCAAAGCAGTGATGGAACCCACAGCGGAAGGCCGTGAGATTTCGACCACCCAAGCCTATGTGCGTTTCCTCACCCAGTTGTTGCGCGACCAAGCGTTGGGCCCTCGCGTGGTGCCTATTCTTGTGGACGAAGCCCGCACCTTTGGTATGGAAGGCTTGTTCCGTCAAATCGGTATTTACAACCCCGCAGGTCAGCAATACACCCCGGTCGATAAAGACCAGGTGATGTACTACAAAGAAGACGTTGCAGGTCAAATCTTGCAAGAGGGCATCAACGAAGCGGGCGGTATGTCCAGCTGGATTGCAGCGGCCACCAGCTACTCGACCAGCAACCGCATCATGGTGCCGTTCTATGTGTATTAC
>JACCDX010395698.1_pt1 | contig 10328 bp, 13 predicted proteins | sample 7449681 | NCBI WGS metagenome assembly JACCDX01 (sample SAMN15323450, study PRJNA562643) | freshwater metagenome | isolation source: river surface water | place: USA:Blue River Watershed | collected 2017-08-18
GTAAGGCGCAAGCCCTTTTCATGTAATTCGTGCTTTTCAACCATGTGTGAAGTCTACTTTAGATATGAATAACGTGATCAACGGGAACGCCTTGGGCGGCAACGACCGTCTGTTCTACGCGAGCACCTGGTGCCTGAACTACAAGAGTCCAAGTACCAGGAGCTGCGAAGAAACGAAATTGACCCTCTAAGTTCGTTGGAACTTCAGCGGTGAATTCACCTGTTGCATCGAGAAGACGCACATGGCCATTTGTAACTGGTGCACCATTAGGCACTGAATCTTCAACGCCAGATTTCAAGATGACGCCTTGAATAACTGTCTGAGTCTTTAGATCAACGCCATCAAGTGATGGACCACCAGGTGTTGCACCGCAAGTACGCATATAACTTACGCACCAACTGCAACAGGAACGCCAACGAGTGAACCGTATTCAGTCCATGAACCGTCGTAGTTCTTTACATTGTTAACACCAAGTAGTTCGTGAAGCACGAACCATGAGAAAGCTGAGCGCTCTCCGATACGGCAGTAGGCGATTGTGTCTACTGAAAGATCAACGCCTGCACCCTGGTAAATCTCTTTCAACTCTGCATCTGATTTAAATGTTCCATCTTCATTTGCAGCTTTTGACCAAGGAATGTTCTTCGCAGTTGGGATATGGCCCTTGATCTGTCCGCCTTCTTGTGGAAGATGAGCAGGTGCTGCAAGTTCTCCTGAGAATTCAGCAGGAGAGCGAACATCGACGATGTTCTTGGTGCCAATAGCTGCAATAACTTCGTCGCGGAATGCGCGGATAGTGTTATCGCGATCCTTTGCAACATAACGAGTTGCAGCACGTGATGGAACCTCAGTTACGAATGGACGAGCATCGAGCTCCCAGCGCTTGCGTCCGCCATCAAGTAGGCGTACATCAGCGTGGCCGTAGACCTTGAAGTACCAGAATGCATAAGTAGCAAACCAGTTGTTATTGCCTCCGTAAAGGATCACTGTTGAATCATTTGAGATACCGTTCTTTGAAAGCAACGCCTCAAACTTCTCCTTTGAGATCAAGTCGCGGATAAGACCATCTTGAAGGTCATCGCGCCAATGGAAGGTAATTGCATTTTCGATATGGCCTTGTGAATAGAGCGTTGTATCTTCATCAACCTCGACGATTACTACCTTTGGATCGTTGAGGTTCGAAGCTACCCAATCAGCTGTTACTAGCGATGTTTCACGTGACATTTTAATCTCCTATTAGTTATTGATTTGAAATTTAGATTTTCTTATTTAGATGTAAAGCGGACGATTAATAGGTACATCTCACAACCCAAACAGTAATTAAAGGCAGAGTTCAAAAAGGCTGCAGCAAGGGCGAAACCAGTTGCGATTGTGAATACGAGATCGGCGCCAGCAAATGCGCCAATCGTTCCAACGAGTGCAAATACAAAGCCGACAGCTTGTGCAAACTTTGGTGGACGAACATCTTCTGTAGGTGCAACCTTAGAAAGACGTGGTTTAACAAAGTTCTTAAAGAGCAGCCCATATGGGGTGAACTGTGGACCACGAACTGCACCAAGCAAGAAAACTAGACCTTGTGCAAGCAGCACCCACTTATTTTCTGTAACAAGTGCAACCGCAAGAACAGTTGCTGTGATGGTCGCTGCAAATCGTGGACCACGTGCATCGATATAGATCTTCTGCACTTCTGGAGTATCGAGAACTTCTGACATGGCCCAAGATTAGAGAAACACAATCAGATAAGCGAGTTGCGAATAATTCGCAGTAGCGAATCAAAAGTAACTAGCGAATGTTTGCCAGCGCTGCAAGCACTTGCTCGCGCTTAGGAGTTCCTGCAGCCCGTCCAACTTCGACTCCATCCTTGTTAATAAAGAGCGTTGTAGGCGTTGATCGAATATCCAATTCGCGGACCAATTCAAGATGTGATTCGGCATCGATATGGATGTGCTTCACATCGTCCATTGATAAGACCATCTGTGAGAGCAGTGAGTGAGTTGCTCTGCAAGGAGCGCAGAATGCTGATGAGAACTGAACCATGGTGGCTCGTGATCCCAGTGCTTCACCAAGCTTGGCTGCAGTCAATTGATGGCCAGGAATAGCCTTATTTGAGCGAATCGCCCCACGAGAGAGCTTCCACCAGAAGCCATACGCTGATGCAAGCACCAGAACAATGAGAAGTGGAAGATACGTTTTCACAAGAATATTCTCACACAATGGCCAAGGTGTTGCTACTTACTAATTCGCAAGGAGCGAGCGCAGAAGTTCTGCCTGCACTCGGCTTGTTGCAACACACTTGCAAAGTCGCACCACTTGAAGCATCAGTTCTTGTTGATACACCGATGATGGATATTGTCTTCATCGATGCACGTCGCGATTTCCCTGCAGCTAAATCGCTCACACGACTTCTCTCAACAACCGGCGTCGGTGCACCCATCATTGCAATTACAACCGAAGGTGGCCTCTCTGCATTCACCGCAGATTGGGGCATCAACGATGTCATCCTCGATACCGCAGGTCCTGCAGAAGTAGATGCGCGTATCCGCATTGCAGTTGGCGCACACGCTGCACACATCGAAGCATCTGACCCAACTTCATCAGAAATTCGCCAAGGCGATGTTGTTATTGATGAAAACTCTTACACCGCAAAGATCAAGGGCACATCACTTGACCTGACATTTAAAGAGTTTGAACTTCTCAAATACCTTGCACAACACCCTGGTCGTGTATTTACCCGCGCACAACTGCTGCAGGAGATCTGGGGTTATGACTACTTCGGTGGAACTCGCACAGTAGATGTTCATATCCGCCGCCTTCGCTCAAAGCTTGGCCCTGAATTTGAATCAATCATCGGAACAGTTCGAAACGTTGGCTACCGCTTCACAGTACAAAATGGTGGCAAGGAATCTGCCATCTCTGAACTCGTTTAACCGATGCGCCACATCCTTAAGCTCTACCGTTCACTCGAAGCACCCATCGCGCATATCCCGCACAACTATCAATTCATCACCTTCGACCCTGAAATTCATTCAGAGGCCTGGCTCGATTTAAATAACTTGATCTTCGCTAAGCACCCCGACCAAGGTAATTGGGCGATGGCCGATCTTGAAAACCGCATGAACGAACCTTGGTTTGATCCCACAGGTTTCTTCCTCTGCGTTCACAACGAGAAGATTGCAGGTTTCTGCTGGACCAAGATTCACCGCGACTTCGTTAATCAAGATCCCATCGGTGAGCTCTATGTTATCGGCGTTGATCCTTCGGAATCGGGCAAGGGAATCGGTAAAGCTGTCTGCACCGAGGGTTTGATCTACCTTAAGGAAAAGGGCATTAACCAAGCGATGTTGTACGTTGATGAAGACAATGAAGCCGGTAAGGGCCTCTACAAGACCTTAGGTTTCAACTGACCTCATTGGTGTCCATCAACTCAATCAACCACTCGACCTTACTTTGAGAATATTGGAAGCCACGATAATTTCGTAAGTTGTAATGTGCCACTTGATTCCGTAGGCGAAGCGCAGTATCCATAGCTTTATCAATCTGCAAAAACGAATTGCGGCTTTTAGGCGAACTCATACCGGGAAAGACCGAATAGAGTTTCGGAATCCATAAAGACCCGTAATGCTTACTGCTTAATAAGTATCTCCAGAAAGAAAAGGGTAGAAATTCCTGGGGAAATTCAGGATTCAGGACCTTTGCACGATTTAGTGTTTGAAATCCTTTCTCGCTCAGATTGAGATTGCTTGACCATGCTTCGCTTATGCCCTCTTTGCTCAGTGAACTTAAAGTAACCGGAATTATGTGTCGTAGGCGCAGCTCCAGGATTCCAATCAAATAGTAGGCAGATTTAATTGACTCTCGGTTATATTCAAAGTCAAGTAATTGCTTCATGACGGGATTGTTAACTCTTCATCCGACATTCATCGAAAGTTATAAACAACCTTGTCCTTGGCATGAGGTATTATTCCTTCAAAGCCCAAGAGAGATCCCTAGCGAAAGCTAAATCGCTTGGGCCTTCATCTTTTTTAGGCTTTAACTAACTCCGCGCACATTGTTCTAAATGCAGCTGTATGACCATCTACATCTGCCTCTGTCGTATCAGGACACATCAACGCCATATTGTGGAAGGGCGTAATCAAATATCCATCGTTAAGTAGACGCAGGTGAATGTACTGCTCGAGTTCAAAGTCGCCTGATTCAGCTGCTTGCTTACCAGTTATTGGTGCCTTGCCCTTGAAAATATATTCCCCGCGTGCGCCAAGGCGATTGCAATGCCAATCAAGATCAAACTCTTTGATTGCTGCATCAATGCCATCACACCAACGGTTTCCGAGTGCAATCATCTTTGCAAAGTTGCTTTCAGTTAATACATCAGTCAAAGTTCCCTTCATTGCAGCAAGCGATAGAGCATTCCCTGCAAGAGTTCCGCCAATTCCACCAAGGTCGATGATTTCTAGTTCAACCATCTTCTTAATCGCATCTGCAATCTCTTGAGTCATTCCAAATGTTCCAGTTGGAATACCTGCAGCAAGTGCCTTACCGATTGTGAGGAAGTCAGGCTTCAAACCAAGCGCCTTTGTCATTCCACCAGGGCCCACAGAGATTGTGTGAGTCTCATCGATAATTAAATATGTACCGTACTTCTTTGCAAGATCTTGAACGCCTTGCAGATAACCATCAAGTGGCAGAACGATTCCGATATTGGTCATCGCAGGTTCCATCAAAATTGCTGCAACATCGCCTTGTGCAAGGGCTTTCTCCATCGCAGCTAAGTCATTAAATTCCACAACGCGAGTTGTGACATCAAGATCAACTGGTGCGCCGATATTTCCTTCGCGCTTTACGGTAAATCCAGCGTCGTCCAAAGTTGCAAAAGTTTCATCGACAGAGCCGTGATAGCAACGATCGATAACAACGATCTTGCTGCGCCCCGTGATCATTCGTGAATAGCGAATAACATGGCGGTTTGCATCGGTAGCTGAAACTGTAAATTGCCACTTAGGCAGACCAAAGCGTTCTTTCAGTAAACCAGAGACAATGGCAGCATCCTCGGTTGGCAACATCGCTGTAATGCCCTTACCAACTTGTTCGCGAATCGCAGCAACAGTTGCATCAGGTGAGTGACCTGTCATCGAGCCGGTATCGCCCAAGCAGAAATCTACATAAGTGTGGCCATCAAGATCGGTGAAGCGAGCACCCTTCGCTTCTTTTACAAAGACTGGGTGAGCACCTGGCCACTTAGCCATCCATGACATCGGAACACCCTCGTGCATGACCTTCTTCGAATCTTCAAAGGCGGCGGCTGATTTCTTATGGGTATCAAGAAAGCGCTGTTCTTCCTTTGCGCGAAGTTCTTTAAGGTGCTGGCGATTGATTTGAGTGCTCATGAGTAAATCCTATTTATCCAGCAGAGAAAACAAAGAGCGCTTCTATGTAGTTCTCGCCACTTATTCCAAGATTTGCAGCATCAGGTGGCGCAGTTTGTGGCTCGATACAGACTCCATCTGGATCTTCATCGTAGACAACCCACCATGGCGCATCGGATTCAATTTCAATACGCGCAACATCTTCCCAAACAACAGCCGGAGTTCCGCGAATCTCTGTAAATGCATCATCCCAAGGACGTGGAGTTGGCGAAATTAATTCACCTGTTGGTAGTCCATCTGATCCGCGCTTTAACATCTTCTCTGCCGTAAATTCAATCTCGGCAGTTCCGCCACGATCGAGATCGCGAGCGAACCATGGATGCATGCCCATCCAGAAAGGTAGATCACAACCATTGTCGTCGTATTCAAGTGACCAACGAATTGCATCATCTAAAACTTCGATTGTCTGTTCGACTGTTGCACCCATATATGGCTTCGGCAGATGTAATAGCGAACGACCTGGACCAATCTCTTGCCACGAAGATGTAAATCCAAAACCATGAATCGCATTGGGTGGATCGATATTTGTTGGAAGCTGATGTTCCACACCTGATGCAGATGTAATCAAACCATCGCGAATTCGCCCAGCCCATGGCGCCATTGGATACCAACCTGATGACAGAACGCTTCCACGAAAAGGAACAGCGAACTCCATATCGCGCCACTTAAGGGATGTAATCTTTCCGCCGCCATCGAGATCGATAGCAACCTGGAACTCTGCATCATCAATAAATTGCATTAGATCTGCTTCCTAAACATTCTTTAGTTCATGTTTATATGGTGGCTGTGCGCCCTTACGCGAACATGTAATTCCAGCAGCCACTGCTGCGCGGTGCAGAGTCGCCTTCAATACATCGCCTGTCAGCGCCAAAATTCCCTTTTCAACCATCGCTTCCACAATGATTGCACCCACCGTATCGCCAGCACCGACAGTATCTGCCACGGTGATCTTCGCTCCATCGACTTCAACTGCGCCATCTGCAGTAAATCCAATAATTCCATTTGATCCGCGAGTAACTACAACAAGTGCTGCACCATCGTTTAACCAGCGCTTTGCAACATCCTCATACTTCTGACCTGGATATAACCAAGCCATATCGTCATCGCTGACTTTGATAACAGATGAGAGCGCAGCCCACTTTTCAACTGCAGCTTCATATAAATCGCGGTCGCCCATCACAGATGGGCGAATATTTGGATCAAAGACAATCGGTGCAAATTCAGCAACCTGCATAGCCCAGTCGTATAGGACATCTGCACCTGGCTGAATAACAGTGACTAACGTGCCGATATGTAATACCTGTGGCTTATATCGAGAAGGATCTGGCAACCACTTCAAATCAAAGTCAAAAGTTGCTGTTCCATCAATCTTAAATTCATACGAAGCTCCACCGTTTGCGTCGAGCGAAACGATTGCTAAACACGTTGGCTTGTCGCTAGTCAAAGCTAAATCAAGTTTTACTTCATCATCAAGTAATTCTTTACGAGCAGCGCAGCCGTATTCATCTGTTGAAATTCCATCAATAAATTGAACGTCATGTCCCAAGCGCGCCAGAGCCTTCGCTGTATTTGCAGGTCCTCCACCAACGTGCGGAACGCGAACACCGTCGGCACCTGGAATTAAATCAATCAGTACTTCACCGCATACCCAGATGCTCATAGCTCTTCTCCCTTGCGCGCTAAATACTCAGTCAATATTTCTACACCCAGTAAGTGATCATCAACTTGTGGCAACCCACTAATAATCAGAACCCCTGTAAGTCCAAGACCAACAACATTGAGCGCAAGCCCGCCACCGTGAGTTGCATGCAGCTCTTCCGATAAACCCGTTGATTGATACCAATCAATTCCTTGCTCTTCAGCCAATACTCGTTCGTGCATCGTCGAACGACCGGTCGCATTAACAACATTTGCTTTACGTGCAATCCAAGAGTCGTTATCTGGTGTGGAGCCCGGCAGTGATGCGTGAAAGACAATCCAATCTTTCATCCGAACTTCTATTGCAATCGGTAACTTTCGATCAAGGCCAATCTCTTGCGCAATCTGGCCAATTTCTAGCGCCTGCGCCTGAGTAAGCGATGCCAGCGTCAGAGCTTTAGCTTCAAGCGCTAAACCCTCGCTAGTAAACCCACCCGTTGTCTCGACCACGCGCCTATCTTGCCGTAATTAAGGGCCCAACGCCCCATGCTCCGCCGTCGTTACGTTCGATGACCCAAGCCGAATAATCAAGGAGCTCTTCGCGTCCAAACCAATTGGCTCCATCCTCGCCACTAACCATCAAGGCAGTCGCCATCGCATCAGCCAACCCACCATCAGGACCAATAACTGTCGCTGACTTCGCACCGATAGCAATTAACCCCGAGTGCGGATCAACAATGTGAGCGCCTCTTTCATATGTACCCGATGTAGCAATTGCTCCATCGGTAATCTCAAATACCCTCAATACCTCTTGGCGATTATCAGGATTTACAACGCCAATCTTCCATGGCTCTTTAACGCCTTCGGCAGTTAAAAATCCCCCACGCAGAGTTAAATCACCAGCGGCATTTACCTGCACATGTTCAACGCCAGCTTTCGCCAAAATATTTGCAACGCGATCTGCAGCCCATCCCTTTACATACCCTGAAGGATCAAAACCGCCGGCAACTGCCCAAGGATTAAATGCGCCATCGGATAATTCAGATGCAAAACCACACGCATTCCAAACTTCAATCACATCGTCACTACAGCCACCGATTTCAATTTCGCCTCGGCGCAGCTTTGAAATTACAGACTCTGATTTATATGTGGAGAAGACTTCATCTACTTCATACACAAACTTTTTTACATCTTCAATAGCGCTATCGATTGAGTCTTTATCTAAGATTGTAGAAATTGCAGCTATATAAAGTACGGTTCCCCATACTTCTATTTCATACTGTTCGCGAACCACGAATGAAACTTACAGGCCGGCTTGTTTCAAAGCACTGACCAACGATGTGTACCAACCATAGGAAGTGTAAGAAGCACCAGATACACCATTAATATTCGCGCTCTGCGCTGCCAATGTGCGCTGACGCAGCACTGGCACCGACATATTTGTGTAACGATCATTTCGCCCACTTGGCGCCTGCACCGCCTGCGCATCAGTGATCTTTCCATTTGCCACAGTAATTTTTACTTGAACGATTCCATATCCAACATCAACAGAGTTTCCTGTAAATGTTCCACTAACGTTCTTGCCTGCAGCTGTTGCAGCAGGTGCTGCAGGAGTTGTCGCAGCAGCAGTCGGCTTAGAACTTGCTGTCGCCTTACTCGTTGCCTTCGCGCTTTGCTTCGGAGTTCCTGCCGCCTTAGGTGTCGCAGCAGCGCTAGGGGTCTTCGTCGCACTTGGTGTTGTCGCTGTCGGAATACTGGCGCCAGGCATATCGCTTACACTCGATGTTGATGACAGCTGAGGCGGTGTAATAGCCAAGACAGCCCCAAGGCCGCCAACAGTTCCACCAGCGATTAACAATGCGCGTTTCATATCTGAACTATCCCTAACCTTCCTGAGAAGAAACTGAGCCCCATCTGCACCATATCTACGAATCCTTACGACGCGTGGAACTCGAAGGCTTCATCATGGAAGCGGTTCTTAGGCACACCTAGTTCAGCCGCAGCAGCCTTTACAGCCTCTACGAGAGGTGCAGGGCCACAGATATAGATATCTGAATCAGCAACCCTTGGAACAAGTTTTTCTAGCGCCTTGGCATCCATCGGATGCTCGCGACGAGATCCAACTAAGTAATGCACACGAACTGTGCCACCAGAATTCTTCTGGATGTAATCCAGTTCCTCACGTAGCACAACATCTTCTTCGCGCGATGTGCGATAAATCAGATCAATCTCGACGCCATTCTTAAACTCATCAAGCAAAGCACGTACAGGTGTAATACCCACGCCACCGCCAACTAAAACAATATGTTTCATCGTTGCACGTCCTGCAGTAAAGGCGCCATATGGGCCTTCCACAAAAACTCTTGTGCCCGGCTTTAAATACGCAACCGAACGGGAGTGATCACCCAAATCTTTTACAGTAATGCGCAAGTGGCTTTCAGTAGGTGCCGCCGATAAAGAATATGGATGCGACATCAGTGCATGGCCACGAGTCAAAAAGCGCCAGCTAAAGAACTGCCCGCCTTCAGCCGCTAACTTATGAAGCTTTCGACCCTTCATGATGATGGAAATAATTCCGGGACCCTCTACAACAACTTTCTCCACAACCAAGTTATGTCGCAGCGAGCGCACAATCGGAATACCAAAGCGATAAGTAATAATCGATGCCGCCATCAATACATAAAGAGAAGTCCAATAAAATCGATTAAGTGGATGATTAACAAACATCTGACCATTGAGCACCTGGTGCATAAATGATGCAGCGATTGCAAAGTAGGTATAGATATGGATGATCCACCATGTCTCGTAACTCATCTTTGCGCGAGCCTTCTTATATGAAGTAACTCCCGCCATCACCATCAATACAAACCCAGCAAGTGCCAGCCACATCCAATCGAATGTATTGAGCATCCGCCACATCTCAACTGCCAACATCACATTGTCTTGCCCGGCAAAACTCAACACGATAAAAAGCACATGCGCGCCAATGAGATACAAACTCCAAGGCCCCAGCTTTCGATGCCATGTCACCAATCGATCATGGCCGACTCCGCGCTCCACCCACGGAATACGCGAGACCAGGAAGATCCCAACAATTGCAAAGTAAGTACCCGTAAGGGCTGCCACACGAGAGATAGATGCAATCGCCGCATAAGGCGTTGAGATATCGCTCCAGCGCATTGTGGTGACCTGCAGAGCCAGCGTCAGCCCCAACCCAATACCGAGAAACCACGATGCCCAATCGGTACCTGCCGATGAATACTTTCTAAA
>JACCDX011346735.1_pt1 | contig 10328 bp, 11 predicted proteins | sample 7449681 | NCBI WGS metagenome assembly JACCDX01 (sample SAMN15323450, study PRJNA562643) | freshwater metagenome | isolation source: river surface water | place: USA:Blue River Watershed | collected 2017-08-18
CCAGCCCATCGGCATCAGCACGTTGTAGCCGCTCATGCGCAGCTGGCGCGCCATCACGTCATTGATCGTGTAGTTGCGCACATGGCCCATGTGCAGCTTGCCGGACGGGTAGGGCAGCATCGAGCAGGCGTAGAACTTCTTCTTCTCGCGGCCCTGCGCATCGCGCGCATGTTCGGTGACCTTGTAGGCATCGATCGCGCGCCAGTGTTCCTGCGCCGCGCGCTCGACATCGGCGGGGATGTATTTGTCTTGCATGACGGGTGGGTGATGAGTGTAAGCGTAGCCAGTGATTATACCGGCTGGCGGGGAGGGGAAATGCAGTGGCCGGGGAGGCTTTGGAAAGAAGCGGGATGCTGGCTTGGCACGTTAAATGCCACCAGCCCCCAAAACGTCATCCCAGCGCAAGCTGGGATCCACGATCGATCGACTCCGACTCGCCGATGTGGCCCTCGGTTGAGCGGGGATGGGTCCCAGCTTGCGCTGGGATGACGTTTTTCAGGAGATCCACCCTTCCAACGTCTTCGCGGTGCAGGTCGAGACGGCCTGCAAGGCCGGGATCCAGTGCCTGGGACTTATTTTGCGGCTGCCTTCGGATCAGTCACGAACCCAATTTTGGTCAGGCCATTGCCCTGCGCTGCTGCCATCACCTGCGCGATCACCTCATAGCGGGTGCTCTTGTCGGCGCGCAGCTGCAGCTCCGGCATCGGCTTCTTGCCGGAGGCGGTCACGAAGCGCGCCGGCAGCTCGTCGAGCGCGACCGGCGCGTTGTTCCAGAACAGCTGGCCTTCCGCATTGATCGCCAGCGTGATCGTTTCCGGTTTCTCCGGCGCCGGCGCCGACGTCGCGCTCGGCAGCTCCAGCTTGATCGCGTGCGTGAACAGCGGCGCGGTGATGATGAAGATCACCAGCAGCACCAGCATCACGTCGACCATCGGGGTCACGTTGATGTCGGCCATCGGTGCCTGCTGGCCGTTGTCGTTGAAGCTGCCGAATGCCATCGCGTTCTCCTGTTCAGGGCTTCTTGACGCGCGCGCTGACGATCCGCGAGCCGGTCGTCAGGAAGGCGTGCAGGTCGTGCGCGAACGCGTCGAGCTCGCCCAGCGTGAGCCGGTTGACCCGCGTGAACGCGTTGTAGCCGAGCACTGCCGGAATGGCGACGACCAGACCGATCGCCGTCATGATCAGCGCCTCGCCGACCGGGCCGGCGACCTTGTCGATCTGGATGGTGCCGGACGACGACACCGCCGCCAGCGCGTGATAGATGCCCCAGACCGTGCCGAACAGGCCGATGAAGGGTGCCGTCGAGCCGACCGACGCCAACAGCGTCAGGCCGCTTTCCAGTCGCGACGATACGCGGTTGATTTGCTGGCGCAGCGTGCGCGTGACCAGCTCGCCCGGATCGACGTTGGCGTTCAGCGAGCTGCTGTTGGCCTTCACGTTGACCGCCTCGAGCGCGTGCGTGGCCAGCGGCGCATACACCTGCTCGGTGTCGGCATGGCTGAGCAGCGTGACCGCGTCATCCATCGTCGGCGCGTCCCAGAAGCGCTCGACTGCGCTGGCGCTCTTGCGGATGCGCCAGGAGATCCAGGCCTTCGACAGGATGTAGTACCAGCTGGCGATCGACATCAGCAGCAGCAGGTAGGCCACGCTGTGGGTGACGGCGTCGCCTTGCGCCCAGTAGTGGGCGAAGCCGAGATTCTGGGTCAGGGTTTCGTTCATGCTGTTGTTCGCTCAGTTCAGTTTGAAAGGGATGGGGACGATATACCACTCGTCGATCGGCTTGCCTTCCATGGTCGCCGGGTTGAAGCGCCAGGTCTTGACGGCCTCGACCGCCGCCTGGTCCAGCCGCGGATAACCACTGGATGATTTTACTTCGACTGTGCCGGCGGTACCGTCCCGCCGGACCAGCACGCGTATCGTGACCGTGCCCTGCTCGCTCAGGCGCTTTGACATCGCCGGATAGCCCGGCTTCACGTTGGTCGTGCTGTAGCTCGCTGAAATGCTGACCTCGGTGCGCGGCGCCGGCGGTGCAGGCGGAGCGGGCGGAGCCGAAGGGGCCGGCGGCGTCGGCGCAGGCTTCACCGGTGCCGGTTCGTGCGGCACGGGCGGCACCGGTTTCGGTGCCGGCGGATGCGGGGGCTCCGGGCGCGGCTCGGGCTTGGGTTCAGGCCGGGGTTCCGGCTTCGGCTCGGGCTTGGGTTCCGGCTTCGGCTCCGGCTTCGGCTCGGGCTTGGGCTCAGGCTTGGGCTCAGGCTTGGGCTCGGGCTTGGGCTCGGGGTTGGGCTCGGGTTTGGGCTCGGGTTTGGGCTCGGGTTTCGGCTCAGGCTTGGGCGGCTCCGGCTTCGGCGGCTGGGGCTTGGGTGGTTGCGGTTTCGGCGGTTGCGGCTTGGGCGGCTCAGGCTGCGGCGGTACCGGTGCCGGCGGCGGGGGCAGCAGCTGCACGACCACGGTCGGCGGCTCGATCACGGGCTTTTTGGCATGCTCGAGCACGCCCGTCATCACCAGCACCGCCATCGCGGCGTGCAGGCCGACCGCCAGCGCGGCCGCAATTGCAGATTGCCTCGACATCGGCGAAGTCCCCTGGGCTGCGCAGTCAGCGCAGGCCGAGCACGTCCTGCATGTCGTACAGGCCGGTGTCACGGTCGCGCAGGAAGCGCGCCGCGCGCAGGCTGCCGTGCGCGTAGGTGACGCGGCTGGACGACTTGTGCGTGATCTCGATGCGCTCGCCGATGCCGGCGAACAGCACGGTGTGGTCGCCGACGATGTCGCCGCCGCGGATGGTCGCGAATCCGATCGACGAAGGATCGCGTTCGCCGGTCACGCCTTCGCGCGCGAACACGCCGACTTCCTTCAGGTCGCGGCCGAGCGCATCGGCGATCACTTCGCCCATCTTCAGCGCGGTGCCGGACGGCGCATCGACCTTGTGCCGGTGATGCGCCTCGATGATCTCGATGTCATAGCCGTGCGAGAAGCTCTTCGCGGCCAGTTCCAGCAGCTTCATCGTGACGTTCACGCCGACGCTCATGTTCGGCGCGAAAACGATCGCGGTCTTCTTTGCCGCCTCGGCGATCGCCGCCTTGCCGGCGTCGTCGAAACCGGTGGTGCCGATGATCATCTTGATGCCATGCGCTGCGCAGTGGTCGAGATGCTTCAGCGTGCCTTCCGGACGGGTGAAGTCGATCAGGAACTGCGCGCCGGCCAGGCCCTTGGCCAGATCGGATTCGATCGCCACGCCGGCCGGCTGGCCGAGGAAGGCCGCTGCATCGGCGCCGATGGACGGCGCGCCGGGAATGTCGAGTGCGCCGGCGAGCCGCGCATCCGGATCGGCGGCGATGGCCTCGATCAGCATGCGGCCCATGCGGCCGGACGCGCCGGCCACGGCGATATTCATTGCGTTCATGGATTGGGCGTCCCGATTATTTTTTTTCTGGCGCGGCGATCAGCTGCAGGTACTGGTTCTCTGCCGGCACCTGGCCGCCGTCGAAGCTGGCAACCCGGCCTTCCTTGAAACGGACCACCACATGGCTGCTGGTGACGGTGCCGTCGCCGCGCTTCATGCGGAATGGATAGTCCCAGCGCTCGCCGTGAAAGACGTCGACGATCAGCGGCGTGCCCAGCACGAAGCGCACCTGCTCGGGCGTCATGCCGACCTTCAGCTGGTCGACCATTTCACGCGAAACGAAATTCCCCTGCTGGAGGTTCGGCCGGTAGATCGGCAGCAGCCCGAACATTTTCGGGCTTTCGACCGTCTGGGTGACGCCGGCCGGCGCCGGCACGAGCTTGTCGTCGCGCTTGGCGAACAGGCCCTGTATCGCGCAACCGGATAGCAGGAAACTGGCGGCCAGCGCAAGCGCGGCAGCGCAACGGGTGGTCGGGCGATCGGACAGCAAGAACATGATGACGAAGGTAGAATACCCGCTTGCTCAAAACGCCATATGATAAAGCAGTTCCCGTTCCTCCAGACGAAATCATGCCGCCTAATCACGCCGACCTGAAATCCAGCGGGCTGAAGGCCACGCTGCCGCGACTGAAGATCCTCGAGATCTTCCAGAACAGCCAAGTCCGCCACCTGTCGGCGGAGGATGTCTACAAGCTGCTGCTGTCAGAAAATCTCGATGTCGGGTTGGCAACGGTCTACCGCGTGCTGACCCAGTTCGAGCAGGCCGGCCTGCTGTCGCGCAATCATTTCGAATCCGGCAAGGCCGTGTTTGAGCTCAACCAGGGCGCGCACCACGACCACCTGGTCTGCCTCGATTGCGGGCGGGTCGAGGAATTCTTCGACGAAGAAATCGAGCAGCGCCAGCAGTCGATCGCCGCCAGCCGCGGTTTCCGGCTGGCCGAGCATGCGCTGGCGCTGTACGGCAGTTGCACGAAGCAGGACTGCCCGCACCGCCACCGCTGATCCCGCCCGGGGTCGGCGAATCTACGGGTGCGACAGCGCGTTCGACAGCAGCCGCGCGGTGATGTCGACGATCGGAATCACCCGCTCGTAGTCCATCCGCGTCGGCCCGATCACGCCGAGCGTGCCGACAATGCGGCCGTTCGATTCATACGGCGCAGTCACCACGCTCATTTCCTCCAGCGGCACCAGTTTCGATTCGCCGCCGATGAAGATCTGCACGCCATTCGCCTTGCTCGAATTGTCGAGCAGCGCGGCGAGGCTGGTTTTCTGCTCGAACAGGTCGAACATCCTGCGCAGCGAGCCCATGTTTGACGCCAGGTCCGTCACCGACAGCAGGTTGCGTTCGCCGGAGATGACCACTTCTTCCTCCTCCTCGCGCATCGCATCGCTGCCAACCTCGACGGCCGCCTGCATCAGCCGCGTGATGTCGTCGCGTAGCTGGCGCAGCTCCTCGGTGAGCTTGAAGCGGACCTCGTCCAGCGGCAGGCCGGCGTAGTGCTGGTTGATGTAGTTCGCCGCCTGCACCAGCTCGGAGGGCGTGTAGTCGGTCTCGGTCAGCAGCAGCCGGTTCTGCACGTCGCCATTGAGAGCGACGATCACCAGCAGGATGCGTTTCTCCGAGAGCCGCAGGAATTCGATCTGCTGGAAAGTGCTGTCGCGCCGCGGCGCCAGCACCACGCCGGCAAACTGCGACAGTTGCGACAGCACCTGCGCGGCGCTGGCAATGATCTTGTGCGATGACGTACCCGACTGCAGTCGCGCCTCGACGGCGCTTTCGTCAATGGTCTGCACCGTCAGCAGGCTGTCGACGAACAACCGGTAGCCACGCGGCGTCGGAATCCGGCCGGCCGAGGTGTGCGGGCTGGCGACCAGCCCGAGCTCTTCCAGGTCGGCCATGATGTTGCGTATCGTCGCGGGCGACAGGTCCAGCCCCGAGATCTTGGCGAGCGCACGCGAGCCGACCGGCTGGCCGTCGGCAATGTAACGCTCGACGAGCGCTTTCAGCAGGGTTTGTGCGCGGTTATCGAGTTGCATAGCTTTATTCTAGCGGTGGGGCGGCCGCGATTCCAGTCAGCAGCCCAATTATGGTCTAATCGGCACCATGCCCACCCCCTCCGCCTTTCCCGCCGTCGCCATCATCGGCAAGCACGGTGACAGTTCCGCCACCGAAGACCTGCAGCAGCTGGCCGCTTTCCTCGAAGGGCGCGGGCATCGCGTGATGTTCGAGTCTGCGACCGCGCGCGACCTCGGCCGTTCCGAAGCGCAAGCGAAGACACCGGAGCAGATCGGCGCCGAGGCGCAGCTGGCCATCGTGGTCGGCGGCGACGGCACCATGCTCGGCATCGCGCGGCAGCTGGCGCCGTTCCGCGTGCCGCTGATTGGCGTCAACCAGGGACGGCTGGGTTTCATGACCGACATCGCGTCCGACCGCATGCTGCCGGTGCTGGCCGACATGCTGGACGGCAAGCGCGAATCCGAGCAGCGCACCCTGCTGGAAGGGACCGTGCTGCGCGAAGGCAAGGCGATCTTCCACGGTGTTGCGTTCAATGACGTGGTGGTCGCGCGCGGCACCGGCAGCGGCATGGTCGAGCTGCGCGTGAACGTCGATGGCCACTTCATGTACAACCAGCGCTCGGACGGCCTGATCGTCGCCACGCCGACCGGCTCGACCGCCTATGCGCTGTCGGCCGGCGGGCCGATCCTGCAGCCGCAGCTCGGCGGCATCGTGATGGTGCCGATTGCGCCGCATGCGCTGTCGAACCGGCCCATCGTGCTGTCCGACAGCCGCGTGATCGAGATCGAGCTGGCCGGCGGGCGCGACTGCAGCGTCAACTTCGACATGCAGTCGCTGGCCACGCTGCAAGTGCACGACCGCGTCGTGGTCAGGCGTTCGCAGCATGCGGTCACCTTCCTGCATCCGCAGGGCTGGAGCTACTTCGACACGCTGCGCGAAAAGCTGCACTGGAACGAATACCCGTCGGCTGTCGGTCAACTAAAATAACGGTTTTTCAACTTCCTCCCGCCCCATGCTGCGCACGCTGGCCATTCGCGATTTCGTGATCGTCGATGCGATCGAGCTCGACCTGTCCTCCGGGTTCACGGTATTCACCGGCGAGACCGGCGCCGGCAAGTCGATCCTGATCGATGCGCTGACGCTGGCGCTGGGCGGACGCGCGGACGCCAGCGTGGTGCGCGAAGGCGCGGCCAAGGCCGACATCAGCGCCGAGTTCGCCGGTGCGCTGCCGCCGGCGCTGCAGTCCTGGCTGGCCGACCATGAATTCGACGCCGGCGATGGCACGGTGCTGCTGCGCCGCGTGATCGACAACGGCGGTCGCTCGAAAGCCTTCGTCAACGGCGTCACCGCCACCGTCGCGCAGCTGCGCGAGGTCGGCGAGATGCTGGTCGACATCCATGGCCAGCATGCGCACCAGTCGTTGCTGAAGTCCGATGCGCAGCGCGAGCTGCTCGATGCGCAGGCCGGCCTGCAGGACGACGCGAAGGCGGTTGCCGCGGCCTACCGGCAATGGCGCGCGCTGGCGCGGCAGCGCGAAGAATTCGAGCGCGACGCGAAAAACGTGCTGCTCGAGCGCGAGCGCCTCGAATGGCAGGTCGGCGAGCTGGAAAAGCTCGCGCCGCGTGAGGGGGAATGGGCCGAGATCGGCAACGAGCACAGCCGGCTGTCACATGCGGCCAGCCTGATCGAAGGCGCGCAGCAGGCGCTGAACCTGCTGTCCGAAGATGAATCGGTGCCGCTGCTGTCGCAGCTGGCATCGATCGAGCAGAAGCTCGGCAAGCTGGTCGACATCGACGACAAACTCAAGCCGGTGCTGGAGGCGCTGGAGCCGGCGCGCATACAGCTGCAGGAAGCCGTGTACGCACTGAACGATTACCTCGGCCGCATCGAGCTTGACCCGGAGCGCTTGCGCACGGTCGAGGCGCGGCTGGATGCCTTGCATTCGACGGCGCGCAAGTTCCATGTCGCGCCGGACGACCTGCCGCAGGAATTCCTCGAGCTGTCCGAGCGGCTGCGCCAGCTCGCCGATGCGACCGACCTCGACGCGCTGCGCGCCGAGGAGCAGAAGCTGGCCGACGCGTACCACGCGCTGGCCGGCAAGCTGTCAAAGGCGCGCGCCAAGGCTGCCAAGGCGCTGTCGGCGGCGGTCACGGCGGCGATGCAGGAGCTGTCGATGGCGGGCGGGCGTGTCGAGATTGCGCTGCCGGCCTGCGCGCCGGCCGCGCACGGCGTCGAGCAGGTCGAATTCCTCGTCGCCGGCCATGCGGGCACCACACCCAAGCCGCTGGCCAAGGTCGCCTCCGGTGGCGAACTGGCGCGCATTTCGCTCGCGATCTCCGTGATCGCTTCCGGTGCGACTGCGACGCCGACGCTGATCTTCGACGAAGTCGACAGCGGCATCGGCGGCGGTGTCGCCGAAGTGGTCGGCCGGCTGCTGAAGAAGCTCGGGCAGGACCGCCAGGTGCTGTGCGTGACCCACCTGCCGCAGGTGGCGAGCCAGGCTTCGCATCATTTCCAGGTCAGCAAGGGGCAGGTCGCGGACGGCTGCACCGTGTCGCGCATCGCGCCGCTTGGCAGCGCCGAGCGCGTCGAGGAGATTGCGCGTATGCTCGGCGGCCTCGAGATCACGGCGACCACCCGCAAGCACGCGCGCGAACTGCTCGCTTCCTAGCCGCCGCGATCCCCACACCAACACAAGCAGAAAGGCATTCAACGATGGGATTCAACCCGGAATCCGCGTACCGGCACGGTTCGCTCGGCCAGGTCGGCGTGGTGCTGGCCAACCTCGGCACGCCGGACGCGCCGACACCCGCCGCCGTGCGCCGCTACCTGAAGGAATTCCTGTCCGATCCGCGCGTGGTCGAGATCCCGCGCGCGATCTGGTGGTTCATCCTGAACGGCATCATCCTGCCGCTGCGCTCGCGGCAGTCGGCGCACAAGTACGCATCAATCTGGACCGAGCACGGCTCGCCGCTGAAGCTGCATACCGAGCGGCAGGCGCAACTGCTGCAGCAGCAGCTGTCCGCGCGCGGCCACGCGGTGCGCGTCGCCTATGGCATGCGCTACGGCAGCCCGTCGCTGCCTTCCGTCATCGATCAGCTGAAATCCGAAGGATGCGACCGCATCCTCGTGCTGCCGGCCTATCCGCAGTATTCGGGCACCACCACCGCGTCGGTGTTCGATGCGCTGTTTGCCCACCTGTCCGGCGTGCGCAACATGCCCGAGCTGCGCCTCGTGAAGCACTACCACGATGACGACGGCTACATCGACGCGCTGGCCGCCAGCGTGCGCGCGCACTGGGAGCAGCATGGCCGGCCCGACAAGCTGGTGATGAGTTTCCACGGCGTGCCCAAGCGCACCTTGCTGCTGGGCGACCCCTACCATTGCGAGTGCTACAAGACCGCTCGGCTGCTGGGCCAGAAGCTCGGGCTGGCGAAGGACGATTACCTCGTCACCTTCCAGTCGCGCTTCGGCAAGGCCGAGTGGCTGCAGCCGTATACTGCGCCCACGCTGGAGAGCCTCGCGAAGCAGGGCGTCGGCCGGGTCGACGTGATGTGCCCCGGCTTCACCAGCGACTGCCTCGAGACGCTGGAAGAGATCGCAATGGAGGCGAAAGAGGACTTCCTCGCCGCCGGCGGCAAGGCCTTCCACTACATTCCCTGCCTGAACGAGGATCCGCGCTGGATAGAGGCCATGGCCGCGCTGGTCGAAGCCCATGCGGGCGGCTGGCCGCTGTCGGCGGCGCCCGAGGCCGTGCAGGCCCGCCGTGTCGATGCCGAGACGGGACGCGCGCAGGCGCTGGCGCTCGGCGCGAGCGACTGACGACGCGGGCTGCACCGGCAGGCAACGGGGGCTGCGGCCCCCGAATTTTTTTGCGGGTTTTGCGATTTCCCGCCTTGAAATCCCGGCGGGCATCCCCACATCCCTTGCATTGTTTTTCAAGCCATTGAATTTCCTGGAGATTTTATGACCCAAGGCGAACAGAACCCGACGCCGGAAGACCTGCCGTCGGCCCCCGAAGCGGCGGGCGACGCCGCAGCGGCCGCTCAGCCGGCAGCCGACGCAACCGAGGCTGGCGAGCTGGCTGCGCAACTGGCCGAAGCGCAGGCCAGGCTGGTCGAGATGCAGGACGCTTTCCTGCGCGCCAAGGCCGAAGGCGACAACATCCGCCGCCGCGCGCAGGAAGACATCGCGAAGGCGCACAAGTTTGCGGTCGAGTCCTTCGCCGAAGCGCTGCTGCCGGTCAGGGACAGCCTCGAGATGGCGCTGAAGGTCGATACGCCGTCGGTCGAGTCGCTGAAAGAGGGCGTCGAGATGACCCTGAAGCAGCTCAGCGCCGCTTTCGAAAAGAACCGCCTGCTCGAGGTCAATCCGCAGCCGGGCGAGAAGCTCGACCCGATGAAGCACCAGGCGATCTCGATGGTGCCGGCCGAGCAGGAAGCCAATACCGTCGTCAGCGTGCTGCAGAAGGGCTACACGATCGCCGACCGCCTGCTGCGGCCGGCGCTGGTCACCGTGGCGCAGGGCTGAACCGAAGGGCCAGAACCCAAGCCGACTTGAATTCCGCCGCCGCTGCCGCATATCGGCAGCATCCGGCATCTAACCAGTTTCGAATCAGAAGGGACATCAATCATGGGCAAAATCATTGGCATCGACCTCGGGACGACCAACTCCTGCGTCGCCATCATGGAAGGCGGCCAGCCGAAGGTCATCGAGAACTCCGAGGGCGCGCGCACGACGCCGTCGATCATTGCGTATCAGGAAGACGGCGAGATCCTGGTCGGCGCGCCGGCCAAGCGCCAGGCCGTCACCAACCCGAAGAACACGCTGTTTGCGGTCAAGCGCCTGATCGGCCGCAAGTACGAAGAAAAAGAAGTCCAGAAAGACCTCGGCCTGATGCCTTACGAGATC
>JACCDX011728507.1_pt1 | contig 10328 bp, 7 predicted proteins | sample 7449681 | NCBI WGS metagenome assembly JACCDX01 (sample SAMN15323450, study PRJNA562643) | freshwater metagenome | isolation source: river surface water | place: USA:Blue River Watershed | collected 2017-08-18
AACAACGAGCTCGACGTGGTCGAGGGCATGCAGTTTGACCGTGGTTACCTGTCGCCCTACTTCATCAACAACCCCGAGAAGCAAGCCGCGCTGCTGGACAACCCCTTCGTCCTGCTGTACGACAAGAAAGTCAGCAACATCCGTGACCTGCTGCCCACGCTCGAAGCCGTGGCCAAGGCCGGTCGCCCCCTGCTGATCATCGCCGAAGAAGTCGAAGGCGAAGCCCTGGCCACCCTGGTGGTCAACACCATCCGTGGCATCCTCAAGGTCGTCGCCGTCAAGGCCCCTGGCTTTGGCGACCGCCGCAAGGCCATGCTGGAAGACATCGCCATCCTGACCGGTGGCAAGGTCATCAGCGAAGAAGTCGGCCTGTCGCTTGAGAAAGTGCAACTGACCGACCTGGGCCAAGCCAAGCGCGTCGAAGTGGGCAAAGAGAACACCACCATCATCGACGGCGCTGGTGCCGCTGGCGACATCGAAGCCCGCGTCAAGCAAATCCGCGTGCAGATCGAAGAAGCCACCAGCGACTACGACCGTGAGAAGCTGCAAGAGCGCGTGGCCAAGCTGGCCGGCGGCGTGGCCGTCATCAAGGTCGGTGCCGCCACCGAAGTCGAGATGAAGGAAAAGAAAGCCCGCGTGGAAGACGCCCTGCACGCCACCCGCGCTGCGGTGGAAGAAGGCATCGTCGCCGGCGGTGGCGTGGCCCTGCTGCGCGCCCGTCAGGCTGTGGGCCAGCTCAAGGGTGACAACGAAGACCAGAACCACGGCATCGCGCTGGTGTTCAAGGCCATCGAAGCCCCCCTGCGCGAAATCGTCTACAACGCCGGCGGCGAGGCCAGCGTGGTGGTCAACAACGTGCTGGCCGGCAAGGGCAACTACGGCTTCAACGCCGCCAACGACACCTATGGCGACATGATCGAAATGGGTATCCTGGACCCGACCAAGGTGACCCGCACCGCGCTGCAAAACGCTGCTTCCGTGGCCAGCCTGATGCTGACCACCGAGTGCATGGTGTCCGAAGCCCCCAAGGCAGAAGCCGCTCCGGCCATGCCCGACATGGGCGGTATGGGTGGCATGGGCGGCATGGGCATGTAAGCTTGCGCCGATCGTCCTGAGCTTGTCGAAGGACGTTCACCAGCCACAAAAAACCCCGCGAGCGATCGCGGGGTTTTTTTATGGGGTGAAGGCCAGCGCTTCAGCGCACACGGGCCAACAGCGCCGCGCTGGATGCATCCAGACCCGAGGCATCGCCCGAGGCGATGCGTGCCCGGATGTCCTGGGCCAGCACCTTGCCCAGCTCCACGCCCCATTGGTCAAAGCTGTTGATGCCCCAGAGGGCGCCGCTCACGAACACGCGATGCTCCTGCAGCGCGATCAAGGCGCCGAGGCTGGTTGGCGTGAGTTCGTCGAGCAGCAAGAAGGTGCTGGGCCGGTTGCCGGTGAAATGCTTGTGCCCGCCCGCATCGCTGTGGCCCAGCATGAGCGCCTGCGCCTGGGCGATGGCGTTGGCCAGCAGGAGTTCGTGGTGTTCGGCCAGGGTGTGCGTGGGCTTTTTGACCGCGATGAATTCCAGCGGCACGACGTCGCTGCCCTGGTGCAGCATCTGGAAATACGCGTGCTGGCCATTGGTGCCGGGCTCGCCCCAGAGCACGGGGGATGTGCCGTAGGGCAAGGCCTGGCCATCGCGGTCGACGCGCTTGCCGTTGCTCTCCATCTCGAGCTGCTGCAAATACGCGGGCACGCGGCGCAAAGCGCTGTGGTAGGGCGCGAGGGATCGGCTGGTGTAGCCCAGGAAGTTGCGGTACCACACGTCGAGCAGGCCCAGGCGCACCGGCAGATTCTGCGCCAGCGGCGCGCTTTGGAAGTGTTGGTCCATCGCGTGTGCGCCCGCCAGCAGCTGGCGAAAGCCCTGGGCACCGATCGCGATCGCCAGCGGCAAACCGATGGCCGACCACAGCGAATAGCGGCCGCCCACCCAATCCCAAAAGCCGAAAGTGGTGGTGATGCCAAAGGCCGCAGCGGCCTCGACGTTGCTGGTCAGTGCGACGAAGTGGCGCGCCACGTCGGTGCCGCCTTGCGCCTCGAACCAGGCGCGCGCCGAATGCGCATTGGTCATGGTGTCGAGGGTGGTGAAGGTCTTGGACGCGATCAGGAACAGCGTGCGCCCGGCCTGGAGCCCTTTGAGCACGGCGGCCAGTTCATGGCCATCGACGTTCGAGACGAAGTGAACGCGTTTGCCCGCCAGCGCGAAGTCCTGCAAGGCCAGCACGGCCATTTGCGGGCCCAGGTCGGAGCCACCGATGCCGATGTTGACGATGTCGGTGATCGCCCCGTCGGCGCGGACCTGCTCGGCATAGGCGAGCATGGCGTCCAGTGTGGCGTGCACCTGCTTCAAGGGCGCGGCCAAGGCCCCGGAGAGGCTGGCCGCAGGCTGGCGCAGCAGCCAATGCATGACGGCGCGGTCTTCGGTGGTGTTGATGTGCTCGCCACGGAACATCGCATCCCGGTGCTGCACCAGGCCGGTTTGCGCGGCCAGTTGCAGCAGCAGGGCTTCGGTGGCGCGGTCGGTGTGGTTTTTCGACAGGTCGGCAAAAACACCGGGCGCTTCCTGACTCAGGCTGGCCGCGCGGGCGGGGTCGCGCGCAAAGGCCTCGCGCAGGTCAAAGCCCTGGAAAGCGGTGGCGTGCGCCTGCAGGGCCTGCCAGGCGGGCGTCTGGTCACAACGCATGCTCAAGCTTTCTTCATCAGGTCTTCGAGCTTGATGGCGTCGGCACAAAACGCGCGGATGCCCTCGGCCAGCTTCTCGGTCGCCATCGCGTCTTCGTTGAGCGCCAGCCGAAAGCCCGCTTCGTCGTAGGCCACAGCGGGCAAGGCCATGGCCCTGGCCGTTTCGGCGTTCAGGGCCGGGTGCAGCGGCGCCTGGCTGGCGGCCAGCTGCGCGAGCAGCTCGGGGCTGATGGTCAGCAGGTCGCAGCCCGCGAGCGCGGTGATCTGGCCCACGTTGCGAAACGAGGCGCCCATGACCTCGGTGCGGATGCCGTGCCTTTTGTAGTGGTTGTAGATCGCGGTGACCGAGCGAACGCCCGGGTCGTTGGCGCCCGCGTGCGCCGCCTCGTCCCAGGCCGCCCCCGCGGCCTTTTTGTGCCAGTCGTAAATGCGCCCGACAAAGGGCGAAATCAGCCGCACGCCGGCCTGACCGCAGGCCACGGCCTGGCAAAACGCAAACAGCAGCGTGAGGTTGGTGTGGATGCCCTCGCGCTCGAGCTCGGCCGCGGCCTGGATGCCCTCCCAGGTCGCCGCGATCTTGATCAGCACCCGCGTGCGCGCCACGCCCTGTGCCGCGTACAGCCCCATGAGGCGGTGGGCGCGCGCCACGGTGGCCGCGCGGTCGAAGCTCAGGCGCGCGTCGACCTCGGTCGAGACGCGGCCCGGCACGCTCTTCAAAATCTCGCAACCAAAACGCACCAGCAGGTGGTCCATCACCAGCTCCAGCGGCTGGCCCCGGTGCTGGGCCACGGCCTCGGCCAGCAGCGGCGCGTATTCGGGTTTTTGCACCGCCTTGAGGATCAGCGAGGGGTTGGTGGTCGCGTCCTGCGGCTGAAACTGTGCGAGCTGCTTGAAATCGCCGGTGTCTGCGACCACCGTGGTGTACTGCTTGAGGGCGTCGAGCTGGTTCATGGTGCTGGGGGCGCTTCGACAGGCGCAGCGCGAACGGGAAACACAGGGTGCCGCGCCGGCCCCGCTGCGGGCGAGGAGACGCTGCTGAATCCTTGAATTATCGATGAAACAAAGTTACATTACAAACACCCCTTCAAGGTAACTCGATCCCCTCTGCGCGCATGGCCTTCGACCTCGTTTTCTTCGGCGGCACCGGCGACCTGGTCTGGCGCAAGCTCATGCCCGCCCTGTTCCAGGCCTTTCGCCACGGCAGCCTGCCCGAGGGCGGGCGCATCATCGGCATCGGACGCGATGCGCTGAGCGACGCGCAGTACCGCGAGCAGATCGCGGCCAAATTCGAACAGGTCGAAGGCGAGAAGCGCCCCAGCCGCGAGGAGTTCGCGCGCTTCGCGGCCCTGCTGTGCTACCAGCGCATGGACCTCGCGCAGCCCGCCGACTACACGCGGCTGCAGGCGCGCCTGGCCGAGCGCGAAACACAGCAGGTGCTGATGTACCTGGCCACCGCACCCACCCTGTTCGCCACCGTCTGCGAGCAGCTGGCGGCGCACGGCCTGAACACCGCCAAGACCCGCATCGTGCTTGAAAAACCCCTGGGGCACGACCTGGCCTCCAACCGCGCGATCAATGCGGTGGTGGCCCGGGCCTTTGGGGAGCGGCAGGTCTTTCGCATCGACCACTACCTGGGCAAGCCGGCCGTGCAAAACCTGTTCGCGCTGCGCTTTGGCAACACCCTGTTCGAGCCCTTGTGGCGGCGCGAGCACATCGCGCACATCCAGATCACCATCGCCGAAGAGCTCGGGGTGGAAAAGCGCGGCAGCTTCTACGACGGCACGGGTGCGCTGCGCGACATGGTGCAAAACCACGCGCTGCAGCTGCTGTGCGCGATCGCCATGGAACCGCCCATCAACACCCATGCCGACGCCATCCGCGACGAAAAACTCAAGGTGCTGCGTGCGCTGCAGCGCTGGACCCCCGAGACCCTGGCCCAGCACGTGGTGCGCGGCCAGTACAGCGCCGGCAGCGTGGACGGCCAGAGCGTGCGCGCCTACCGCGAGGAGCCCGGTGTGCGGCCCGACAGCCCCACCGAAACCTTTGTCGCGCTGCGCACCGAGATCCACAATTGGCGCTGGGCCGGCGTGCCCTTTTACATCCGCACCGGCAAGCGGCTGGCCGCGCGCGAGGCGCACATCGAGGTCCACTTCCGGGCCACCCCGCACGACATCTTTGCCGCGCCGCCGGGCCAGGCCAACAAACTGGTGATCCACCTGCAGCCCAAGGACGGGCTCGAGCTGCACCTGCTGGCCCAGGGCCAGAGCACGCGCGGCGCCCGCCCCGGCGGTCTGAGCCCGGTGCACCTGGACCTGGATTTTGACAAGCGCTTCGGCCGCGAGCGCGTGGGCGCCTACGAACGCCTGTTGCTCGACGTGCTCGATGGTCGTCTCAACCTGTTCGTGCGCAGCGACGAGCAAGAAGAGGCCTGGCGTTGGGTCGAGCCCATCTTGCAGCACTGGGCCGCCGACCCGCTGGGCCCGCGCCCCTATGCCGCGGGCAGCTGGGGCCCCAGCGCCACGAGCGCCATGATCGCGCGCGACGGCTTTTGCTGGCGCGAGGAAAACTGACGTTCAGGCCGAGCCCATTGTCTGGAGCCCCCCATGCTGGACCGCATCCAAGCCTCTTTGCCCTCTCTGGCCCCCGCCGAACAGCGCGTGGGCAAACTGGTGCTGGCCGACCCGCGCACTTTTGCCCAGCTGCCGGTGGCGCAGCTGGCCGAGCGCGCGCACGTGAGCAAACCCACGGTGGTGCGCTTTTGCCGCAGCATGGGTTATGACGGCCTGTCGGACTTCAAGCTCAAGCTCGCCGGCAGCGTGAGCGAGGGCGTGCCCTTCATCCACCGCAGCGTGGACGCCGACGACAAGACCAGCGACATCGCGGTCAAGGTCATCGACAACACGGTGGCCGCCTTCCTCAAATACCGCAACGACGCGAGTGCTTTTGCCCTCGAGCAGGCGGCGCAAGCCCTGGCCCAAACGCAAAAAACCGGCCGCCGCATCGAGTTTTATGGCGTGGGCAACTCGGGCATCGTCGCGCAAGACGCACAGCACAAGTTTTTCCGCCTGGGCGTGCACGCCATCGCCTACAGCGACGGCCACATGCAGGTCATGAGCGCCTCCATGCTCCAGCCCGGCGACTGCGTGGTCATCGTCTCCAACTCGGGGCGCACGCGCGACCTCATGGACGCCTGCGACATCGCCAAAAAGCAAGGCGCCACCACCATCGTCATCACCGCCAGCGGCTCGCCGCTGGCCGGCATCGGCCACCTCCACCTCACCGCCGACCACCCCGAGGGCTACGACAAATACAGCCCCATGGTCTCGCGATTGCTGCACCTGCTCATCATCGACATCCTGGCCACCACCGTGGCCCTGCGCATCGGCGAGGCCCTGCAACCCACGCTGGAAGGCATGAAGAACAACCTGCGCAGCAAGCGCTACACCTGAGCGCTGCGCTCAGGCGCGGCGGCTTTGCAGCATGGCGACGTTCATCTCGCCGTCGAGCGCCGAGGCGTAAAAGCGCTCGATCATCTGCACCGAGGTGCGCGCGTTGCGCGCCAGCGTGAGCATGTCGATGCCCTGGCCATACAGCAGCCGGAACATGATGGCCGTGTGCCGCAGGCAATACAGCGTGCGGGTGCGGCCCCAAGTGTCTTCGGTCGGCAGGCCGGCCTCGCGCATCACCCACTTGAACCAAAAGCCCAGCACCGCCAGCGCGTACACACGGTCCTTCTCGCCGGGCAAAAACACATAGTCGTCCGGCCCGCCATGGCCCTGCGCGCGCGCCTGCGCCAGCAAAGACTCGTAGACCTGCACCGCCGGGCGCAGCGTGACCATGACCGCGTCGTGCCGCTTGGTCTCGGGCAGCTTGAGCCGCAGGTAAATGTGCTCGCCGCGGCAAATTTGCACATGCTTGTGCTTCAAAAGCCGCAGATCGCCGGGCCGGATGAAGCTGTTGACCATGAAGCGGATCACCCAGCCCATGTCGCGCGAGAGCGTGAGGTGGCGCGGCTGCACCCAAAATCGCTCGCGCTCGCCACCCTGCAGCTTGATCTGCGGCGCCGGGAGCTGACGTTTGACCATGCGGTGCGCGGCGCGCACCATGGCCGCGTATTCGCCCAGCGTGAGCATGGCGCGCGGCCGGTGCACCACCCGCACCTGCGGCATCTGCGGCACCTCGCCCAGCAGCTTGTGGCGCACCGCCAGGCGCAGCAGCTTGCGCACCACCACCAGGTACTGCGACATGGTGGTGGTGGACAACTTGGCGTTGGTCAGGCGTTCAACAAAGGCCTCGAGCACCGCCGTGTCGACGCGCGAAGGCGCGATGTCGCGGAAAAACGGCATCACATGCGCGCGCAGGCGGTTGCGCAAAATGCCCACCGCCGCGTGGCTCAGGTCGCCACGCTCCATGCGCTGGGTTTCGGCGATCAGCAACTGCTCGGCCAGGCGCTCAAAACGGTCGTATTCCGAGACCCTGCCCGCCTGCACGGTTGCAGCCACCCCAGCGGCAGCAGCCGCCGGGTTCACGGGGCTGGAAACCCCCTGCGGGTGCATGGCCGACCAGGCCTGGGGGCTCATCACGTAAAAACAGGGCTGGTTCTCGTGCAGCACCGCCACCGCCGCGCTGCCCCCCGCCTGCACGACCGAGGCGGGGTCATGCAGAAACTGGCTGAGCGAGGTGGTCCACGGCGCAGAGATCTGAAGAATCGTCATGGCCGCGATTATAGGATGCCTTGCCAGAAATATTAATTATCTAGTTTTAAATTATTAAAATCAATGTATATGCTCTGGCTACATTGGCAGCCTCTGGCGCATTCGCACAATCGTCCGTCGAGCTCTTCGGCATTGTGGACATTGGCCTTCAATACGGTCATGGTTCGGCATCCAACAAAACCCAACTGGCCGGTAGTGGCCAGGAAAGCGCCAGCCGCCTCGGTTTTCGCGGCACGGAAGACCTGGGCGGCGGTCTGAAAGCCGGTTTCTGGCTGGAAGGCTCTCTGGCCGCCGATAACGGCACCGGCGCCTCTGCCGTCACCAAAGACAACCAGACGGAGCTCGCCAACACGGGCCTGTCTTTCAACCGCCGTTCGACCGTCAGCCTGATGGGCAACTTCGGTGAAGTTCGTCTGGGCCGAGATTACACGCCCACCTTCTGGAACGACACCCAATTCGACCCGTTTGGCACCGTTGGTGTGGGCGCCAGCCTGATCAACAAAGTGGCTGCTGGCACCAACGGCCTCAACGGTGCAGGCGGCGCTACCAACGTGCGCGCGTCCAACAGCATTGGCTACCTCCTGCCCGGCAACATCGGCGGCTTTTATGGCCAGTTGATGTACGCCATGGGCGAAAACAACACGAACACAGGCGTCACGGAAAAGAACGGCAACTACGCCGGTGGCCGCCTCGGCTGGGCCAATGGTCCTGTCAACGTGGCCCTGGCCTATGGCGAGCAAAAGCTGGCGCTTGTGGGCAACATCAAGACCACCAACCTCGCAGGTTCCTACGATTTCGGCATGGCCAAACTCATGGCCGAGTACAGCCAGATCAAAGATGGCCAGTCCGACAAAGGCCAAGGCTATCTGTTGGGCGCCACCGCACCGGTCGGTGCCTCAGGCCTGTTCAAGGTCAGCTACTCCGACTACAAGGTCACGAGCCCCCTGCTCACCTCCTCGGCCCGCGCCAAGCAACTGGCCCTGGGCTATGTGCACAGCCTGAGCAAGCGCACCGCCATGTACGGCACCTTTGCCCGCATCAACAACAACGGCAATGCGGCCATGGCCATCGGTGGCGCCACGCTCACCAACTTCGGCGACTCTTCTTACGGCTACGACATCGGCATCCGCCACGCCTTCTGAAGACCGCTGGCATCGGCCAGTGGCTCTGTGAAGGCCCAGCCCACCGCGCGCCTGCGCGGTGGGCTTTTTGATGTCTTGCATCGACGCGCCCAATCGGAAAAACCAACCCCGTGACAACCGAACTGCGCACCCCACGCCCAGCTCAGCGCGGCAGGCGACGGCTTTGCAGCAAGGCAATGTTCTGCTCGCCGCTGACGGTGCTCGCATAGTGCTTGTGGATGACTTCCACACTGGTGCGCGCGTTGCGCGCGAGCGTGAGCAAATCGATGCCCTGTCCGTACAAGAGCCGAAACGTGATGGCCGAATGCCGCAGGCTGTATATGGAGCGCGGCTGCCCGTGCGCATTGCACTTGTGGCCCGTGAGCTCCAGCACCCAGTTGAACATCAGCCCCAGAACATTGAGCGCATAGTTCCTGTCCTGGATGTCGGGCAAAAACACATAGTCGTCCGGCCCTGCTTTGGCCCGGGCCTGCTGGTGCTTCACGATCTCCCGGTAAATGCGCACCGCTGGAAACAAGGTGACGATGGGTGCGTCGTGTTTCTTCGTCTCGGGCAAGGTCAAGCGCAGGTAGGTGTTTTTGCCTTTGACCACTTCCACATGCTTGTGTCGCAGCGTCTTGAGATCGCTGGGACGAATAAAGCCATTCACCATGAAGCCTACCGCCCACGCCAGATCTGGCGGCATGCAGCCATCGCCAAACACCAGCTTGTAACGCTGGCGCAAGGCCTTGCGGCTTTGCGGATGCGGCTGACCGCGCAAGCGCCGGGCCATGCGCAAGATGCGCCAATACTCGGTGGGCGTGAAGGCCCCGCGCGACGCCGCCCTGACCTTCACCTTGGGAAACTCCGGCAAGGCCGCCAGAGCCCCCACACGCACGGCATGCTTGAAGACCTTGCGCAGCGCAATCACATACTGGTGCAGCGTGGTGGTGCTCTTGCTCTGGCTCATGCAGTCGATGAAGGCCATCATCTGCGCATAGCCAATGTCCTCGATCGGCACCTGGCCCCAGCGCGGCAACAAATGGCTGTCGAGCCGGTTGCGCAACACCTGCAGGCTGCCCCTGACCAGCTCACCCCGCGCTACGCGGGCCTCTTCGGCCATCAGCATCTGCGCCGCCAGCGGACCAAACGTGCGCACCGCCGGCCTGTGCGGCAACTCGGGGGGGAGTTGTACAGCCTGTGCAGTGAAATAAGACTGCGCCAGCAGTTGTTCATAGAACAGCCGGGCAAACGACTGCGCTACCCGCAGCGACTGGCTCTGCGTGCTGCGCCGGTGGGTTTTGCCGCCCATCCAACAACGCACTTGCCAAAAGCGGCTCGCAGCCATCTTGAACACCACCAGCTTGAGGGGATAGCCCGGCACGGGCGTGATGGTTTCTGGAATCGGGACGGTGCGCTCGCGCAGCGGGGCACCCCATGTGGCATCGTTGGCAGCCACGCCGACATAGCAAACCTGCATGCGAGGAGTTTACCGTCCGTGCGTTGTATAGCTGGGTGTGTGCAACTGCAGGTCTGCCTGAGTGATCGGTAAAGTCTGTGCGGGGCAGGCACCATCACTCTGTGCTGGATGTGGATAAGTGCTTGGCCACCTCGTGAAAAACCGGCTGGTGATTTGGATGCTCTGGCTGCCCTGGCTGCCACCGCTTCTTTCGCTCAGTCCACCGTGACCCTGTCTGGCTTGCTGGACTTCTCCTACTACGGCATCAGCGGTAGCGCCACCACTGCTGCCGGTAAGGCTCAGTCT
>JACCDX011377940.1_pt1 | contig 10325 bp, 6 predicted proteins | sample 7449681 | NCBI WGS metagenome assembly JACCDX01 (sample SAMN15323450, study PRJNA562643) | freshwater metagenome | isolation source: river surface water | place: USA:Blue River Watershed | collected 2017-08-18
GGCCGCCCGGACTTTTGTCAACAACGGAGCCAAGTCCACGGTCGAGTTTCTTTATGGCAAACCCAAGGGCAAAGCCTATGAGGATCTCAAAAAGCGCTGGTTGAAAGCCGCGACCGAGATAGCCAATAATAGCAGCAACTCCGTCGATACACGTCTGGCAGCCTGGAATCCGGCGATCGAATTTCAAAAGCTTGAAGCGCCGGACGCAGCCGTTCCCGCGAAACTCAAAGCGGATGTGCAGGCCGCTGCCGCGCAAGCGGATCAGAACGCCAAGACAGCTTTTGAACGTCATGCTGTGATTTCCTCGGCGGCTTATATGCTGCGTCAGGTCAAGGATTTTGAGGGCGCTCGCAAGCTCCTGGAAACGGAAGCCGCAAAAACTGATACGCCTTGGTACTATTATTCCAGTCTTGCCTCTTTGGAGCAGGAATTGAAGAATGACAAGGCCGCTCAAACCTGGGCAGCCAAGGCCCGTGAATCGGTTGTCGGTCGCGCCAGCCGCATCCAGTGGATTACCAACGACATCATTCTCAATGCGAAGATCAAGAACGCAGACCAGAAATCTTACATGTTGAACCTTACGAAGGAATACTATGAGACCGCTACGAGTCTCGATGATGGTTTTTCGGGACGGAACTGGGCGCGAGCTCGTAAGGTCAGTGATTCCTTGAAGGACTGGCATAAGGATCCAGCTTTTACCGCATTATTTTCAACTTATGAAAAGAAATGCAGTGGACTTGAGAAAGAAAGCCAGAAAAACTGCCAAAAGCATTTTGCTGAGCTGAAGGATTAATACAACGGAAGGGGTGTCCATGCGATTTCTCGTTATAGGTGGAGCAGGATATATCGGATGCCATTTTGTCAGGGAGGCCCTGCGTCAGGGGCATAGCTGTGTGGTGTACGATAATCTGAGTCGCGGCCACCGTGCATCGGTTCCCCAAGGTGTAAAGCTGATCCAGGCGGATATCCTGGACAAGGAATCCCTGCGGGCTACGCTGCGTGAGACCCAGTATGATGGAATTTTTCACTTTGCCGCGTTTGCTCTGGTTGGAGAATCCGTCCAGGAACCTGACCTGTATTATGAAAACAACGGCGAAGGCGTGCGTAGCCTCTTGAACGCCATGCGAGCTGAAAAATCGAATGCCGGTCTGGTTTTCTCTTCGACCTGCGCGATCTTTGGAACGCCGAATCAAGTGCCGATGCGTGAGAACGATCCCAAAGTTCCCATCTCCCCTTACGGTCGTTCGAAACTCGTGGCAGAGTTCATGATTGAAGATGCGTGCCGAGCATATGGGCTGAAAGCCATGGCGCTTCGCTATTTCAATGCCTGCGGTGCGGACGCGAGTGGCGACATCGGCGAGGATCATCAACCGGAAACACATCTGATTCCCAACGTGATCCTATCCGCCCTCTCGGGCAAGGAACTTTCCATTTTTGGCAACGATTTCCCGACCCGTGATGGGACTTGCGTGCGGGATTACATTCACGTCTCGGATCTGGCCGATGCGCATATCAAGGCGGCGCAGCATCTTCAAAAACTCAAGCCAGGGGCTTTTGATGTGGTGAACCTCGGCACTGGCCAGGGTTATAGTAATCTTGAAATAGTTCAGGCCGCAGAACGTGTCATGGGTCGCAAAATTCCCTATAAATTTGCCGATCGCCGCCCAGGAGACCCCGCCGAACTCTACGCAGACAACAGCAAGGCGAAGCAGTTGCTTGGATATGACAGTCGTCATTCGGATCTCGAGAACATTATGCGCACGGCTTTGGCCTGGCACAGCAAGCATCCCAAGGGTTTTTCCTGACGATCAGTTGCGCTGCTCAAGCGGCTGGCTCGGCGATGACGAGCTGGCCCGCATCGTTCCCCGTTCTGGCACGAAGCTTTGCGAGAAGACATTATCCTGCTGACGGAACACGTCCGCTTCAAGACCCAAAAGACCTGCCACAGAGGGGGTAAACTGGAAAGTTGAAAACGCTCTTCCTTGCAACTTCCTCAGTTCATTCAGCTCCTGTTTCCGCTTGAGAGCGTAGCTTTGGGAAAACCCTACGATAAAGGGGACTTCACGCATGGCTGCCGTGACTCGATCTTCACTATGGCCCGCGAAATTATCAAGACCAAAGACTTCTTCTCCGTGATCTGAGAAATACACGAAAAGGCCAGCACGACCGTCAGTATTGAGTCTCTTCAGGATTTCTCCCAGGACCTTGTCCTGATAAGCTATTGCATTATCGTAATGGTTGATGATGGATTTCGCTTTCGGATTCCCGATGAAGTCTGCGATTTGAATATCATCTGTTGAATGAAAGACGCGCTCTGACTTGGGATAACGCTTTTCATAAATGAAATGAGTCCCCATTAAATGGACGAAGATCATGTGCTTTTCAGCGGGTACGCGTGAGCTTTGAATCAACTGATCAAGGGGGGCAAGGATTTTTTCATCGTAACTCGCACTGTTGTCCGCTTCTCCTGCGCTGGAGACATCCTGATTCACAAAATGAGCCGTGTCGGTCGTACGACCCAATTCCACGATAAAATTGTCCCAAAATCCGCCTGGTGCCTGGTTCGAAATCCACGATGTTCGGTAGCCAGCAGCGCGGGCTATTTCGATTAGAGTGGGGCCTTGGCATTCCAAGGAGTCACGATCGAATCCTGACGCGCAGAGGGCGCCGAGCACGCCCGGAAGCGTACTGGCAACGGGAGCGCTGGCATTTTGAAAAAGGATCAGCTGATCTTTCATCGCAGCAAGAACGGGCGTGGTTGGCCGGTGGTAACTATAGATTCCCATATGCCGCCTCGTGGTTGATTCGCCAATAACGACAACAACCAGGGACGGAGCCTGCTCTTTTCTTTTATGGATGATCAAAGCCTCACGATCATGAGTTCTTTGCTTCCAGAAAGCCTGGGCTTTTTGTCGAGCCTGCATCATGGTTTGATAGCGCATGAAGGTCGCGAGGAAGCGGTCAACATAGGAAAGTTCATGGAAAGCCAGGGCTATGGGCTTTGGTTTTCCGTCCAATTTGTGCGCGATCGGCGCTGCGCAAAGGAGAGAAATCGTCAGCAATAAAAAAGCAGGCTTGTAGGTTCGGGGACGCCTGGCTCGTCCATAAAACCCTATCAATAGAAGGGACAAAGCAATATAAGCGCCCGCGTATAACGCGAGGCGCGAGCCGTAGGTCTCAAGAAATTCACTGGCTTCCTTCAGGTTGGACTGAAAGGTCGTGGAAAGTGTAATGATGGAGATGGGACTCTGAAAGACGCCGATATTCATCACATTCATCAGCGTAAACAAAGAACCCAAGGAGAGAATGGACGTTCCGATCCAGTCCCCAAACTTTCCAGGAAGGGTGGTAAAGGCCAACTGCAGACAGCAAAGACTGGCAAGAATAAACCAGGAATAGACATCCAGCACGAAGAGATCGTCCAGGCACCATTTCAATAGCACGGGGCCTGCCTGAATGCTCAGAGCTGCCATAATACTGATTTTAAAAATGGAAGCAGGACGCATGGTCGCCTCGGAACATTATTCCCTTCAATCGGTTCTGAGGTCATACAAAGGATGTCCAAAGGATGTTGCCCTGAGATTGCGAGAAGGCGGATCTTTGTGAAGTCAGGCCGAATCCTTCGACCTGAATTGCTTCAGATTGCGGAATCAAACAGCTCGATCGTACCCCAGTTGTCGAGATTGGATTTGTAGCGCGTGGAATGACCAAATTGATCGACGATCGTGATTTCCTGAATCACCCATTCACCTGGAGGATGTTCCTTTGTGACATTCAAAGCGATGCGCCTTTTGCCGCTGATTTCTCCTCGATCGATACCATAAATGGTCCGATAGAAACCCTGGTCAGTTCTGTGTCGCAAACTCAAACGTACCTCTTTGATGAGGGATTCATCCACAATATCGAGTTCCACAAAAGCCTTGTCGTGCGGACTCAATCGATGCTGGCTGAATCGAAGACCACGGAGTTGGGGAGGATTGTTTTCATAGGGAAGACCTCCGTTTAGGATCAAGGCCGGCAAAGGTATCGTTGTGCCCTGGATGACATGAGAGCTTGGGTCAGCACCATAGCTGCTGCGATTATTCATGATGTCTTCCAGGTCCAGTCTCACCCATTGATATCGTCCGTTCACGGCATATGAGGGAATGTCCAAATCGATACGATACAATCGATCGCCAAGCCTCTGCCAGGTCAGAAGAGGTTCCAGAGAACCATGTTCGGAAGCAAGAACGAGATGCATCGACTGCAGGCGGGAATTTTCCTGAATTTCCATGAAAAATGATGCCTTGTGACCTGCGGATAATTCCTGGGGAAAAGCCTGAATTTGCTGGATATCGGGGCCTTTCTCATCATTGTGAAAGGACCAGTCAATGAACAGCGGCGGACTTGTCCAGTTTTCGCCAAAAAATGGTGTCCCGGCACCCGAGCTGAAAAGGTAAAGTTTTTGGCCTAGAATATCGGTAAGTTCCAGAGTGCTCACGTAGACTTCACCGTTGGATGGAAAATCCTCGGGCTTGAAAATCAGCTGATAGCGCCCTCTTCCGAGGTCCCGGCTTTCAAAACGGGCATTGTTGATCGGCTTGTAAATGGAAGACTGCGAGTAGGAAAGGCTCGCAAAGAGAGAGCGCAAAGGAAGGCCTGCCACCTGAATTTCGAGTGTAGGGCTCTTATCCTGCCGATAAAGAAAAGGCTGCTCGACCAAGGTGGGAACTGTTGGGATGCTTGAGATCTCGGCTCTATCCATGATTCGAAAATCAATGGAACTATAGGCCTTCAGATCCTGGGTATGACCTTCCGCGTTTTCTCCCAGCAAACACAGTGTCCAGACTGTAGAAGGATCTGCATGCAGCTTGGAAGGAGTGATTTCAATCGGCTGATCAAGAGACTGACTCTCGCTATAGCTGCTCCATTGATCACAGGCTAAACTTTTTTTGGGACCCCATGCATAACGGTAAGTACTCAGAGCAGAGCCTTTGATGTAAGCCGACCATGGGCTTTGAATAAGCATAGGTGGGAGTCGATCCAGGGATGCCACCAGTCCTGAATACAAAGCCTTGAGCGCAGCCACATCCTGGGCGCTCAGACGCAGGGCTTCCCCTCGGTCATTGGCGGCATAAAGGGAACAATAATCCATAATCGAGTTTTTATCATAAGATCCAATCTGGAGCGCATCCTCACCTTCGCCCGCCATTTGATCCAGAACGCAGTCTTGATTGTCACGACGGTTCATTTCATGATGCAGACCCAGGGCGTGACCGAACTCATGCAAAGCGATATTGCTTTCGCAAGCCGTGCCGGAAAAAATTCCTCCACAGCGGCTTTTGAAGCCCAGGGTCAGGTTGGGGGCAACACCTGCATTTTTTCGCCCCATATCATGTGTCTGGCTCAGGTCGGCGTTTTCATCGAAGCGGATGCGTATGCCGGAATCATCGGCACCACAGATCGCCCATCCCTCAAGATAAATATCAGCTCGGGCGTATTCTGAGCTGACGATCTCCCTAATCAGAGTCCGATCTTTCTCATAACCCTGGGCCTGTTCGAAGCAGACCGGAATCACCTTCTGCAACCAGCGATCATCCTCACGACTGATATATCCATGCAAAGAGGAATCATGCGGCGCGTTGCAGGCGAACTGCAGCCCATGGAGTGACAGGAGGAGAAAACATGCCAAGGTACGAACGCAGCGATCGAATGATGGCATCATGATGATTCGTCCATGTGTGAAAGGATGCGTGAATAGGCAGTTTATATGCAGACTTCAGCCAGTCATTGATTGAGATTGTGCAAAGTCAGAAGGAGCCAAAGTTCTGGGTCGCCCGATCGCAACAATACCGGTCCCTAAACCCAGATCAGAGTGAAAATCGTGAGTGGTCCGCGTTTGATACTGAATGCCTGGAGGGAATCATTAGGAAGAACAAGGCTGAATCAGGACCGATTCAGCCTTTGGGAAAGTTACTTCACATTTCCGTCCAGGGTCAAAAGACTGCGATAAAGCTCGGGACGACGATCACGGAAAAATCCCATCCCAGCGCGGAATGTGCGTGCAGCGGCGAGATCCAGCTCGGCTGTCAAAAGGCCGGAAAAATCGGCTTTTTGTTCCGCTAGTTTATCCCCACGATAATCACAGATGAAGCTGTGACCGTAGAAGTCGCAGCGACTGCTCTCAAAACTCTCTGATCCGATGCGGTTGGCGGCCGCGACATAACAGGAATTATGAACTGCGTGACCAATCATAGCCCTTTGCCACATATCAGGGGTATTCGGTGTCTCGACCTGATCTGCGGGTTCGGAACCTATGGCAGTTGGGTAAAGCAGGAGGTCAGCCCCTTGCAGGGCCATCGCCCTTGCACATTCCGGGAACCATTGATCCCAGCAAATGCCAACGCCGATGGAACCATAGCGGGTGTTCCAGGTTTTAAAGCCGGTATCACCCGGATTGAAATAATATTTTTCTTCATAGCCCGGGCCATCCGGTATGTGACTCTTCCGATAAATGCCCATGAGCGAACCATCGGCATTGATCATGGCCAGACTATTGAAATGGGCTTGCCCTGCGCGCTCGAAAAAACTCACCGGCAGGACGAGTTGATGGGAAGCGGCGAGCTTCTGCATACGGCCCAGGAAAGGATGCCCTTCCACAGGATGGGCCCAGGAGAAGTATTCCTCGCGTTCCAGCTGACAGAAATAATGATTTTCGAAAAGTTCCGGCAGCAGGACGACCTGGGCTCCCTGCCTCGCGGCTTCCAGAACATAACTCTCGGCCTTGGCCACATTTTCGCCGAGGTCCCGGCTCATGCTCATCTGGACGAGGGCCAGTTGCAAACGACTCATGAGTTCATCCTCCCGAATCAGCTGCGCGGCTGCTGCTGCGTCAGACAATGAAAGCTTCCACCGCCCATAATGATATGCCGTGACGCGAGACCGATCACCTGATGCTGGGGAAAGGTTCGACGTAAGACATCAAGGGCCGCCGCATCATTGCGGTCGCCATACTGTGGCACCAGCACGGCGCCGTTGGCTATATAGAAATTAGCATAAGTCGGCGGCAAACGTGTGCCGTCTTCAAGGAAGAGTTTTTCCTCGGGCAAAGGCAACTCGACGACGCGCAGGTCACGGCCATTCTTGAGACGCGTGCGCTGCAGAATTTCAAGGTTCTCCTGCATACGATCATAATTCACATCACTGCGTTCGTTGCACACGGATGTGAGGACTGTGGTCGCGTTTGCAAAGCGTGTGATAGTATCGACATGACCATCGGTGTGATCACCTTCCAGGCCATCTTTCAGCCAGACGACCTGATCGATGCCGAGGTATTGCGAAAGAAGTTTTTCAAGATCCGCTTTGCCTAAATTGGGATTACGCGTAGGAGTCAGAAGGCACTGTTCGGTTGTGATACAGGCGCCTTCACCGTTAATGTCCAGCGATCCGCCTTCCATGATGTATGGCGCATCGAAACGCGGCAATTGCAGTATTTCAGCCAGTGCCAGCGGAACCTGATTGTCGAGTTCGTAATCGTATTTGCCACCCCAGGCATTGAAGCCCCAGTTGACAAAGCTGAGGGCTGGTGCGGCGGCACTGCTGCTTTTGCCCTTCAATAGAAAGAGAGGACCGTTATCGCGCATCCAGACGTCATTCAATGGAATGCGATGCAGGTTTAGATTTCCCACTCCATCCAGGGCTGCCTTGGCGCTGGCTTCCGCCTCTTCATCACGAACCAGAAGGTGAACCGGCTCAAAACGGGCCAGGGTTTTCACCAGCATGCTATATTCCTGACGCACCTGAGTCAGGTGGTCGAACCACATTTCTTCATCAAAGGGCCAGCTCATCCAGGTCGCGCTATGGGGCGCCCATTCTGCTGGCATGGAAAGACCAAGATCACGCGGAAGACCGCTTAAAACCTGGGACATTTTACAGACTCCTTGGGAAGACTCGACTTGAGAACATGGTTTAATAGTGCGTGTTGGGCGGGCTTGCAAGGTCCAAGTAGGCAGAGAAGCGGAAATCTGGCCCTAAGTTGACGCAATCGCGAACAAAGGGCCAGATGGGATGTTATAGGTCGTGAAATTCAGCTTTTTTTCCACTCGAGGGTGCCCTTGTGGGTCTCGGGGAAGCAGCGTGATTTGTCGGTATTACAGACGAAGGCCTTCACGGTGTAGTCGACTTTGCCCGTCGTGGCCGCGCCGTCGATACCAGCCTTGACCTTAAAGCCAGGCAGTTTATCATCAAAGGCCAAGGTCTCGAACTTGCCGTCCTTGGTCTCCAGCTTCAAGCCTTGCACATTCGCGAGCACAAGCCTCCAGCGGCCTTCCTTGCTGATCATGATTTTAGTCTCATCAAAGGTCACCTTGAATTCGAGTTCCACAGTTTGACCCGTGACAGAACTCTGGGTTTTCACTTCGGAGTGCAACCCGTCTTTGGCGCCCATAAGAAAGAAAAAGCTGGTGGACAGCAAAGCAGCGGCAGTCAAATGTTTACGCATGATAACCCCTCAAATGAATGTCAGTGCATCGACGTAAAGCGGCCTCGACGCAAAGCCCTTTTCTTGACGATATTTTTTCTTTGAACCGACAGAACCGAGGTCAGTGCTTCCAAGCGGGAAATCACTGTCTCCAGATGAGCCAGGTTCTTGACGCCGAGTTCGAATTCCAAAATTCCGGTCAGGTCATTTTCAACTTTCACCTCGGCCTTGTGAACGTTGACTCCGTTATTGCTGAGCACAGTCGTGACTTCAGCCAGCACGCCCGGTTTTTCCTGGGTTCTCAGGCTGATCGAACAGCGATGATACGCGGCATCCACCTGTGCCTTCGACCATTCCACCTGAATTTTGCGAGCAGGATCCATATCCAAAGCGCGAGGGCAGGTGCTCCGGTGAACCGTAACGCCGCGACCGCGCGTGATGAATCCAATAATGGGCTCACCCGGCAGGGGCGAACAGCATTTTCCAAGACTCACCAGCACATCATCATAACCCGAAACAAGAATGCTGCCATGCGAAGTCTTTATCGGCTTCTCAGGCTTGGCAGGTTGATCCAGGCCCTGACGGTGAATCTGCTCCTGGATGGTCTCCTTGGGTTCTGGCGCAGGCAAAGCCTTGGTCAGAATATCTTTCGGATTCAGACGACCATAGCCGATCGCAATCAGCACGTCTTCAAGGTTGCTTTCGCGTGCAACCTTTACCAGCTTTTGGGCGTCACCGGATTTCTCCAGTTCCTCGATCGTCATGCGGCGCTTTTCCAACTCCTGGACCAGAAGATCGCGGCCCAGCTTGCGGCTCTTCTCGCGCTGCTCGCTGCGAAGGAACGAACGAATCTTATTGCGAGCCTTGGACGTGACGATGAACGCCAGCCAGTCCTTGCTCGGCCTTTGATGGGGTGAGGTCAGAACCTCGACGATGTCCCCTGATTTGAGGCGCTTTTTGATCGGCGACATCTGGCCATTGACCTTGACGCCGATACATTTGGTTCCAATGTCGCTGTGAACCGCGAAGGCGAAATCGAGCGCGGTCGCATTCTGCGGCAAGGACAGCACGTCGCCCTTCGGCGTGAAGACAAAAATTTCTTCATCGAAGAGGTCGACTTTCAAAGCTTCCAGGAATTCATCAGGATCCTGCAGTTCGGTCTGCCACTGCATGATCTGCCTGAGCCACGAGAATTTCTGGGAATCGCTGACGGCAACGCCTTTATCCTTGTCCTTATAAGCCCAGTGAGCTGCGACACCGTATTCGCAGGTCTCGTGCATTTCCTTGGTGCGGATTTGAATCTCTGCGGGCTCGCCATTGGAACGGATCACCGTGGTGTGCAGCGATTGATAAAGGTTGGCCTTGGGCATCGCGATATAATCTTTGAAACGGCCTGGCATTGGCTTCCACATGGCGTGCACCACACCCAGGGCTTCATAGCAGTCCTTGATGGAGGGGACGATGATGCGGAAAGCGAAGAGGTCGTGGATATCTTCAAATTCAAGATGCCGTTCGATCATCTTTTTGTAGATCGAAAAGAAGTGCTTTGGGCGACCGTAAACCTGAATCTCGGTGAAGCCGTATTTCCGCAGTTCTTTTTCCAGAACCTCTTTCACTTCATTGATATAGGCCTGGCGTTGGGATTTCTTCGATGAAATCTTGCGGCGGATTTCCTGATAGACCTCGTACTTCAACGTGCGGAGACAAAGGTCTTCCAGTTCACTCTTGATACCATAGATACCGAGGCGGTTGGCCAGCGGAGCATAGATATCCAAAGTTTCCTGGGCGATGCGCTTTCTTTTCTCGATCGCAAGATTATCCATCGTCCGCATGTTATGCAAACGATCGCAGAGCTTGATCAGAATCA
>JACCDX010780232.1_pt1 | contig 10323 bp, 6 predicted proteins | sample 7449681 | NCBI WGS metagenome assembly JACCDX01 (sample SAMN15323450, study PRJNA562643) | freshwater metagenome | isolation source: river surface water | place: USA:Blue River Watershed | collected 2017-08-18
ATCTGCGTCGTGGCGGCCACGATTCCAAGAAGGTGTATGCCGCCTTCCACAAGGCCGTGAACCACAAGGGCCAGCCCACCGTGTTGCTGATCAAGACGGTCAAGGGCTTTGGCATGGGCAAGGCCGGTGAAGGCAAGAACACCGTGCATCAGACCAAGAAGCTGACCGACGAGGACATCAAGGCCTTCCGCGATCGCTTCAACATCCCCATTCCTGACAGCGAATTGCCCAAGCTGCCGTTTTACAAGCCGGCCGACGACACGCCCGAGATGCGGTATTTGCACGAGCGTCGCAAGGCGCTGGGTGGGTATTTGCCGCACCGCCGCACACGGGCCGATGAACACTTCACCGTGCCGGCGCTCGAGGTCTTCAAGTCAGTGATCGAGCCGACTGCCGAGGGGCGGGAGATCTCCACGACGCAAGCCTATGTGCGCTTCCTCACGCAGCTCCTGCGTGACCAGGCGCTGGGCCCGCGCGTGGTGCCCATCCTGGTCGACGAGGCCCGCACCTTTGGCATGGAAGGTCTTTTCCGTCAGATTGGCATCTACAACCCCGCAGGTCAGCAGTACACCCCGGTCGACAAAGACCAGGTCATGTACTACAAGGAAGACAAGGCGGGGCAAATCCTGCAGGAAGGCATCAATGAAGCCGGCGGCATGTCGAGCTGGATTGCGGCGGCCACGTCGTACTCCACCAACAACCGCATCATGATTCCGTTCTATGTCTATTACTCGATGTTCGGGTTCCAGCGCATTGGCGATCTGGCCTGGGCGGCGGGTGACATGCAGGCACGCGGCTTTCTGCTGGGCGGAACGTCGGGCCGCACCACGCTCAACGGCGAAGGCTTGCAGCATGAGGACGGGCACAGCCACATCCTGGCCGGCACCATCCCCAACTGCATCAGCTACGACCCGACCTTTGCACACGAGGTGGGTGTCATCATGCACCATGGCTTGAAGCGCATGGTGGAAAAGCAAGACAACGTCTTCTATTACCTGACCCTGCTCAACGAGAACTACAGCATGCCTGGCCTCAAGACCGGGTCCGAAGAGCAGATCATCAAGGGCATGTATCTGTTGCAGGAAGGCGAGGGTGCCAAGAAAGCGCCGCGCGTGAACCTGCTGGGTTCGGGCTCCATCCTGCGCGAGTCCATGGCCGCGCGTGACCTGCTGGCGACGGATTGGGGGGTGGCGGCCAACGTCTGGAGTTGTCCCAGCTTCAACGAACTGGCCCGTGACGGGCAGGCCGCCGAGCGCTGGAACCTGCTGCACCCGACCGAGACGGCCCGCACCTCCTTCGTGGAGCAGCAACTGGCGCCGCATGCCGGTCCGGTGATTGCGTCCACCGACTACATGAAGAACTACGCCGAGCAAATCCGTCCCTTCATTCCGAAAGGCCGGACCTACAAGGTGCTGGGCACGGACGGCTTTGGCCGCAGCGATTTCCGCAGCAAGCTGCGCGAGCACTTTGAAATCAACCGCCACTACATTGTGGTGGCGGCGCTGAAGTCGCTGAGCGATGAAGGGGTCATCCCGGCTGCCAAAGTCGCCGAGGCGATCAAGCAGTACGGCATCAAGGCCGACAAGCTCAACCCTCTCTACGCGTAAGCGGACAATGACGCATCTGCGGTTCAGGTCGACTCCCCTTGTCTCTTGACAGCCCGGGCGCGCGGTTGAATCGCTTTTTGAACAAGTGAGACCAACATGGCATTGATAGAAGTCAAGGTTCCCGACATTGGGGACTTCAGTGAAGTGGCCGTGATCGAGTTGCTGGTGAAGCCTGGCGACTCCGTCAAACCCGAGCAAAGCCTGATCACCGTCGAGTCTGACAAGGCATCGATGGAGATTCCCTGCTCACACGCGGGCGTGGTCAAGGAGCTCAAGGTCAAGATCGGCGACAAGATCAGTGAGGGCACGGTGGTGTTGCTGCTGGACGCCGAAGGCGCGTCGGCACCCGCAGCGGCAGTGGCGGCCGCGCCAGCGGCGGCTCCTGCAGCACCATCAGCACCTGCAGCGCCCGCCGCCCCTGCGGTGGCCGTCTCGCCCGCTGCTGCAGGTCGGGTCGAAGTGCGCGTGCCCGACATCGGTGACTTCAAGGATGTGGCCGTGATCGAGGTGTTCGTAAAACCTGGCGACACGGTGAAACTGGAACAGTCGCTCATCACCGTCGAATCTGACAAGGCCTCGATGGAGATTCCCTCGTCGGCCGCAGGCGTGATCAAGGAGCTCAAGGTCAAGCTGGGGGACACGATCAACATTGGTGATCTGTTGGCGGTGCTGGAAGGCACGGCTGCTGCGTCGGCGGCGGCCCCGGCTGCTGCCTCAGCGGCTGTTGCCGTCGCAGCGAGTGCGCCGGCGGCCCAAGTTGCGCCTGTGGCTGCTGCCACGACCGCGCCTACCCCTGCCGCCGCTCTGGCTGTGCCGGCGCACAACCCCACGGCTGCGCCGATCAACGTGCCACATGCCTCGCCCTCGGTGCGCAAGTTTGCGCGCGAGCTCGGCGTGCCACTGGATGAAGTCAAGGGCTCCGGCAACAAGGGCCGCATCACCCAGGAGGATGTGCAGGCATTCACCAAGTCGGTCATGGCGGGTGCTGCGCAAACCAAGGCCCAGGCGGCCAAAGCGTCGGCCGGTGGCGACGGTGCCGCGCTGGGGCTGATTCCCTGGCCCAAGGTCGACTTCGCCAAGTTCGGCCCGATCGAACGCAAGGAGTTGGGCCGCATCAAGAAAATCAGTGGTGCCAACCTGTTGCGCAATGCCATCATGATTCCGGCGGTCACCAACCATGATGATGCCGACATCACCGAACTCGAAGCCTTCCGCGTTTCGACCAACAAGGAGAACGAGAAGAGCGGCGTCAAGGTCACCATGCTGGCTTTCTTGATCAAGGCCTGCGTGTCTGCCCTCAAGAAATTTCCCGAGTTCAACAGCTCACTCGACGGTGACTCACTGGTCTACAAACAGTATTGGCACATCGGCTTTGCCGCTGACACGCCCAACGGTCTGGTGGTGCCCGTGATCAAGGACGCTGACAAGAAAGGCGTGCTGCAAATTTCCCAGGAGATGGGCGAGCTGGCCAAAAAAGCCCGCGATGGCAAATTGGGCCCGGCCGACATGACCGGCGCTACCTTCACCATTTCCAGCCTGGGCGGGATTGGGGGACGGTACTTCACGCCCATCATCAACGCGCCTGAAGTGGCCATTCTGGGGGTGTGCAAGAGCCAGATGGAGCCGGTGTGGAACGGCAAGGAGTTTGTGCCGCGCCTGATGCTGCCGCTGTCGCTGACCTGGGATCACCGTGTGATCGATGGGGCAGCTGCCGCGCGCTTCAATGCGTACCTGGGTCAGATCCTGGCGGACTTCCGCCGGGTGATGCTCTGATCGGGAAGGACAACTGTCATGGCACTGATCGATATCAAGGTTCCCGACATCGGCGACTTCAAGGAAGTGGCTGTCATTGAATTGCTCGTCAAGCCCGGTGACACGGTCAAGGCTGAGCAAAGCCTCATCACCGTGGAGTCCGACAAGGCGTCGATGGAAATTCCTTGCTCGCACGCAGGGTTGGTCAAGGCGCTCAACGTCAAGGTAGGCGACAAGGTGAGTGAAGGCTCCATTGTGTTGAGCCTGGAGGCTCAGGAGGGCGCCGGTGCACCGGCCCCTTCATCGGCACCAATGCCTGCCGTCACGTCTGGCGCGACAACTGCCGCAAGCGCTGCCGTGGTGGCACCCGCTGCCGGCGCTGCGTCGGTCGTGGCACCCACGGCTGCAGCCTTTGGCGGCTCTGCCGACCTTGAGTGCGATGTGCTCGTGCTCGGCGCTGGCCCTGGGGGTTACTCCGCCGCCTTTCGCGCGGCCGATCTCGGTTTGAACGTGGTGCTCGTCGAGCGCTATGCCTCGCTGGGCGGGGTGTGCCTGAACGTGGGTTGTATTCCCTCCAAGGCCTTGCTGCACGTGGCGGCGGTGATGGACGAGGTGTCGCACCTCGGCGATCTGGGGATCGAGTTTGGCGCGCCCAAGGTCAGCATCGACAAGCTGCGCGGTCACAAGGAAAAAGTGATCGGCAAGCTCACCGGGGGCCTGGCGGCCATGGCCAAGATGCGCAAGGTGACCGTGGTGCGCGGTTACGGCCATTTTGTTGGTGCCCAGCATGTCGAGGTGGAAGAGACCACCGGGTCGGCGCAGGAGAAAACGGGTGGCAAGAAGGTCATCGCCTTCAAGCGCTGCATCATCGCCGCCGGTTCACAAGCGGTGCGACTGCCCTTCATGCCGGATGATCCGAGGGTGGTGGACAGCACGGGCGCCCTGGCGCTCAAAGAAGTGCCCAAGCGCATGCTGATCCTCGGTGGGGGCATCATTGGTCTGGAAATGGGCACGGTCTACAGCACCCTGGGCTCGCGCCTGGATGTGGTGGAGATGATGGATGGCCTGATGCAAGGCGCCGACCGCGACCTGGTCAAGGTGTGGCAGAAAATGAATGCCCACCGGTTTGACAACATCATGCTCAAGACCAAGACGGTGGGCGCCAAGGCCACACCCGCTGGCATCGAGGTGACGTTTGAAGGCGAGGGCGCCCCCGCGCCGCAAACCTACGACCTGGTGTTGCAGGCCGTGGGTCGTTCGCCCAACGGCAAGAAGATTGGCGCTGACCAAGCTGGCGTTGTGGTGACCGACCGTGGCTTCATTCCTGTCGACATTCAGATGCGCACCAATGTGCCCCACATTTTTGCCATCGGCGACATCGTGGGGCAGCCCATGCTGGCGCACAAGGCGGTGCACGAGGCCCATGTGGCGGCCGAGGTGATCGCGGGTGAGCTGCAAGGCAAACCTGAGCTGGCCAGCGCCGCGTTCAACGCCCGCGTGATTCCCAGTGTGGCCTACACCGATCCCGAGGTGGCGTGGGTGGGGCTGACGGAAGACCAGGCCAAGGCGCAAGGCATCAAGGTCAAGAAGGGCTTGTTCCCCTGGACGGCTTCCGGCCGCGCCATCGCCAACGGGCGCGATGAGGGTTTCACCAAACTGCTGTTTGACGATTCCGCAGAGGCCCACGGCCACGGCAAGATTTTGGGCGGTGGCATTGTCGGCACCCACGCGGGCGACATGATTGGTGAGATTGCGCTCGCGATCGAAATGGGCGCAGACGCGGTGGACATTGGCAAGACCATTCATCCGCACCCGACGCTGGGGGAGAGCATTGGCATGGCCGCTGAGGTGGCGCATGGCAGTTGCACGGACTTGCCGCCTGCCAAGCGCTAAGCAGCAACAGGGTCAGTTGACCGGCCTGTCTTTGTCCGCGTCCTTGACGCGCCGCGCGCCGTTGAAGCGCCGGTCCCAGTACGCCTGGCGCATGTCGTCGATGCGCACTTGCTCACCCGGCTTGGGCGAGTGGATGAATTTGTTGTCGCCGAGGTAAATACCCACGTGACTGAACTTGGTGCGCATGGTGTTGAAGAACACCAGGTCGCCGGGTTGCAGGTCGTGACGCTCGATGGTTTCGGTGGCGGCGGCCTGGTCACGCGCGCGTCGAGGCAACACCAGGCCCACGGTCTGCTCGTACATAGCGCGCACAAAGCCACTGCAGTCAAAACCAGACTCGGCCGAGTTGCCACCGCGGCGATAGGGCACACCCAAAAAGCCCATGGCATTGACCACCAGGTCGGAGGCCTGCTGGCTCATGCGCTGGCGCAACTGCTCCATCTGGCTGATGAGCCCACGGTCGGCCAGAAACTTCTCGATGTCGTCCGTGGCCTGGGTGGAAGGCGCCGCGTGGGCAACCCCCAAGCACAGGCACACCACGAGGATCAGATGTCTGAACATGTAACGCATTTTACCTAAAGGCAGCGGGGTGTGAGTCCGAGGCCGTCTGGGGGTATCCTGTGATAGAACCCCGTGTCCGAATTCGAAAATACTGGTATGTTCAAAGCCCTTGTCCTCGAGAAAAACGACAGCTTTCAGGCCTCCCTCCAGTCGGTGCCTGATGAGCAGTTGCCCGCAGGTGATGTGACCATCGCGGTGGCGTATTCCACCCTCAATTTCAAGGATGGCCTGGCCATTTGTAACCGCAGCCCGGTGGTGCGGCAATGGCCCATGGTGGCCGGCATCGATGGGGCTGGCACGGTGCTGGCGTCCTCGCACCCCCACTGGAAACCTGGCGACGTGGTGGTACACAACGGTTGGGGGGTGGGGGAGACCCACTGGGGTTGTCTGGCCGAGAAGGCGCGCTTGAAAGGCGACTGGCTGGTGCGCCTGCCCCCAGCGTTCACGCCACGACAGGCCATGGCCATCGGCACCGCCGGCTACACCGCGATGCTGTGCACAATGGCACTAGAGGAGCGGGGCGTTCGACCGGGTGATGGCGAGGTGCTGGTCACCGGGGCCACGGGTGGCGTGGGCAGTGTGGCCATCGCCTTGCTGGCGGCACTCGGGTACACCGTGGTGGCCTCCTCGGGCAAGCCAGAAGCGTCCGACTACCTGACACGGTTGGGCGCCGCGAGTGTGATCGACCGCAACAGCTTGTCGAGCCCTGGCAAGCCCTTCCAGAAAGAACGCTGGGCGGCGGTGGTCGACACCGTGGGCTCGCACACCCTGGCCAACGCACTGGCCCAAACCCGTTACGGTGGCACGGTGGCGGCATGCGGATTGGCGCAGGGCATGGACTTGCCCACCACGGTGATGCCCTTCATTTTGAGAAACGTGGCCTTGGTCGGGGTGGATTCGGTGATGGCACCCCTGGCGCGTCGCCAGCAGGCCTGGGACCGTCTGGCCCGTGACCTGGATCCGAACACCCTCGAGGCCATGATCGAGGAGGTACCGCTCGAGCGCGCCATCGACCAGGCGCAGGCTCTTATGGATGGCCGGGTTCGTGGCCGAGTCGTGGTCAGGATTTGACATGTTGCTCGACCTTCAAGACTCACAACTGGTGCTGGTCGATTACCAGTCCCAGCTCATGCCCGCCCTGCACGAGGGCGAGGCCGTGTTGCGCAATGGCGTGCGCCTGGCGCAGATGGCCCACCTGCTCAAGGTGCCCACCTGGGGCACCGAACAAAACCCTGAGCGACTCGGCCACAACCCTGCCGAAATCAGCGAGGTGTGTCGGCGCACCCTGGCCAAGATGTCCTTTGGTGCGTGTGAGGAGGGCCTGGTGGAGTGGTTACGCCCACAGGCCGGCGCGCCCTCAGGCAATGCCCGCAGCTTGCCGCGCCATTTGCAAAAAGCCGTGCCAGCCCCAGCCCGTAACAGCGTGGTGATCGCCGGTTGCGAGGCCCATGTGTGCCTGCTGCAAACCGCGCTGGGCCTGCTGGAAGAGGAGTTCGATGTCTGGGTGGTCACCGATGCGTGCGCCTCGCGCGCCGAGCGCAACCGCGATGCCGCCTTTGACCGGCTGGCCAGTGCAGGGGCCGAACTGCTCACCACGGAGATGGTGGCCTTCGAGTGGCTCAGAACTGCCGAGCACCCGCAGTTCAAGGCCGTCCAGGCGCTGATCAAATAATCAGCAAAGTCAGCTTGTAGCAAGACCGCTCCTCATAATTTCGGGTCTAAACCCCCGACTATCTGAGGAGAGACTTGTATGGGTGCCTACGCCGATTTTTATCGCCGCTCGATCGACGACCGTGACGGCTTCTGGCGCGAACAGGCCCAGCTGGTGGACTGGCACGTCGAGCCTCAGCAGATCTGCGACTACGACCGTCCTCCCTTCGCCAAGTGGTTCGTGGGGGGGCAGACCAACCTGTGCCACAACGCGGTGGACCGTCACCTGAAGGACCGCGCCGATCAACCTGCACTGATCTTCGTTTCCACCGAAACCGACCAGGAGAAGGTGTACTCCTTCCGCGAGCTCAGCGACGAAGTGCAGCGCATGGCGGCCATCCTGCTGGAGCTGGGCGTGAAAAAGGGCGACCGCGTGTTGATCTACATGCCGATGATCGCCGAGGCCTGCTTCGCCATGCTGGCGTGCGTGCGCATTGGCGCCATTCACTCGGTGGTGTTTGGTGGTTTTGCTTCTCACTCACTGGCCTCGCGCATCGACGACTCGCAACCCACGGTGGTGATTGCGGCGGAAGCCGGTTCGCGCTCGGGCAAGAGCGTGCCCTACAAGCCCCTGCTGGATGAAGCCTTGTCGCTGGCCACCCACAAGCCTGATGGCGTGCTCATCGTGGACCGCCAGCTGGTGCCGTACCAGGCGGTCGCTGGCCGAGACCACGACTATGCCACCCTGCGTGCAAAGCACATGCATGCGAAGGTGCCGTGTGTGTGGGTCGAGTCCACACACCCCAGCTACATCCTCTACACCTCGGGCACCACCGGCAAGCCCAAGGGCGTTCAACGCGATACCGGGGGATACACCGTGGCGCTGGCCGCCAGCATGAAGCACATCTTCCAGGGCAACCCCGGCGAAGCCTATTTTTCCACCAGCGACATTGGGTGGGTGGTGGGCCACAGTTACATCATCTACGGCCCGCTCATTGCCGGCATGGCCACCATCATGTACGAAGGTCTGCCCACGCGACCCGATGCCGGCATCTGGTGGAAGCTGGTCGAGAAGTACAAGGTGACGGTGATGTTCAGCGCCCCCACGGCGGTGCGTGTGCTGAAAAAACAGGACCCCGCCTACTTGTCCAAGTACGACCTCTCCAGCCTGCGAGCGCTGTTCCTGGCCGGCGAGCCCTTGGACGAACCCACGGCGCAATGGATCGCCTCCAGCCTGGGCCGACCCATCATCGACAACTCCTGGCAGACCGAGACGGGCTGGCCTATCCTCACCATCGCCAACGGTGTGGAGAAGGCCCCCAGCAAGTTCGGCAGTCCGGGCGTGCCTATGTACGGCTACAACGTTAAGCTGCTCGATGAGTCCACGGGCGAGGACTACACCGGCCATGACCAGAAGGGTGTGGTCGCCATTGAGGGGCCGCTGCCCCCGGGCTGTTTGCAGACCGTGTGGGGCGACGACGACCGTTTCGTCAAGACCTACTGGACGAGCGTGCCGGGCAAGGTGGTGTACTCCACTTTCGACTGGGGTATTCGCGACAAAGACGGGTACTACTTCATCCTGGGCCGTACCGACGACGTCATCAACGTGGCCGGCCACCGCCTGGGCACACGCGAGATCGAGGAGAGCATCTCCAGCCACCCCAATGTGGCCGAAGTGGCCGTGGTGGGCGTGGCGGATCAGCTCAAGGGGCAGGTGGCCATGGCCTTTGCCGTGCCCAAGGACGCCAGCGGCTTGACGGACGAGGCGGCCCGGCTCAAGCTGGAAGGCGAGATCATGAAGGTGGTCGACAGCCAACTGGGCGCCGTGGCGCGTCCCGCGCGGGTTCGGTTTGTCACCGTGCTGCCCAAGACCCGAAGCGGCAAATTGCTGCGCCGGGCCATCCAGGCGGTGTGCGAACAGCGCGACCCGGGCGACCTCACCACCATCGAGGACCCGACGGCCCTGCAACAGATCAAGGATCTGGTGTCCTGACGTCGTCCTGAGCCGCCGCGAAATAAAAATCGCGGCATGGATTGAAACGGGGCATAATCGCGGTTTGTACGTCGGCCCTTCCCAGCCACAGTCGCATCCGCCAACCGGTTCAGCCGTGTCGCGGAAGGTTTTTTTCAACCAGCTAATGTTTCCCGCAGGGAAACGGAGGTCAGCGCAATGAGTGAGACATCGAGCGTCTACCAGGCCTACTCGGCCAACACCTATCTCTTCGGGGGCAACGCACCCTATGTCGAAGAGATGTACGAAAACTACCTCGCCAATCCGGGCAGCGTGCCTGACACCTGGCGCCAGTATTTCGACGCCCTCCAACCCGTTCCCGCCGCGGATGGCACCCAGGTTCGCGATGGTCCGTACCTGCCTGTCATCAACGCCGTTGCCGAGCGCGCCAAGCAAGGCGGCACCAAGGTGGTACTGGCCAATGCCGACGCCGAAATGGGCCGCAAGCGCACCGCGGTGCAGCAGCTGATTGCCGCCTACCGCAACGTGGGTCAGCGCTGGGCCGATCTCGACCCCCTGCAGCGCACCGAGCGCCCCAACATCGCCGAACTCGAACCCTCCTTCTACGGCTTTACCGATGCCGATCAGGAAACCGTGTTCGACACCAGCAACACCTTCTTCGGCAAAGACCGCATGAGCCTGCGTGAGCTGCTCAATGCGCTGCGCGAAACCTACAGCGGCATGCTGGGCGTGGAGTACATGTACACCACCGATATGGCGCAAAAGCGCTGGTGGCAGCAAAAACTCGAATCCATCCGCAGCAAGCCCAATTTTTCGGCCGGCCAGAAAAAGCGCATCCTCGATCGCCTGACCGCGGCTGAAGGCCTCGAGCGCTACCTGCACACCAAG
>JACCDX010934003.1_pt1 | contig 10323 bp, 7 predicted proteins | sample 7449681 | NCBI WGS metagenome assembly JACCDX01 (sample SAMN15323450, study PRJNA562643) | freshwater metagenome | isolation source: river surface water | place: USA:Blue River Watershed | collected 2017-08-18
CTGGCTCTTTGGCAACAGCGCAACTCAACTCGGATGTTTTGATCAAGCAGATCACCGGGAGCCAGCAGCTAGACGACGCCATCCGGCTTGAAAGCGGGGATGCATTGTTGGTTACTGGTCCCACCAGTTCAGGCAAAACCACTCTGCTTAGGTCGATAGCCGCAAGGCCACAGGGCTTAGATCGACAGCTCAAGGTCGAGGTGTTTGGGTTTGATGCTGCAAGTGATCCAGGGGCCGTAGCTGACCTGGCACAGTATGTACCCCAGCAACCCAGAGATACTTTTTTGGACTGGCGTATCACTCCCGCTCAACTGGCTGAACTTGGCATTTCTTTGACAGGGACAAACATCGCATGCTTATCGGAGGGTGAGGCCGTTCGCCTCGCGATTGCGAAGGCACTGCATCTAAAACCCAAGCTTTTGGTTTTGGATGAACCTTATGTAGCACTCGATGACCATGCGGTGCAGTGGCTAAATCATGAGCTCACAAGATTCAGGGCAGGTGGGGGAGTGGTCGTGATTGCCGAGCACGATCTCTCTCGCACGAACTTGCTTGATTCAAAAACCCTGACACTTGGAGTGTTAGAGACTTCTGCATCCAGCTGGGTTAAGCCTGGACTCGTGCCAGGAGAGACGCTCATCGAATTTGAGGGACAGCAACTTGCGGCGGGCGAGATGCTTTGCTTGCTCGGCCCAAATGCAGTTGGAAAAACAAGTTTTTTGAAACGACTTTTGCATGCGGCCAAAACCAAATCTTTGTCGACAAGATTTGTCCCAGAGCGCGTCGAGGATCTGTTCCTGGGGCAGACACTGGCTCAGGAATTTGCACTTAGTGACAAGCTAAGTGGGTCTCGTGCTGGAGTGACGAAAGAGACCTTTGACAGTTTGATTTCACGCTCAGACTTGCTTCTAAATACTCACCCGAGAGACCTCTCCTCTGGCACCAAGCTCGCCCTGGCGCTCTCAATCGCCATTGCACAGCGGCCCCGACTTCTGCTGATTGACGAACCGGTTAAGGGTTTGGATCAGGCAACTAGGGCTCAGATGGCTCAGGTCCTGGGGTGTGTTCAGGAGATGGGTTGTGCGATTGTGTTTGCCACCCACGATAAGAACTTTGCTTCCTTGGCAGATCGGGTTGTGGAGATTCAAAGGCGGGTGAGCGCATGAGGTCAAAAGTCTTGCAGCAGACCCTGTTCACGCTCGTTTCGCTCACTGCACTGCTTGGTTTTTGCTGGCCCCTTTTGGTACCTGCAAATTCAGAACTTGAGGTTGGTTACCTGTTTGTAGTGGCGGTCGCCGCCTTGTCCTTTATTGCCATCTGGATCTTTGATCGAAGCTTGGTTGGTGCAAATTATCTGGCCCTTTTGGGCACGCTGGCAGCCCTTGGGTCTGCCACCAGAATCGCAACCTCCGGTGTCGCGGGTTTTGAACTGGTGTTCTTGATCGTGATTCTCGGCGGCGCAGCGATCGGTGCGGGTTTTGGTTTTCAGCTAGGTGCACTGACGGTTTTGGCCTCATCGCTATTTTTTGGGGGCATTGGTCCCTGGACGCCATTTCAGCTTTTCGCTGTCGGTTGGGTTGGACTGGGTGCTGGATTGGTCGGGAAACTAAACCTGAGCGTTCGATTCAAGACGATTGCTTTAGCTCTCTACGCGGTAGTTTCCTCGTACATTTTTGGTCTCGTTATGAACCTTTGGTTCTGGCCCTTTTCGCTCGCAGGCGACAGCACGATTTCATATGTGCCCGGTGCGCCGTTTTCAGAAAACCTCGCCAGCTTTTTGCTCTATACCCTTACGACCTCAACGCTTGGCTGGGACAGCGTCAGAGCAATCGTTTTAGCGATCAGCATTCTCACGCTCGGTCCAGCAGTCTTGGCAATTCTCAAAAGAACCAAGCTCTAAACCGAGAAGTATTTAGCCTCCGGGTGGTGGAACACGAAGGCATCCGTGGACTGCTCAGGGTGAAGTTGAAGCTCCTCGGATAGCTCGATGCCCAAACGCTCAGGCTTCAGTAGCTCCACGACCTTCTTGCGATCTTCCATATCTGGACAGGCTGGGTAGCCGAGGGAGAATCTTGCGCCTCGGTATTTCAGATCAAAGAAATCGCCGACCTCGGTGGGGTCCTCGGATCCAAATCCGAGTTCCTCACGAATGCGCGAGTGCCAGTATTCAGCGAGTGCCTCGGTGAGCTGCATGGCAAGTCCGTGTAGCTCCATGTATTCGCGGTAGGCGTTCTCTTTGAATAGCTTCGCTGTGAAGTTATCTACATTCGCACCGACTGTCACCAACTGCACCGGCATGACATCGATTAGACCTGACTCCTTGGACTTCACGAAGTCTGCAAGGCACAGGTGTCGGTCACGGCGCTGACGTGGGAAATTGAATCTAAGTCGCTCTTGGCCCAGCTCGCCTGCGCCACCATCGGGAGATAGGAGCCCGGAGACCCCGAGCACCCCATTGGGATCATCAGCATGACCCAAGACCACGACGTCGTTGCCATCTGAGTAGACCGGGAAATATCCATAGGCCACCGAGGCATCCAAGATTCCCTCGGCCAAGATCTTGTCGAGCCAGTAGCGAAGTCTCGGTCTACCTTCGGTATCAACTAGTTCTTGGTAGCTGGCGCCATCCTCAGCACGCGATGGCTTCAGACCCCACTGGCCCATGAAGGTTGCTCGCTCATCCAAGAACTTGGCGTAGTCCGCAAGCGGAATACCCTTCACCAATCTGGTACCCCAGAACGGTGGGGTTGGGACCTTGTTGTCGGTTGCCACATCGCTGCGAGATGGCAAATCCTCTGGTTCAGTGAGGGTCAGCTGAGACTTGGCATGAATGCGCTTTTTCAAAGCCGGCAGCCCCACAGATTCCGGGTCAGCACCACGAGCGATTTGAACCAGCGGCTCCATTAGTGCCAGCCCTTCGAAGGCGTCCTTGGCGTAGCGAACCACTCCATCAAACTGCGATGCCAGGTCATCCTCGACAAACGATCTGGTTAGCGCGGCACCGCCGAGAATCACCGGCCACTTCTTCGCAAGACCTCGTGAGGTGAGCTCTTCCAGGTTTTCCTTCATGACCAGAGTGGATTTCACAAGCAATCCACTCAGGCCAATCACATCGGCGTTGTGCTCTTCTGCGGCTGCGATGATCTCGTTGATTGGCTGTTTGATGCCGATGTTTACAACGTTGTAGCCGTTGTTGGTGAGGATGATGTCGACTAGGTTCTTGCCGATGTCGTGAACATCGCCGCGCACGGTAGCCAGAACAATCGTGCCCTTGCCGCCCTCGTCGGTTTTTTCCATGTGCGGCTCTAGCAGCGCAACCGCTGACTTCATAACCTCTGCGGACTGAAGCACGAAAGGTAACTGCATTTCGCCCTTACCAAAACGCTCACCGACAACTTTCATGCCTTCAAGCAAGTGATCGTTGATGATTTCAAGCGGCTTAATGCCATCAAGGCGGGCCTGATCTAGATCCTGCTCCAAGCCCTTAGCTTCACCATCGATGATGCGCTGCTTAAGGCGCTCAGTCACACTCATGGCTGCCAGCGCCTCGGCGCGGGCATCCTTCAGAGCAGCGGAGTTCACTCCGGCAAACATCTCCAGCATCTTCGCGAGCGGGTCGTAGCTCAGGTTGCCCTCAGCGTCATACTCTCTGCGGTCATAGATCAGATCTAGAGCAACCTGACGCTGCTCCTGCGGAATTGATGCCAGCGGCACAATCTTCGCAGCGTCAATAATTGCGGTGTCTAGACCCGCCTCAGTTGCCTCATGCAAGAAGACTGAGTTCAATACCGAGCGTGACACTGGGTTTAGTCCAAAGGACACGTTTGAGACACCGAGCGTGGTGTGGATGCCCGGGTAGAGCTGATTGATCTCACGAATCGCTTCGATGGTTTCGATGGCATCTCGCCTGGTCTCTTCTTGACCGGTGGCAATCGGGAAGGTGAGGCAGTCAACGATGATGTCGTCGACTCTCATATCCCAGTCTTGAATCAGGGTGTCGATAAGCCTTGAGGCGATGCGAACCTTGTCAGCCTTGGTTCTGGCCTGACCCTGCTCATCGATAGTTAGGGCAACTACAGCAGCACCGTGCTCTTTGACCAAAGGCATGGTCTTTTTGAATCTTGATGTTTCGCTGTAGCCATCTTCGAAGTTCACCGAGTTAATGACGGGGCGACCGCCAATTAGCTCCAGGGCTGCCTTCATTACCTCGGGCTCAGTGGAGTCGATAACTAGCGGCAAAGTCGAAGCGGAGGCGAACCGAGAGACAATTTCGGTTACATCTTTGACTCCGTCTCGACCCACGTAGTCAACGCAAACATCAAGTAGATGAGCGCCGTCACGCACCTGACGCTTCGCGATTTCAACACAGTCGTCCCAGCGCTCCTCGAGCATCGCCTCCCGGAAAGCCTTTGAGCCGTTGGCGTTGGTGCGCTCACCGATTGCCAGGTAAGAGTTGTCTTGTTTGAGGCTGACGTGCTGGTAAAGCGATGCCACTCCTGGCTCGATCTCAAGCTTGCGAAGCCCGGCCGGCTTACCGCCAACTCGATCAACTACAGCCTTTAGGTGAGCAGGGGTGGTGCCGCAGCAACCACCAACTAGCGATAGACCAAATTCTTTTACGAATTGCTCGTGAGCAGTGGCAAGCTCGTCCGGGGTCAGCGGGTAGTAGGCGCCATCGCCGGAGAGAATTGGCAAACCAGCATTCGGCATAACCATGACTGGGATTTGAGCGTGCTTGGAGAGCTGTCTAAGGTGTTCACTCATCTCGGCAGGACCGGTAGCGCAGTTCAAACCGATCATGTCGATACCAAGTGGCTCCAAGGTGGTTAGCGCAGCACCAATCTCGGTGCCGAGCAACATGGTGCCGGTGGTCTCTACAGTGACCTCAACAAAAAGCGGCAAACGGATACCGGTTTCAACCACTGCCTTACGACAGGCGTTGACGGTCGCCTTGGTCTGCAGTAGGTCCTGCGATGTCTCAACCATGAAGGCATCAGCACCGCCCTCGATCAGACCGATGGCTTGGAGCTTGAAGGTCTCAAGCAGGTTGTCGTAGCTAGTGTGACCTAGCGAGGGCAGTTTGGTTCCAGGTCCCATCGAACCCAGCACCCAGCGCGCTTTACCATCTTTGGCACTGAACTCGTCGGCGCTCTGTCTGGCCAAAGCGGCACCCGCTCGAGCGAGCTCCTGAATCCGATCATCAATTCCATAGTCGGAGAGGTTTGACCAGTTGGCGCCGAAAGTGTTGGTTTCAACACAGTCGACCCCAGCTTCGAAGTAAGCGTTGTGAACGTCCATCACGATGTCGGGACGAGTAATGTTCAAAATCTCATTGCAACCCTCGTGACCCTGAAAATCCTCAAGGGTTGGCTTGCGGTCTTGGAGCATGGTGCCCATCGCACCATCAGCCACCACAACGCGCTCAGCCAACGCGTTCATCAGGCTCTGGCCTCTTTGAGAGAGCGCTACTTTTTTCCACTCGTGCAAATGCAACTTAGCTCCAAGAATTTTGGGGGATTGCGCAGGCCTGCGTTTGTCTCAAAAGCTTAAGGCATTGCCGTAACAATTGGTTACTTGGTGCTTTGGGGCTTGTAAATTAGTGCTAACAGATCGTCACCAGGCCTGGTGCGGCGAGTTATCTCGGCAGAATCTCAACCATTAGCAACGCACATTTATCCAAGGAGATCCTTTTGTCCAAACTAACCCGCGCCCTAACGGCGCTGGCTGCATCCGCAGCTGTTGTTCTTTCCCTTTCCGCATGTGCTCCTCAGGAGACCGCAGAAACCGCTGCTCCAGAAGAGACCAGCACCACACTTGCAACTTTGACCGAGGGCAAGCTCACCATCGGAACCGGTCTACCCGCTTATGAGCCATGGGTAGTCGGCGATGCACCAGAGTCCGGTGAGGGCTTTGAGGCTGCTGTTGCCTACGCCATCGCAGCGGAGCTTGGTTTTGCTCCAGAGGACGTGGTCTGGGTTCGCACCACTTTCGATGAGGCAGTTGCCCCAGGCGCTAAGAACTTTGACTTCAACCTGCAGCAGTACTCCATCACCGAGGAGCGCAAGGCTGCAGTTGATTTCTCGTCCCCTTACTACTACACCGCTCAGACCGTGATCACTGTCGCGGGTTCTGCAGCTGAGGGTGCCAAGAGCCTGGCAGATCTTCAGGGTCTTCTGATCGGTGCTGCAACCGGCACCACCAGCCTGAAGGCTATCGAGGACATCATTCAGCCAACCCAGGGTGCCCAGGCATTCAACTCAAACGATGATGCCAAGGCGGCGCTCGCCAACGGCCAGGTCGATGCAATCGTGGTTGACCTACCAACCGCCTTCTACCTAACCGCAGTTGAACTCGAGGGTGGCCTGATCTTGGGTCAGCTAGAGGGTGCTAAGACTGGCGACTCCTTCGGTCTGGTTCTAGACAAGGATTCACCACTAACCGAGGCCGTGTCTGCTGCGGTTGACCGTCTGCGCGAGAACGGCACCCTGGCCGCTCTAGAGGCGCAGTGGCTAGCTGACTACGCCAACGCTCCGGTATTGAAGTAACAATAAATCTGCGATAGTGGGTGGGGTGGAATACCACCCCACCCACTTCCATTTAGGTAACCATGGCACTGTCTGATTCCGAAGTCTCCAAAGCCGAGTTAGCTCGGCGCGAGTTTCGTCGCACTCAGCGCTCTCGTTCGGTGCTGGTTGCCTTCATCTCAACTTTGGTCTTTGCCACCTTGGTTTGGTTTGGCCTTATCGCAACCCCTGGTTGGTCGAGGGTTCAAGAGTCGTTCTTTTCGTGGGAAGTTGCGGTGCAGGCTTGGCCGAGAGTCCTAGATGGCCTACTACTAAACCTCAGGGTGTTGGCCGTATCGGCTGTTTTAGTTTTGATTTTTGGGCTGCTGCTTGCGGTCATGCGAACCCTAAAGTCACCAGTGTTTTTCCCACTGCGAGTTTTCGCGAAGGGTTACGTTGACCTCTTCCGCGGCATGCCGCTGATCATCGTTTTGTACCTGGTTGGTTTTGGTATCCCAGGCTTGAGACTTGAATTCCTCGGCCGTATCCCGGCTGAGGTTTTGGGAACCATCGCCTTGACCCTCACCTATAGCGCTTATGTCTCTGAGGTCTTTAGGGCTGGCATTGAATCGGTTCACTCTTCGCAGCGACTGGCTGCCAGATCTTTGGGTTTGACCAACGCCCAGTCGATGCGCTTGGTCGTGCTGCCACAGGCGGTCCGCAAAGTTGTGCCGCCACTTATGAATGACTTTGTTGCCTTGCAAAAAGATGTCGGCTTGATCTCGGTGCTGGGTGCAATCGATGCCGTCCGCGGGGCTCAGATCGAGGTGGCTAAGTTTGCTAACTTCACCCCGTATGTGCTGGCTGGCTTGATGTTTGTACTGCTGGCAATTCCGACGATTCGTCTTGCCGACTACGTCACCAAGCGTCTTAGTGAAAAAGAGCAGGCTGGGGTGAATCTGTGATCGATTGGACTAAGCCCAGACTTCGCGTTCTGAATCTAAAAAAGCACTACGAGGACCGGGCAGTACTCGACGGTATTGACCTTGAGGTGTTCCCTGGTCAAATCGTTGCCTTGATCGGAGCATCTGGTTCCGGTAAGTCGACTCTGTTGCGTTGCGTGAACCTGATTGAAGAAATCTCAGATGGGCAGATCTTTCTAGAAACCGAGGAGATCTCAGCACCCGGTGTAAATCAGGACAAGGTAAGAGCAGAGGTTGGTTTGGTGTTCCAGTCCTACAACCTGTTTGCTCACTTGAGCATCTTGCAAAACATCACGCTCGCACTGCGTCACGTGAAAAAGATAGCTAAGGATCAGGCGGAGACCATCGCCCAGTCATGGCTGGAGCGAATCGGTCTGGGGGATAGGGCCAACTCTTACCCAGACAAGATCTCCGGTGGGCAGCAGCAGCGCACCGCAATCGTTCGTGCGGTTGCAATGGACCCAAAGGTGCTGTTGCTTGATGAGGTCACCTCCGCTTTGGACCCAGAGCTCGTGGGTGAGGTGCTGGATTTGATTCGTGATCTAAAGGCTGGCGGCACCACGATTTTGATGGCCACCCACGAGCTGTCATTTGCCAAGGAGGTAGCCGACTGGGTGATCTTCTTGGAGCAGGGCAAGATCTACGAACAGGGCGAGGCCAAAGACTTCTTCGAAAACCCAAAGCTTGAGCGCACCAAAGAGTTTCTGGCAAGAATGGCGAATAGCTAATGCCGGCGATTGGTCTTTGGGCAGTTATCGCAGCGACTTTAGGACCAATTCAAAATGTGCTGGGTTGGACCATTTCGGCAGCACTCTGGCCAGGTTATGACCCGATTGCCAAGACCATCTCTGACCTGGCAGCCGATGACTCGCCGGTGAAGTGGGTTCAGACAAGCTTCTTTCTATTTGGATCCTCGCTCACCCTGATTGCAGCTTGGAGTGCCAAGGCCCTTGGTAAGCCAGCCCGAGTCACGCTCTTCTTGGCAGGGCTGGCAAGTTTTGGCTTCACCATATTTGCCACCCCGACTCAAACCAGCTACTCAGATGCTCACCGATTGTTTGCCTCGGTGGCATTTCTGCTGTTCAGTATCTGGCCCCTGCTGGCCATTCATCGATCCAAGGCTTATCACTGGAGTCTTAGGCCCACAGGAGCCATATCTGCAACCCTGGTTATGGGTCTTACCACACTGTGGTTCTTGTTGACCTGGTTAGAACCTGGCCAACCCATGGTCGGGCTTTCCGAGCGAGTGATCGCGGTTATGCAGGTGCTGTGGCTGAGTTTTGTAATTTGGGCGCAGTATCTGCACCAAAGGAAGAAAAAACCAGAGGCTGGGTTTAGCCTTGAGGGCGAAGAGCTTTACGGCTAGTTAGTTTTAGGGAGCAAATATGTCACTGCCAGTGAACGAGGTAACAGTTCTAATTGCTATCAATGCAGTTGGAATCATTTCGCTAATTGGCATGATGCTCTACCTAGTTGCCGACTCACTGTTTGGTAGCGGCAAGAACTAAAGCCCTAGCAGGACCCCAGCAATCAAGAAGTAGATCACCAAACCGGTGGCATCTACCAAGGTGGTAACCATCGGTGATGAGATCACCGCGGGGTCAATCTTCAAAGCCTTAGCAGCCAGTGGCATAACTGCACCAACGGTAGCCGCCCACATACAAACCACCGTGATCGCAATCGCAACCGTTGCACCGACCTGCCAACCAGCCACTAGCCAACCTGCTACCAAGCCAACCAAGCCAAGTCCAATACCAAGTAGCAAACCAACTCGCGACTCACGCCAGGCGACTCGAAGCACGTCCTGCGGCCTTACCTCACCTAGAGCAATTGCACGCACGGCACTGGTTGCCGCCTGAGCACCCACGTTGCCACCGGTTCCAATCAGCATTGGCATAAACAGCGCCAGAGCTGTGTAGCGCTCAAGTTCGTTTTCGAATAACTGAAGCACTGACACGGTCAAGGTTGCAGCCACTACCAAAAACAAAAGCCAAACGATGCGTAGCCGGGCGAGGGTGAAAACCTTTCCCGATAGGTAGTGACCAGAAGATGGCAGCGATGCAGCCTGACGGGCGATGTCCTCGCTGTGGGCTTCTTCCAAGATATCGATTGCATCGTCAACGGTCAGTACCCCAACGACTCGATCCTCGGTGTCGAGAACCACTACCGCTAGGTAGTTGGTGTCTTGCAGCAGCCTGGCTGCATCTTCAGCCGCGTCGGTTACCAGCACGGTTGCGGCATCTTGATCGGCAACATCAGCGGCGGTCTGTTCTTCCTCGGCAAGCACCAGCTGCTCGAGTTCGATTAGCCCGACAAACTTCTTGGACTTGTCTACGACAGCAATCACCGAGATGGTTTCAGCGGTCTTACCTTTGCGGCGGATCGTGCTGAGAATCTCGGGAACCGTGGTGGTATCAGCGATGCTGATCACCTCTGGTGACATGTAGCGGCCAACGGTTTCTTCTGGGTAACCCAGAAGTTCGGCGGTCATCTTGCGTTCTTTTGGACTTAGCCCTGCAAGCACCTTTTTTACAAAGGTAGCTGGCGCCTCACCCAATAGTCTTACGCGGTCATCTGGATCCATGCGCTCCAAGAGATCGCGGAAGGCTTGCTCACGCATGCCAGAGAGAATCTGCTGCTGGTTCTCAGCGTCTAACTCTTCAAAAACCTCGAGCGCTACATCCTTGGGTAGTAGACGCCAAATGACCGTGCTCTCGACGGTGTCGAGGCGAAAGATCTCCTCAGCAATTTCGTGTGGAGCGAGCTCTTCAAGCTTTTGGGAGATTGGCTTGAGGTCGCCCATTTCGATCGCTTCTGCGAAGTCGATTTCTAAAGAC
>JACCDX011523636.1_pt1 | contig 10322 bp, 7 predicted proteins | sample 7449681 | NCBI WGS metagenome assembly JACCDX01 (sample SAMN15323450, study PRJNA562643) | freshwater metagenome | isolation source: river surface water | place: USA:Blue River Watershed | collected 2017-08-18
ATCGCCGGTGATGACCGGATCTTTGTACAGCACCACGGGTGCGCCCTTGCCGACCTTGAACAGCTCGGAACCCAGCGGCACAGCGGCACTGTCCTCAGTGCCGCGACGCACGGTGTCGTCCACCATGCGCACTTCCAGCGTCGCCGTGCGGCCGATGATGTCCTTGGCGCGCGATACATCCTGCACGCCGGGCAATTGCACGACGATGCGATCCGCGCCCTGGCGCTGGATCACCGGTTCGGCGACGCCGAGTTCATTGACGCGCTTGGACAGTGTCGAGATATTCTGTTGCACCGCTTCTTCCAGCGTCTTCTTCAGCGCTGCCGGGTTCAGCGTTGCGCGCAACTTCGGGCCTTCGGCATCGGCTGCCTCGACCAGCGCCAGCTCCGGCATCTGGTTGCCCAGCACATTCTTTGCGGCGGCCAGTGTCTCCTGGTCACGGAAACGGATGTCGATCGCATCGCCGTCACGCGAGATGCCGGCAAAGCGCAGCTTCTTCTCGACCAGCAGCGCACGCGCGCCAGTCTGTACCGCCTGGATACGCTTGGCCATCACGGCCTTGGTATCGACCTGCATCAGAAAATGCACGCCACCGCGCAAGTCCAGGCCCAGGTACATCGGCAGCGCATGCAGCGACTGCAACCAGCCCGGCGTATTCGGCAACAGGTTGAAGGCCACCAGATAGCTCGGGTCGGTCGGGTCCTTGTTCAGCGCCTGCTCGATCACGGTCTTGGCCTTGAACTGCAGGTCGGTATTGGCAAAGCGCACGCGCACGGTGCCGTTGTTGCCGAGATCTTCGAAGAAGATGTTTTCGGCACGCACACTGGCGCTCTCCAGCGCCTGCTGCACACGGGCGACGGCGTCCGGGCCCAGTTTCAGCGTGGCTTTCGCGCTGCTGACCTGCACGGCCGGGGATTCGCCAAAGAAGTTCGGGATCGTGTACAGAGCGCCCAGTGCGAGCACCAGCACGACCAGCACATATTTCCAGAGGGGATAACGGTTCATGGCAGCTTGCCTTGAATGTAAAAAGTCCGGCAACAAGGCCGGACGTGGTTCAAACCTGAAACGGAATCAGAGCGACTTGACGGTACCCTTGGGCAGCAGCATCGTGATCGATGCCTTCTGCATCACGATCTCGGTGCCCTCGGCGACTTCCAGCGTTATGTAGGCGTCGGCCACCTTGGTGACCTTGCCGACGATGCCGCCGGCGGTGACGACTTCATCGCCTTTGGCGATCGCATCGATCATGGCCTTCTGCTCTTTCTGACGCTTCATCTGCGGACGAATCATCAGGAAGTAGAGCACGACAAACATCAGAATGATGGGCAGGAAGCTCATCAGGCCGCCTGCTGTGCCGCCAGCCGGCGCTGCCGCCTGTGCATAGGCATTCGAAATAAACATGGACTGCTCCGGGTTTGTTTTTCTGAGAACCCGTGATTCTATCATTGCAAGGGGCGACCGCTCCTGAGCGAAACAGCAAAGCCGCCCTTTGAAATCAGGGCTTTTGCGTGTTATTCGCTTGCCAACTTCAGCGCCGGCTGCAGCATCAGGGCTTCCCGTATCAACTGCTCGATGGCGCCGCCCGTCACGTGGGCAATGTCGAGCACGCTGGTGTTGTCGTCCGACCGCGCGTCCGGCGACGCGCCGTATTGCAGCAACAGCCTGGCGACCTCAAGATTGTTGGTCTCGCAGCAGACCATCAGTGGCGTCTGGCGCGTCATGTCCCGGCTGTCCGGAAACGCGCCGCGCTCGAGCAAGGCTTTTGCAAGCCATTCGGGCAAGCCAGCCATGTGCAGCGCAGTCGCGCTGAACAAGCCGCGTGCACGAGCATCAGCACCCAGCTCAAGCAGGCAGTTCGCCAGCAACCAGTTACGGCGCTGGCAGGCATACAGCATCGGCGTCTCCCGCTTGATCCTGCCAGCGTCGACGGGCACGCCCATCGCCACCAGGCGCCTCGCAAATTCGGGAGTCAGATCAATCATGAAGAGCAGCTCGCTGCCTTGTCGCGGCAGTAATTGAAGTTGCGCGCCATGCTCCAGCAGCAGGCTGGCCACCGCCGCCGTTCCCGGCGGGCGCTGCACACCGGGCGACGATATACGCAGCCGCGACAACAATCCCAGGGGCGTCATGCCGTCCAGATCGGGCGTATTTACCTGCCGGTCTGCACCACGCCTGAGCAGGCAAGCGACGACGGTCGCATCTCCCATCAGCGCGAGCCAGTGCAAAACCGAGCGTCCATACGAGGGATCAACCTCGCAGGGGTCGGCGCCGGCATCGAACAGGCTGCTGGCCTCGGCCAGTACCGCGTCGCGTTCAGCCGTTGGATGAAAGGACAACGCGATCAGGCTGCTGGCCAGCGCCGGCATCGCCGACTGCCATGAAGACAAACGCTCGGGCCGGTCATGCGTTGCTGACAGCCGTATCAGCGACGAGATCATTTCCGCATTCGGTTCATGGTCACGATAGGCATCGCTGTCACTGTCACTGTCGCTGCCTGTCATGCTGCCGCGGACCACGATATTCGGTTCGCTCAAGCCCGGAGCATCGTGGATGGTCATCGATGGCGGTGCGATGCTGATGTCGCTATGGGCCTGCGCCAGTGACGAATGCTCTTGCCAGGGATTCTGGTGCCGGGTGCCAGACACAGCCTGTATCAGCGACGGTGGCTGAGCCTGAATCTGCGTAGGTAGTGGGACGTCGATGCCACCAGAGGGCTGCGCGGTAGCTGATGAAGACGGTGGCTGCGTCGCCGTCAACAACGACGACTGGCTGGTCGGATTTTGCGCAGGTACCGATGGTCTGCGCGGAGGGTCGATATCCATGATCTTGCCCTTTCCCTGAAACACCTCTGACCGCTATTGTCATGACACTGTCGGCGCGCAGTTCATTACCGCGTGGCCACGCGCTGAGGGATAAGGAAAGGAAACAGTGATACCAGTTCCCGTACCGATATTGACGGTATCGGGACTCGAAGAAGACAAGACGCCTTCTCAGACGCCGCGCGAACGGTCCATGGAAAATCTCTGGCGAAACTCGGCGAAGCTACCCGCATCAATAGCGGCGCGCATCTCGCGCATCAGCTGCAGGTAATAGTGAAGGTTGTGGATGGTGTTCAACCTTGCACCGAGTATCTCGCCGGCACGATGCAAATGATGCAGATAAGCACGCGAGAAATTCCTGCATGCATAGCAGTCGCAGCTTTCATCGACAGGCACATCCTCATCCTTGTGCCGTGCATTGCGCAGCTTCAGATCACCATAGCGCGTGAACAGCCAGCCATTGCGCGCATTGCGAGTCGGCATCACGCAATCAAACATGTCGACGCCATTGGCCACACCGTCGACCAGGTCTTCCGGTGTGCCGACTCCCATCAGGTAATGCGGCTTGTCGGCGGGCAGCTTCGGGCCCACATGCTTCAGAATACGTTGCATGTCTTCCTTGGGCTCGCCGACGGACAGGCCACCGATCGCGATGCCATGGAACCCCAGCTCATTGAGCCCGGCGAGTGATTCATCGCGCAATTCCTCGAACATCCCGCCCTGCACGATGCCAAACAGCGCATTCGGGTTCTCTTCACGCTTGAATTCGTCCAGCGAGCGCTTCGCCCAGCGCAATGACATTCGCATCGAACGCCCAGCCTCATCGCGAGTGGCAGGTCGGCCGTCGATTTCGTATGGTGTGCATTCGTCGAACTGCATCACGATGTCGGAGTTCAGCACACGCTGTATCTGCATCGAGATTTCGGGCGACAGGAATAGTCGGTCGCCATTGACCGGCGACTGAAATTTCACGCCCTCTTCGGTGATCTTGCGCATCGCTCCCAGCGAGAACACCTGGAAGCCGCCGGAGTCGGTCAGTATCGGCTTGTCCCAGCCGATGAAGCGATGCAGGCCGCTGAACTTGCGTACGATATCGAGCCCGGGGCGCAGCCACAGGTGGAAGGTATTGCCAAGAATGATCTGCGCGTCGATTTCTTTCAATTCGACTGGCGACATCGCCTTCACCGAACCATAGGTACCCACCGGCATGAAGATAGGGGTTTCGATCGTGCCATGCGCTAACTCGAGCCGTCCGCGGCGCGCGTTGCCATCGGTCTTCAGCAATGAAAATTTCATGCCTGTCCTTCCAGTTCTTCTCGTTGCAGCAGCATTGCATCGCCATAGCTGAAGAAGCGATAGCGCTGTGCGATTGCGTGCGCATAGGCGGCACGAATGCGCGCATAGCCGGCGAAGGCCGAGACCAGCACCATCAGTGTCGACTTCGGCAAATGAAAATTCGTGATCATCCGAGTCACCGTATGGAAGCGGTAGCCCGGTGTGATGAACAAATCGGTCTGACCACCACCGGCGACCAGCTGGCCACTGCGCGAAGCTGATTCCAGCGCCCGCAGGCTGGTGGTGCCAACGGCCACCACCTGACGGCCCGCCGCGCGCGCCGCGGCCACCGCATCGACGGTGGATTGTGGCACTTCATACCATTCCGTATGCATCTTGTGCTCGGCCAGGTTCTCGGTGCGCACCGGCTGGAAGGTGCCGGCACCGACATGCAGTGTCAGCCAGGCCAGCGTCACGCCCTTGTCTTGCAGCCGCAGCAGCAGCGCTTCGTCGAAATGCAGCCCTGCCGTCGGTGCCGCTACCGCCCCCGGGTTCTTCGCATAGACGGTCTGGTAGCGATTCGCATCCTGCGCATCGGCCGCATGCTCGATATAGGGCGGCAGCGGCAGCTTGCCATAGGCATCGATCAGTGGCATTGCCTCGGACGGGAAATGCAGCGTGAAGAATTCACCGACACGTTCGCCGACCGTCACGTCAAAGGCTTCGGTCAGCCGCAGCGTCATGCCAGCCGTCGGCGACTTCGATGCGCGTACCTGCGCCAGTACCGTGGTCGCATCCAGCAGGCGCTCGACCAGTACCTCGACCTTGCCACCGGTTTCCTTCACGCCAAAGAAGCGCGCATTCATCACGCGCGTGTCATTGAACACCAGTACGTCGCCGGGCTGGAACAGCGCGAGCACATCGGCGAACTGGCGATCATGCAGGCCGTCAGGGGCCACCTGCAGCAGGCGTGACGCACTGCGCTCGGCCAATGGAAATTGCGCGATCAGTTCAGGCGGCAGGTTGAAATCGAAATCGGACAGCGAATACATAGGGAGGAAAAACGAAAGACACTGGACCCCGGCCTGCGCCGGGCTGACGGCAGTCCTGGCTGCGTCGGCTCTCAGAACCGATCAGCCGTACGGCCGCCGATTCGTCATTTCGGCGAAAGCCGGAATCCAGCGACGTTGGCGAAACGGATATGGGGCGCGAAAAGCCGGTATTCTACGCTGCGCCTGAAAACACCGTCCCCATGCCCGTCGCCCGCAAAAAATCCCCTGCCGCGAAAAAAACCGCTGCTACGAAGAGCCTGCGCACTGCAGACAAGCTCGCGCGCCTCGGCCTGTCCACCGACATGGCGCTAGTGCTGCATCTGCCAATGCGCTATGAGGATGAAACACAGCTGCATACCATCAGCGAAGCCGGCAGCATCCATGGTGTGCCGGTGCAGATCGACGGCGTAGTCACCGATTGCGATATCCAGTACCGGCCACGCCGTCAGCTGGTCGTGAAAGTCGCTGACGATACCGGCGTGCTGGTACTGCGCTTCCTGAATTTCTACGGCAGCCAGGCCACGCAGATGGCGGTCGGCAAGCGGTTGCGCGTGCGTGGCGAACTACGCCATGGTTTCTTTGGCGACGAGATGGTGCATCCGACCGTCAAGAGCGTGGAGCCAGACGCGCCGCTGCCGGATGCACTGACGCCGGTCTATCCGGCTGGCGAAGGATTGTCGCAAGCGTTGCTGCGCAAGGCGATTGCGAATGCGATGACGCGCATCGGGTGGGAAGACACACTGCCGGAATCGCTGCGTGAACAGCTGAAGCTGATGCCTTTCGAGCCCGCGATACGGCTGCTGCACAATCCGCCACCTGATGTCGATGAACATGCGCTGGCCGAGCGCAGCCACCCGGCGTGGATACGGATGAAATTCGACGAGCTGCTCGCACAGCAGCTGTCGATGAAACGCGCGCAGGCCGCACGCCGCCAGCAAGGGGCGCCGGTGCTCGCAAAACCCGGCATCCTGACCGAGGCACTGCTGCGCACGCTGCCGTTCAGGCTCACCGGCGCGCAGCAACGCGTGCTGGAAGAAGTTCGCGCTGACATCCGCCAGCCTTACCCAATGCAGCGACTGCTGCAGGGCGATGTCGGCAGCGGCAAGACCGTGGTCGCCGCACTTGCAGCAGCACAAGCGATTGACAATGGCTACCAGGCCGCGCTGATGGCGCCGACCGAGATCCTGGCCGAGCAGCATTTCCGCAAGATCGCCAGCTGGCTGGAACCACTGGGCGTGAATGTCGCGTGGCTGACCGGCAGCCTGAAGAAGCGAGATAAGGAAGAAGCGCGCCAGCGCATCGAGGCCGGCATGGCGCAGCTGGTGGTCGGCACACATGCACTGATCCAGCAGGATGTGGAGTTCGCAAAGCTGGGGCTGGTGATCGTCGACGAACAGCACCGCTTCGGCGTCGCGCAGCGGCTCACCCTGCGCAACAAGGGCGTGGGCAGCGTGCCGCACCAGCTGATGATGTCGGCCACGCCGATTCCGCGCACGCTGGCCATGACCTATTACGCGGACCTCGAAGTGTCCGTGATCGACGAACTGCCGCCAGGCCGCACGCCGATTGTTACGCGACTGGTCGCGCAGGAGCGGCGCGATGAAGTGATTGCACGCGTACATGCGGCCGCGCTGGAAGGACGACAGGTGTACTGGGTCTGCCCGCTGATCGAGGAATCCGAGGCACTGCAATTGCAGACCGCGACCGAGACCTATGAACTGCTGTCGGCCGCGCTGCCGGATTTGCACGTCGGCCTGGTGCACGGGCGGCTGAAGCCCGCCGACAAGCAGCAGGTCATGGATGCATTCGCGCGTGGCGACTTGCACGTGCTGGTCGCCACCACGGTAATCGAGGTGGGTGTCGATGTGCCGAATGCATCACTGATGGTGATCGAGCATGCGGAGCGCTTCGGCCTGTCGCAGCTACACCAGTTGCGTGGTCGCGTGGGTCGGGGCGCGGCGGCCAGCGCCTGCCTGCTGATGTATCAGGGGCCACTGGGCCCGGTGGCACGTGAGCGACTGGGCATCATGCGCGAGACCAATGATGGCTTCGAGATCGCACGCCGTGACCTCGAGATCCGCGGCCCCGGTGAATTTCTCGGCGCCCGGCAATCCGGGCAGGCGATGCTGCGCTTTGCCGACCTGGAGACCGATCAATGGCTGGTCGAAAAGGCACGCGACATCGCACAGCAGCTGTTGAGCACGCAGCCAGCCGTGGCCGACGCGCATCTGGCACGCTGGCTGGGCGCGAAGGAAGACTACCTGCGGGTCTGATCACCCGACTCGCCTGGTTCGCGCCCTGTACCGAGTCGCCCGCGGGCTTCACGCACCAACAGTGCACAACTATGCGACACTTACACGCATGACATTGACAGAACTGAAATACATCGTAGCCGTCGCGCGCGAAAAGCATTTCGGACGCGCGGCCGAGGCATGCTTCGTCGCTCAGCCCACGCTGTCAGTGGCGATCAAGAAGCTCGAAGATGAACTGGGCGTCGCCATCTTCGAGCGCGGTGGCTCCGAAATCTCGGTCACGCCTATCGGCTCGCAGATTGTCGCGCAGGCCGAACATGTGCTCGAACAGACCGCCTACATCAAGAACATCGCGAAGCAGAACAAGGATCCGCTGGTCGGGCCCTTGCGTGTCGGCGTGATCTATACCATCGCGCCCTACCTGCTGCCACAGCTGGTCCCGACGCTGATCAATACCGTGCCGCAGATGCCTCTTGTGCTGCAGGAGAATTTCACGGTCAAGCTGATCGAACTGCTGCGCGCCGGCGAACTGGATGCCGCCATCATGGCGCTGCCCTTCAACGAGCAAGGCCTGAACGTGCTGCCGCTGTATGACGAACCCTTCATGGTCGCGGTGCCGCGCAACCATCAGTGGGCAACGCGCCAGTCGCTGTCGGCCGACGAGCTGAAGCAGGAAACGATGCTGTTGCTGGGCGCGGGCCACTGCTTCCGCGATCAGGTGCTCGAGGTTTGCCCTGAGATGTCGCGCTTTTCGAATGGCAGCGGCGGCATTGCGCGCACCTTCGAAGGCTCGTCACTGGAAACCATACGCCACATGGTGGCCTCGGGCATCGGCATCACGGTACTGCCCAAGGCATCGGTGCCTGCGACACCGGGCACGGACAACATGCTGCACTACATACCGTTCGACGAACCGGCACCGTCGCGGCGTGTCGTGATCGCTTGGCGCAAGAGCTTCACACGCGGCGGCGCCATCGAAGCAGTGCGCGAGGCCGTGCTGTCATGCAAGCTGAACGGCGTACAAATGCTGCCGGATGCGGCCATGGCCGAGCACTGATCTCACGGTTTTTTGCTGTAACGCTCCTCTGCCGCTGACGCGCCGACACATTGCATTGCTGTGACGCCGCTTCAGCCTGCCGCTCGGCAGGGACTCTGCGCTACACTGCGCGCCATGAACGACGCCGTTGACGCCCCTCCCCTGCATCCCGTGCTGCACAGGCTGCGCCTGTACGCGCGGCTGGTTCGGCTCGACAAGCCCATCGGTAGTCTGCTGCTGCTGTGGCCGACGCTGTCGGCACTGTGGCTGGCGTCAAATGGACAACCGGACTGGCAGCTGGTGCTGATCTTCAGTATCGGCACCGTATTGATGCGCTCGGCTGGTTGCGCGATCAATGATTTCGCCGATCGCGATTTCGACAAGCATGTGAAGCGCACCGCCGAACGTCCGCTGACCTCGGGCCAGATTGCACCATGGGAAGCGGTCGCCGTCGCGGCTGTGCTGGCCGTCGTGTCCTTCCTGCTGATCCTGCCGCTGAACCTGCTGACCTGGCAGTTATCGGTCGCTGCAGTCGTCATCGCCGGCACCTATCCGTATTTCAAGCGCTTCTTCGCGCTGCCGCAGGCCTACCTTGGCATTGCCTTCGGCTTCGGGATACCGATGGCGTATGCAGCCGTGCTGAACACCGTGCCGATGGAAGCCTGGGTGATGCTACTGGCAAATGTGTTCTGGGCACTAGCCTATGACACCGAATATGCGATGGTCGATCGTGACGATGACCTGCTGATAGGCATACGCACATCGGCCATTACCTTCGGCCGCTACGACGTGCTGGCCGTGATGCTTTGTTATGCGATCAACCTCGTACTCATCTCCGCCGTGGGGCTGTCACGCGGTCTCGGCCTGCCCTTCATCGCCGGCATCGTGGTGGCAGCCGGCATCGCGGTCTATCACTGGGTACTGATCCGCGGTCGTGACCGGATGCGCTGCTTCGCCGCGTTCCGGCATAACAACTGGCTGGGCGCTGCCGTGTTCGCTGGCATCGCTTGGGCTTGGCTGAATGTCAAGGCGTGAACGGCGCTTCGGCACAACAGACCCCGCTTTCCCACGCTATTCCCGTTGAGGGCCTGATTCTGCAGGCCAGATAATCGCGCGACAGGCTGGTGATGTACTCACCGGCATCTCCTTGTCACCCAGCGCGCGACCTCGATGGATATCTCCGAATTGCTTGCCTTCGCCGTGAAGAACGGCGCTTCCGACCTGCACTTGTCTGCCGGCTTGCCACCGATGCTGCGCGTGCATGGCGATGTACGTCGCATCAACCTGCCGGCGATGTCGCACAAGGAAGTGCACGCGATGATCTACGAGGTGATGAACGACAGCCTGCGCAAGCGCTATGAAGACAGCCTCGAAGTCGATTTCTCGTTCGAGCTGCCCGGTATTGCGCGCTTTCGCGTGAATGCCTTCAACCAGGATCGCGGTGCGGCGGCGGTAATGCGCACCATCCCGTCGAAGATACTGACGCTGGAAGACCTGGCCACGCCGGCCATCTTTGCCGACCTGGCGCTGAAGCCGCGCGGGCTGGTGCTGGTGACGGGGCCGACCGGTTCCGGCAAATCGACCACGCTGGCGGCCATGGTCAATCATGTGAACGAAAACGAGTATGCGCACATCCTGACAATCGAAGACCCGATCGAGTTCGTGCACGAATCGAAAAAAGGACTGATCAACCAGCGTGAGGTCGGCCCGCACACCCACTCTTTCGCCGCCGCGCTGCGCTCCGCGTTGCGCGAAGACCCGGACGTGGTGCTGGTCGGTGAACTGCGCGACCTCGAAACCATACGACTGGCGCTGACGGCTGCCGAGACCGGCCATCTGGTGTTTGGCACGCTGCATACGGTGTCGGCACCAAAGACCATCGATCGCA
>JACCDX010389262.1_pt1 | contig 10321 bp, 8 predicted proteins | sample 7449681 | NCBI WGS metagenome assembly JACCDX01 (sample SAMN15323450, study PRJNA562643) | freshwater metagenome | isolation source: river surface water | place: USA:Blue River Watershed | collected 2017-08-18
GATAAAGTATTTCTATTGGAGTCTATAAAAAAATATATTAAAACAGATTTTACATATATTTACTATGAGTCAAGAGAGGATGTTTTTAATTTAATTGTAAACGATCCCGAAATCAAAAAGAGAGAAAAGAAATTTATGGTGATACTCGGATCATCCCGTCTTCTCTATTTTGATATGCAAGAAATGAAAGATTTTTATCCTGATTGGATTATTTATAATCTATCTTCTGCAGTGACAACCCCAGCTTATTACTACTATTATCTCGAAAAGCTAATAGAGAAGGGAATTTATCCTGATTATGTACTACTGGAATCAGATCCAAATCAGTTCAATGCAAATTCTCCTGTATTCAAAGGTTCAAATTTAACTTATAGTTTTGATATACCTTTTGTACTACGAAATTCTCTTATCTTTGGAAAAGACAATGTTAGTTTTTATTTAGGAAAGCAGCTCTTCGCCATAGGAAAAAATAAGCCATACCTGGATACAGCCATTAAGCGATACAAAGATCCAAACTTCATAAGTATTTCTGCTATGCAAGACCTTACTAAAGACTTTTTACTCCAAAACAAGGGCAATGCTATCTCATTGGTAGATGTCTTTGTTGAAAAAAATTATGCTATGCTTACGGCGACTAGCCAAAGAACTCTCGATTGGGTATATGTAGCTTATAAACCTTCCGAAATGCAATACATATTCTATGAAAAAATTTTACAAAAGCTCAAAGAAAATAAAATAACTACTGTAATTGTCTGGCCTCAAAGTTCTCCTCCAATGCAAAAATTGATAAAGTCAGCTGAATTTACAAAAGATTGGAAGAGAAGAGTTGAGGAATTAAATTCCAAGTATGGCTTTACCATGAGAGATATGGATGATACAGAAGAGTACACCTGTAATACGTTTGTAGATGGTGGTCATATCGCAAAAGATTGCTATCGACCCTTTTTAAGATATGTTATGACGGAGTATTTTAGGGAAGTTTCAGGTAGATGACATTGAAAGGAATGTATTTTGAATTTTTTTAGATTTATTCTGAATATGATTCTCATTCTCAAAATCATATTTACAAAATAATCCCTCAAAAAACAATGTCCTAATCGTAGGAGATTGTTTAGATGGCTCACATATTTTCAATTCTGATCTTTTTTTGGGGGATAATTCCAATTTTTTCCCAAGAGGATTCTCCTCCTCCTATCAAAAAAGAAACCAATTGGGAAAAAACGCAAATCAATGTAGTTGGTGAAAAAGGGAGTGGAATGAAACGAATCCCGGGATCTGCCACGGTCATTCAGTTGAAAACCCTAGAAGAAACAAGGCCTACAGACGGGATGGAGGCGTTACGGATGGTTCCGGGAGCCTCTATCCGTTACCAGGATCCCGCAGGTCTCACGATGAACCTAGGATTTCGGGGAGTATCTAATGAAGTTTCCCGAAAAGTTTTGGTTTTAGAAGATGGACTTCCCGTTTCTCTCAATCCCTATGGAGAGCCCGAAATGTACTACACCCCGTCTATTGAAAGGATGGAAAAAATTGAAATCGTAAAAGGTTCGGGGTCTATTCTTTATGGACCATCTACCATTGGGGGTGTAGTCAATTTAATATCGCGTAGGCCTGGTTCTACTCCCCGTTTCTATACTCACACGATGGGAGGAATAAATGGGTTTGTTTCTACTTTTAATGGGTACGGTGGAACTTTCGGGAATACAGGTGTAGATGTAAACGTATTACGAAAACAGGGTGACGGGTTTAGAGATAGTAATTCATTTAAAGTAAATGAATTTAATATTAAAACATCTACTAAGCTAAATGAGACAAATTTTATTACGATGAAATTCGGTTTGCATCAACAAGAGGCAAGTGCTACCTATTTGGGTCTGACTACGGGGATGTTCAATGGATATCCTACAAATAAAACATATTACAATAAAACCAATGTCGATCGTGGAGAAAATCCAAATACTGCTCCGGGATCTTATATGTATCGGGGAGCCCTATCTAATCCTGCCGAGCAGGACAAGCGTGTGATAGAAAGATGGTCATTTGCTTTGGGACATGAATGGAACTTTGCAGAAAAATGGAAATTGGTCACTAAAGTGTATGGATATGGAACCAAAAGAAATTGGGCAAGACAGGAATATTCCAGAAATACATCTGTAGGACAGAGTCCTCCCAATACCACTCTTATAGGGTATGACACAGAACCATTTACCAATAGGATAGGTGATACAATCTGGATGAGAAATACAAATGCTCACAGAGATAGAAACTATTTAGTGAGTGGAATTGAAACACGGATTCAGGGAGATTATTCCTTGGGCGGATTTAAAAATGAAATCGATTTTGGTATGAAATATGAGTACAACCGTGCAAATGTCCAGCTTCTCAGCGGGGTGGACACACCCGATTTCGCAATTCCTACTTCCGCATCTGCTTACTATCTGCAGTCGAGTCCTTATTCTCTCTCCAAGTCGGGAACTCTGCGGGATGATGAGCTCCGTCAATCTAAGGCGGCGGCAATATGGATACAAAATAGAATCAAGCTCACTGAAAAATTTGCTATAATTCCCGGTGTTCGGTATGAGTCCATTCACCAGAGCCGTTTAATTATGAGGGGGAGACAATTCAATGAAACTACATTTGAAAGTACTGGCTCTACCTCCCTTCAATTAGATAAACAGGGAAATAGTGGTACCCAAATTGTATTACCGGGTTTTGGTATGACATATGATCTCATGGAAAACTTTCTTTGGTTTGCTGGTGCCCACAGAGGATTTGCTCCCGCTAGATATGAGTCAGCCATCAGTCCATCCGCAGGGGATCTTTCTTTAAAGCCAGAATTATCCTGGAACTACGAATCAGGGGTTCGGGGAGATCTCACCCGATATTTCTATACCCAGTTGGTGGGGTATCAACTTGATTTCCAGGAGCAAATTGTAAACTCATCAGCCGCAGGGGGAAACCAGGGTTCGAGACCAATCAATGCAGGTAAGTCCATGCACAAGGGTGCTGAGGTTACCCTCTCTTTTGACTTTGGTAAGTTTTTCAATAGAGACTATAGCCTTGCATTGGAAACAAACTCTTCTCTGAACCATGCCAAGTCCAATCAATATACCTACAATTCTACTGCATTATTGAGTGGAGATACAAATCCTTTACAGCAAAAAGATACAAATGGAAAATTTTTGCCCTACGTATCACGGGAAGTTCATATTGTTGGATTGAATCTAGGTTTACCATCAGGTTTTTATGCAAGGATGGATTATCAGTATTTTTCAAAGCAGTATCATGATCTGAGTAATACAAAAACAGTATATTGGTACGATTCAGCTACAACCGATGTAAAAAGTCTTTTAGATTACCTCAATATCAAGTCAGATGCAGATGGAACCAATGGTGTGATTCCAGCATTTGGATTGGTAAATGCTTCTTTGGGTTACAAGCCTGCAGGAAAAAATTGGTCTATTTTTATAAATGGAAAAAATCTTCAGGATACTTCTTATATTTCCACACGATTGCCCGAAGGAATTCAGCCCGGTTTGAGAAGGCAGGTTAATCTGGGTTTTAGCTTAGAGCTTTAAATTCTTTCCCTACAAACTCACAAATTTATTGATTTCTAAGACCGTAAAAAATCTTTCGAGGCTCAGGGGAGGATTTGTGATAATAAGTTTTCGTTTGTTTAGGGAAAGTTCCCTTCCTAAACCTAAAAGATAGGTCATGGTTTTTAAATCTAAGTACTTCACTTCCCCTAAGTCCAGGCTGATATTTGTTCGAAGACCAAAGTAAAGTGTTGTCAAAAATCCATTGATTTCTTGTTCTATTTCAGGGGTGACGCTTGAGAATTGAAATTGAATTTGAATCATGTGTTCACTTTCTTTGATTAGAAAATGTTTAAATTTCTTTTCCATACTCATACCTATGAATCCACACCTTTCCTTTGAAATCCTACAATTTAGAAGTAAGTTCTTATATTCTATTCGGAATTTTTTTCATGAAAACGGGTATTTAGAAATAGATACCCCTAAATTGAAAAAAGTTCCCGGGATGGAGCCCTATTTAACACCTTTTTCGGTAAATTCTCCTGACTTTCTAGAGAAAGGGTATTTGGTAACCTCTCCCGAATACTCCCTCAAACAGGCACTCGGGATGGGACTCCAAAAAATTTATGAAATCACCCAGGTTTATCGTTCGGGAGAAAAGGGGAACATGCATACGGCAGAATTTCTACTATTGGAGTTCTATGCAGTCGGTATCGATGAATTCGGTTTGATGGATGTTTGCAGTGAATTATTCAAATACCTAGATAAATCCCTTGGAATTGATATATTTAAGGAAAATGAACCAAAAAAGATATCTATGCCAGAATTATTCCATCAATATCTCGGAATTTCTGATTCTAAAAGAGATCTCCTGGAGTTTTTAAAGAAAAATCGAAAGGGTAGTTCGGAAGAATACGAAAATATGAGATACGAAGAATTATTTTTTCTTGTATTTTTAAATGAACTCGAGCCTAAACTAAAGGAAGATCTAATCTATTTATATGACTATCCTCTAGAATTGGCATCTCTCGCAAAGGTGGTTCAAAATAGAGCCCGAAGATTTGAAATCTATTGGAAGGGGAGTGAAATCGGAAATGCTTTTTATGAATGCACTTCTCATGAAATCATGAAAAAAAGGTTTAAAGAGGAGCAATTGCTCCGAAAATCCCTTTCTAAAGAAATTTTTGAAATGGATGTTAATTTTATGAATTCATTGGAAAAGGGTATTCCGGAATCTTCAGGGATTGCGATCGGGCTCGATCGACTATTTATGATTTACGCAGGTCATACAGATCTAAAATATCTGAGCCCCTATTTTCGGAGTTTAGAATGAAAACACGTTTTTATATAGTATTAGTTTATACTATCTTCATATATAGTTGTTCGGCTGATAAGAAACAAATGATTTTTATGGATCCCTATCCAAAAACAGTTTTTGAATCAGTGGCAGATACGATTACAAAGAATTTAAAAGAAAATGTGAAAAGAATTATTGTACTAACCTTCATAACCCAGGAAGGCAAAGAACATAAGATGGGAGTGATGTTTGCTGAGAGACTCACTACAGATCTAGTAAAACAAAATAAAGTGACTGTACTTGATAGATTGATGTTTAAATCTAAACTCCAAGAAAAGTCTCTCACCTTAAGCGGAAACCCTGATTTAGCTTATGTAAAACAACTCGGAGAGGTTTTGAATATAGATGCAGTAGTGATAGGGATTGTAACTCCTTATGCAAATGGTTATGATATAAATTGTAGATTAATCGATGTAAAAACGGGGCTTATTTTAGCGGCAGAAGAGGGCTACTATTCTGAAAAAGTGGATTGAAAAATAAATCAGAAAAATTGTATGCGAAAATTTATTAAAATTTATACATTTCTCATTTTTTGTATTATACTCTTTCATTTTACCTGTACTCCATTTTCCCGAATAGAAAAAATTACTAAAAAAGATTACAATAGGCTTTCTAAAATAAAAAAATTTACTGTTATCATAGTTGATAAGATTGGAAATGATACTATACAATTAGAGCACTATAGAGCAGGTTTTTTCTTTACCAAAGAGGACATGAATTTAAAAGGAATTTTAAAATTGAATGCTCTCTACGGAAAAGCTATTGCACTTGCATTACAAAATGGTATTTCAGGAATTGGGAAGCCCGAATATGTGCCCCCCGATAAATTATTATTAATTCAAAATGAGAAAGGGGAAGAGGATCTCAATCGTGCATGGTTTATAACTATGGGAATCGATGCCGTTTTTTCAATCAATCAGGAAAGGATCACTATTGATTATATGTCAAGGGTTCCCGATTTAGGATTGTTCAATATGATATACCCTTTTTTACTTTTAGACCTATGGTATGTTGATTTTTTAGGTCCGTGGTATTTAAAAAATGAATTGTCTTACACCGTTTTATTTCCCAAAACTTCCAAATGGTTTAGAGTAGAAGATCAGACTAAATCAGAATCATTAGGGACTTTATTTAATAAGAAAATTTTAATTCCTGATATAGAAATGGGCATAGTAAATTCTGCCTATTCGATTTTCTCAGAGAGTCTAAAATATGTGGAATAAAATGGCATTGATGAGCTCTGATTTGAAAAAATTTATTTTAGGTCTGATTTTACTATTTTTTATGTTAAATCTAAATGCCTGTATAATAGCCATTCATGAGTCCAAATACAGATTACCGGTTGAAAATGGGTACAATTTTAAGTGTGACAAAAAAAATAAATTTGGAAGCTACACTGAATGTAGGGAAGATTATATTGCCAGAAGGCAGGCTCAGAGGGATAGATATATAAGCTCTCAGGCAGAGTCACCAAAACAGGAATAAATTTTTTATGGGTAAGAATATGTTTAAACTAATACTGATAATTATATATATAATAGCAACTAATATCTATTCTTTTGATGTTGATCCAATAGGAAATAGTGTTAAAGATGGAGTTAAGAGTTTCAGGGAAGGAAATTTCCCAAATTCACTAGAAAAATTCAATAAAGCAGAGACAGGAATTCCAGATGATAAGAGGATTTCTTTTAACAAAGGTACAGCGTACTACAAATTAGGCGATTATAAATCTGCTCTCAATCAATTTGAAAAATCTGCGGGAAGTTCTGATGATCCCCAATTAAAAGTGAAATCTCTCTATAATATGGGAAATACTCATCTAAAATTAGGGGATAAAGTATCAGCAATTCGTTCTTATCTAGATGCAATTACTGTTGATCCAAACTTTGAACCTGCTAAAAAAAATCTTGATCTCTTGCAAAAAGTAGAAGAGAAGAAAAATAAAGAAGAGGAAAATAAGGGTAAGGGAGAGGAAAGAGAAGAAGAGGGCAATGATCAAAAAAAATCCATTAGCAAAGAACAGGAAGGGGATTCAAATAAGAAATCCGATCTACCTAAGAACGAAAAGATGAGTCGGGAAGAAGCAGAAAGAATATTAGAGAGTGCAAGACAGGATAAAATTAAAAGAAGAAAAGCCCAGAGCAAAAGGTCTGATAGAAATGAGATTTTTTGGTAATTATTTGAAAGCGATAAATAATATATTTTTAAATTTAATTACGCTAACAATATTCTTATGTCCTCAATTCGTAAGTGCTGAGCCTGTATTTCGTTTATCTAAAACGGAGATACTAAAGGGTGAGCCCCTAACTGCACAATTTGAATTTAAAGGTGGAGTGGATGTAAAGGTTCCCAAAAATATTATATCCCAGAGCAATGTTACAGCAGAGTATATAGGGACGGAAGAGTCTGTCTCCATCATAAATATGAATGTAACACGAAAAAAAATAGTAAAATTTAGAATAGTTACATCCAAGGATGGAAATTTAAAAACTCCCGATATTATTGTGGAAGTAGATGGAAAAGAAATACATTCGGGAGAAGAAAGTTTTACAGTCTCTAAAGAAAAATATGTGCCAAAAAATAATTGGTTTGACTTCGGAGAAGAACTATTTGGAGGAAGACTCGGTGGATTTACAAAAAGGGCTTTTACCGAACCGGAAGAAGATGATCTTTTAGTAAAATTTGAAACTACTCGAAATTCAGTGTATCTCGGAGAACCAATTGTTGGGTACTATTTATTGTACTACAAAAATCTAGTCGCCCCCTTTATGGAGAGAAATGAAGGTAAAGTATTGAACTTCCCCTATTTTTCTTTGGATTCATTAGGAGAGGTGACCATTACTTCCAAAGAAAGAACAACTATTTCCGGTAAGGAATACATGATTGTTCCATACCAGAGGGAAGTATTCGCCATAACACCTTTGAAGAAGGGAGTCTATGAGATCGGAGAGGCTGAGTTTTTTATTGAGGGTTCTCCTACATCCTATTTTTCACAAAGACCAATAGTTTCTGAAAAGAAAAAAATTATTGTCAAAGATTTTCCTTCACCTAAGCCTGTAGGCTTTACCGGAGAAGTAGGGGATTATTCAGTGAAATTAATTATACCTTCAAAAGAAATTTTTACAATGGTTCCTCATCGAATTAAACTAAAAATATATGGAGAAGGTTCGGGGACATATTTTCGTAATCCTTTAGAAAAATTATGTGATACTAAATCTAAATGTAATTTTGATATTTCTATGATTGGAGAAAATCGAAACAGAAAATTTGTAAAACTAAAAGAAGGTGGGTATGGATTTTATTCCGAGTTAGAATTTGAATATTCCATACTACCAAAAGAAGTTGGCAAATTAAATTTTCCAGAGTATGAGATACATTTTTTCAATCCATTTAGAGAATCCTATGAATCCCGTACGATTCAATTTCCGGGGCTAATTGCTAAAGAAAAACCTCCCATAAAAAAAGAAGAGGACCCGAAGAATGTTAGTTACATATCTCTCTATATTTCAATCCTTATAGGAATTAGTATTACGTATCTTCTCTATAGGTTTCGAGATCTAATTCCTGTTTTATATACAAATAGTAAGGAAGCGGGACTTCATTTTATTAAGAATTTATTCTATGATTGGATTCCCGAACGAAAACGGAAAAAAATATTGCATAAGTTAAACTTTGTCCTCGAAGACAGGGACGGATTAGAATTAGATATCCTTGTAGGGCAAAAAAAAGATACTTTACTGAAAAACTTTCTCCTACACAAAGGTCTAAATAAAGAGGAAGCCGAGTATCTGTCGAAGGTTAAGTCCAGTAATGGAAACCGAAAGTTTACAGAGATACTTCCCGATCTAAGTGTCGAAACCAGGCAAAAAATTCTAAAAATCAAAGGTAAATTGATTCAGGAGGAACGAAATGAGCGTTGAGTCAGGAAAAATATCAGTCCAAACAGAGAATATATTTCCGATTATCAAAAAATGGTTATATTCAGAAAAGGACATATTCTTACGAGAATTGATATCCAACTCTGTCGATGCCATCACTAAGTTGAAGAAAATATCTCTCTCAGAAGAGTTTGAGGGCGGTACGGATTATAAAATAGAGTTAACCTTCGATAAAGAAGCGAGAACCCTCTCTATTGAAGACAATGGTGTTGGTATGACAGACGAAGAAATTCGTAAGTATATCAATCAAATAGCATTCAGTGGTGCAGAGGATTTTCTAAAGAAATACGAAAATGCAGAAAATAAACCCGGTATCATCGGCCACTTCGGACTTGGTTTTTATTCTTCCTTTATGGTTTCTACGAAAGTAGTTATTGAGACAAAGTCCTACCAGAAGTCGTCAAAATCCGTTATGTGGGAGAGTGAGGGTGGTGTTGAATTTAAAATATCCACCATTGAAAAATCCACACGTGGTACAAAAATAACCCTGCATTTAGACAGTGATTCCGGTGAGTACCTTGATAAGTGGAAATTAAAAGACTTAGTGAAAAAATACTGTGACTTTTTACAAGTACCTATTTTCGTAGATGGGGAACAGGCTAATAAGCAAAAAGCTCTTTGGTCGGAGCAACCCTCATCCGTAAAGCCCGAAGATTATAAAGAGTTTTACAATTACTTATTCCCTTTTTCTGGCGAGCCCCATTTTCAGGTACATTTGAATGTAGATTATCCTTTCCGTTTGCAGGGGATTTTGTATTTTCCTAAGCTAACCCATGAATTGGAAGCCAGTAAAAATGGTATAAAGTTGTATTGCAACCATGTGTTTGTTAGCGAAGAGTCCAATGAGCTTGTACCACAGTTTTTAACTGTATTGAAGGGAACAATTGATATTCCCGATTTACCGTTAAACGTATCTCGTTCTTACTTACAAACAGATCCTTTAATTAAAAAAATCTCTTCGCACATCGTCAAAAAAGTAGCAGACAAGTTAGTTGATGAGCACAAAAAAGATAAGGAAGCATTTGAGAAGAACTGGGATGATATTTCTTTATTTGTAAAATTCGGCATGATGAATGATGAAAAGTTCTATGATTCTGCCAAAAATGTATTACTTTTCAAATCATCGAATGGTGGATATATCTCTCTCGAAGATTATTGGAATAAAAACAAAGAAAAAAATGACAATAAAGTTTTCTATGCTCCCGAAAGTGAAGCTAACACTTCTCTTATGGATCTTTTTAAATCTCAGGATTTGGAAGCTCTTCTTGTAGATTCCAGAATTGATACCCATTTCTTGCAATTTTTAGAAGGCAAAAATTCGGAAATGAAATTTCAGAGAGTGGATTCTGATATTGTCGATCAGGTTGTAGATAAAGATGCTAAGTCTCAAATCTTAGATTCAGAAAATAAAACCGAAGCAGATCGTATTACGGAAGTTTTCACAAATGCTGTAGGACGGGAAGGATTGACTATCAAGGTAGAAAACTTAA
>JACCDX011840540.1_pt1 | contig 10321 bp, 6 predicted proteins | sample 7449681 | NCBI WGS metagenome assembly JACCDX01 (sample SAMN15323450, study PRJNA562643) | freshwater metagenome | isolation source: river surface water | place: USA:Blue River Watershed | collected 2017-08-18
CGTCTTCGCGCGGCGCGGCGGCCGGTTGACGGCGGCGATGGCGTGGGAAGCGGTGCGCATGGGGCTCGCCGGCGCGGCGGCCCTGCCCGGTCTGGTGCATCATGCGTTGCCGTATGGCGCGGTGCGGCTGCTGGCCGGCCGGCTCGCGGGCCGGGGCAAGATGGTCGTGGCACTGCTGCGGCTGCTGCTGAGCCTGCCGCTTTACGCCGCCTGGTATGCCTTCGTCTGGTGGCGGATGAGCCTTTATTTCCTCCCTTGGGTCGCGTGGACCTGGGCCCTGGCAATGCCCTGGGCGGGACTCGCGACGCTGGCGGCGACGCGATGGCTCCGGGTAGCGGGGCCGCGCTGGTGGGCGGAGGCGCGGCTGCTGGCGAACCGGAGGCGCGCGGCGGAGCTGCGGTCCGCGCACGGGCGGGTGACGGCGCTGCTGGAAGGGTTTGCCGCCGAGGCCAAACTGCCGACCGCGGTGGCGGCGGACCCGGCGCCCAGCGTGATCTACCGGCCGCCGGCCTGGGTCGGGCTGACGCTCGCGGCGGGCGGGCTGGCGGCGGCGGTGAGCCTCGGCGCCTGGCTCCTGCGCGACCGGCCGATCGACATGTTGCGGCACGGGGCGCCGGCCCTGCACGCCTTTGCGCCGGCCGCGTTGGACGAGCGGTTGGCGGGAGAGGAGCGCGCGCTCGTCGCGGTGATCGGCGGCCTCGCGGAGCTCGAGGCGCGGTTCCGGCGCTTCGAAGCGGGCCTGGCTGCCGGCGAGCGCAGCTATTACCGGCCGGAAGACGACGACGAGATCCGGCGCATGCTCGTGAGCTACCTGTCCTACCGGGCGGCGTTGCTCCGCACCGTGTGGTTTTTCCAGCGGCACGAGGCGATCGCGGACGAGCGGGCCCGGCTGCGGGCCCTGCTGCTGCACTACACCGCGGCGGCGGTGGCTTACGATTATGCGGCGCGGTTTGTCGCCGCGTTCGAGGGCAGCCCGGTGGCGCAAAAAAAGCTCAACGAAGGCGAGCCGCGCTGGGACCTCGCGCCGGGCACCTACGACACGATCCGCGCCAACCTCGCGCACGTGGCGCACCGGCGCTGGCTGGAGGACGGCTGGCGCGCCTACCACGCCACCGTGCCGGCGTGGACGGCGGCGGGCCTGCGCGACGGCGAGCCGCACGCGGGGTTCCACCGGGCGATCGCGACGGCGGGGGACAACACCGCGCGGCTCGCGGACCGGCTCCTGCGCTACAAATTCGAGACGGCGCTGGCGGACGTGGGCAAGTTCACGCGGGGCGGCTGGTATCGGGCGAGCTCCGCCGTCTCCACGCTGATCGGCGACACCAAAATCCGGGAGCCGCGGCGCGGCGCCGGGCTCGTGACGCCGGAGCAGCTGGCGGCGCTGCGGCCGCGGCTGAAGCCCGGGGACATTTTGCTCGAGCGGCGCAACTGGTATCTCTCGAACGCGTTTCTGCCCGGCTACTGGCCGCATTCGGCGCTCTACGTCGGCAGCGCGGACGACCTGCGCGCGCTGGGCCTCGACGCGGATCCCCGCGTGGCGAAGCACCTCGCGGCCTACGCGCGGCCGGACGCGGCGGGCCATTTTCCGGCCTGCATCGAGGCGATCAGCGAAGGCGTGGTGTTCACGAGCGCGGAGCATTCGATCGGCGAGGCGGATTCCGTGGCGGTCCTGCGGCCGAACTTGCCGCCGGAGCGGATCCGGGAAGTGATCGCGCGCGCCTTCGCGCACGCGGGGAAACCCTACGATTTCGACTTCGATTTTTTCAGCGCGGACAAGCTGGTCTGCACGGAGGTCGTGTATCGCGCCTGCGGCAGCGACGTGGCGTTCCCGCTGGTGGAGATCCTCGGCCGCAAGACGCTGCCGGCGCTGGAAATCGTGCGGCACTGGACGACGCCGGCGGGCGCGGCGCAGCTGGAGTTCGTGGCCTTCCTCGACGGCGACGAGGCGGCGGGCGAGTGCACGGAGCGGGATGCGGCGGCGTTGCGCGGCACGTTGACCCGGCCGGCCTTGACCTGGCTGCAGCGCTGAGCGCGAGCCCGCGGCTTAGGCGGCGGTGCGCAGCGGCTTCGCCGGCAGGGGGGCGCGCGCCGTCGGACCTTTGACCCAGCGGGCCTGCACGGTCGTGCGCGACGGCCACTCGGGTGCGCCGAATTCGCCGCGCAGGATCTGGCCGACGACGAGCTTCGCCGCGTGCGTGCCGGTAAGCTGCGGCTGCGTCGGCTGTTTCGGACGCCGGGCAGCCACGCTTGGGGGCTGATTACGGCGCGACGGGGCTTCCGCGAGGCGACGGGTGTCGGCTACTTGTTGGCCGGCGGCCGATGGTAGGGCGCCCGGTCGAAACCGTCGCCGGTGCCGGCGACGCGCGGATCGCCGCCGGCCTGCAGCGCGCGCAGCAGGTCGGCCGACATCCGCTCGCGCAGCGCGCGATGCTCGGGAGCGGACGCGAGGTTGCGCAGCTGGTCGGGGTCGGCCGCGAGGTCGTAGAGTTCCTCCGCCGGGCGTTTGCCGATCGCGAGATCCATGAAGGAAGCGAAGGCGGCATCGCCGACGCGCGCAGCGTAGTAGGTGCGGGTCGGCCCGCGGTCCATGTCGCTCTGGGCCTCGGCGCTGAGCGGCGGCGGATAAACCGGCCAGCGGTCGGGTTTGAAGTTGCGGATGTAGAGGTAGCGGTGGTCGCGGAGCGCGCGCATCGGGTAGGGCAGGTCGCCCTCGCGCGCGTCGCGCACGTGCAGCTCGCGGCCGGTGATCACGGTGTCGCGCCCGAGCGGGGTGAGCCCGCGCGCGTTGGGCTCGCGCAGGATCGGGAGCAGGCTGCGCCCGTCGATGTCCGCCGGCGCGGCCACGCCCGCGGCGGCGAGAAACGTGGGAGCGAGGTCGATCAGCGAAACGGGATTGTCGATGCGGCGGCCGGGGGCGGCGAGGCCGGCGGGCCAGCGGATCGCGAGCGGCACCTGGGTGCCGAAGTTGTAGAGGTTGCACTTGCCGCGGGGAAAGCCGGGCGCGCCATGGTCGCCGCTCACCGCGATGATCGTGTTGGCGAGCAGGCCGCGCTTTTCGAGCTCATCGATGATGGCGCCGAGGGCGTCGTCGAATTCCATGGCCATCGCGAGGTAGTCGGCGAGGTCCTGACGGATCTCGGGGGTGTCGGGCAGAAACGCGGGCACGCGGCCTTTGAGTTTCTCCGGATCGAGGCCGCGGAGCTTCTGCGCGACGCCGGCGTCCCAGGGCCGGTGGACGAGCGTGGGGCTGAACCACCAGCAGAAGGGCCGGCCGGGACCGGCCTGTTCGATCAGCCGGACCAGGTGGCGCCGCACTTCGGCGTGCAGTTCGGCGCGCGCGGCCGGAATGTCGTCGGCTTTGATGAGCACGTGCGACGTCTCGTTGAAGCGCGTGCCGGCGGCATTGAGCATCCGCGGCGGGCCGCCGTAGAGGGCGGGCGGGACGTGGATCTTGTAGCTGATGCCGGTCGCGTAGCCGGCCGCTGCGAGCAACGTGTGGTAGCTTGGCAGGGCCTGCGCCGGGTCGGGCGTGCCTTTGGGCCACGGGTGGTGCAGCTGCGAAGCGCTGCCGTTGCGAAAGAAATGGCGACCGGTGAGCACCGCGCCGCGGGACGGCGTGCAGGACGGGGCGCTGCAATGTGCGTCCCAGAACAGGACGCCCTCGCGGGCGACGCGGTCGAAGGCCGGCGTCGAGATCACGTCGTTGAGCGTCGGGCGCGCGGCGTCGCGATAGGCGCCGGCGTAGCGGCCCCAGTCGTCGGCAAAGGCGAAGACGATATTGGGCCGCGGGTTGTCGGCGGGGTTTTGCGCGGCAACGGTTACGACTACGGCGAGCGCAAAAACCGCAAGGCGAGGCAGGGGAAAGGTCATCCGGGGTGGGGGAGAACGCGGCGCACGGGCGACGCGAAGACAGCGTGGCGCCTCCGCCGGCGCCGGGAAAGCGCGGCGCTCGCACATTCGACCGACGGATTTCCACGTCGGCTGCGCGCGTCCTGCTGGGGTCGCGTTATCGGTGCCCGGGAGCCGCAGCCGACCCGACACGGTTGGCGCGGTAACCGGTGACGGCGCTTATTTCGCGAAGAGGTCGGCGACGGGCACGATCTTGATGGCGTCGCGGGCGATCTTGAGCGGGTAGGCGGCGATCAGTTTGTCCTCGGCGAGGATTTCGTCGGGCTTGGGCGAGGCGTGGGTGATCGGACTGGGCGTGTTGGCCGCGAGGGCGTCGGCGAAGGCGGCGGCGTCCTTGGTGACGGCGACGATTTTCAGGTCGGCGACCTGCCAGTGTTTCTTCATCGCGGCGTTCACGTCGGCGAGCGTGAGTTCGTCCATCATGCGGCGGAATTTCACGAGGTGGGGCTCGTCGAGGCCGTAGAAGACGTCGTCGAGGGCGTAGCCGAGGCGCTCGGTGGTGTTGGCGGCGTAGTGCTGGACGTATTTCTTGACGAAGGAGCGGCGGGCCTCGAAGTCGGCGGCGGGCAGGCCGTTCCGGATCAGGAGGTCGAACTCGCGGAGGGCGGCGCGGAGGGCGAAGTGGCGGGCCTCGTGGGGGACGGGACGGATCCAGATCTCGAAGATCTGGCGGCGGCGCGCGACGTTCTGGGGCGGAAGGAAGCGGCTGCCGCCGCCGGGGAAGTGTTCGATGTAGGCGTAGTCGCCGTAGTTGAGGCCGCGTTTCTCGCGGATGACCTGGTAGAGGCGGCCGGAGGAGTTGCGGTGTTCGCCGAGCCAGGAAGTGGCGATGGCGAGTGCATACCACTCCTTGGAGCCGCGGAGGACATCGAGGGGGAAGCCGAGACTGATGGCGGTGGAGGCGGCGTTTTTCTCGACGAGCGTGACGGACTGGCCGCGCAGCGGGGCGGGCGCGGGAGCCGGGACGACGGGCGGGGTGCCGGCGGGGAGTTTGCCGAGGTCGGCCTGGAGCCGGGCGAGCAGCGTGGCGGGCGTGACGGCGGCGCCGGGGGCGGTGACCGCGGCGGGCGCGGCGGCGTCGGAGTTTTTCAGGTCGGGCACGGGCCCGCCGATTCCGATGACGATGTTGTCGCGGGTGTAGTAGCGGGCGTGGAAGGCCTTCACGTCGTCGAGCGTGATGGACTTGATGCTCTCGACGGTGCCGGCGGCGAGGTGGGCGTAGGGGGTGCCGGCGAAAATTTCCTGGTAGAGGACGGCTTTGCCGAGTTCCTCGTCGGAGGCGAAGCGGAGCTGGTTCTCGAGGAAGTTCAGCGTGCGGCTCTTGAGGCGGTCGAGGTCGGCCTGCTCAAAGGCGGGGTTGAGGATGGCGTCGACGAAGAGCGGGTAGAACTCGCCGAGGTTGTCGCGGTGGGTGCGGCCGCTGACGATGGTCATCTCGGTCGAGGGCGAGGCGCCGTAGCTCGAGGCGAGGGGGAAGAGCTTGTCGAGGATCTCATCGTAGCGGTGGGTGCGGGTGGCGCCCTCGGTGAGAAGGGCGGCGGTGAGCGCGGCGAGGCCGGCCTTGCCGGCGGGGTCGTTCTGGGCGCCGGCCTTGACCCAAAGGCGGAGGGAGACGGTGGGGTCGTTGGGGACGGAAAGGATGACGGGCGGGTTGGCGGCCGGGGCGGCGGCGCGCGCCGGGAGCGCGAGGGCGAGCGGCGCGAGGACCACAAGGGCGGCGTGCACGGCAGGCGCGCGGCGCAGGGAGCGGAAGGAAAACGGGGAGGACATGGCGGAGCCGGAAAGAGGTGGGAGCGCGGCGGATCAGGACTGTCCGGCCTTGAGAAGGACGACGGTGCGTTTCTCCGGAACGAAGTATTTCTTCGCGGCCCGGAGGATGTCCTCCGGCGTGATCGAGTCGGCGGTGGCGTAGTAGGCGTCGATCGCGGCGAGGTCGCCGGTGAGGGCGACGATGCGCGCGAGACCGCCGGCGACGGCGTCGGGGGTGTCGAGGCCCATCAGGAAGCCGTATTTGTTGTTTCGTTTCAGGTCGCGCAGCCGGGCGGCGTCGACGGGGACGGTCTTGAACTGTTCGAGGGTCTTGTAGATCTCGTCGCGGACGAGGCCGATCTCGGCGGGGTTTTTCACCATGGCGTAGATCTCGAGCAGCGAAGGGTCGCGGTTGAGCGGGAAACGCGGGCTGAGCATCTGGACCTTCTGTTCGCGGAGGAGGAGGCGCTTGCGCAGCTCGCTGGTCTCGCCGAAGGCGAGTTCGCCGAGCAGCTGGGAGGCGACGAAGTCGCGGTTGGCGGGGTCGAAGGCGTCGCCCTTGTAGGCGACGGCGAGGATGGGCAACGTCTTGCCGGGGTAGCTGACCTCGGCGGAGCGCTCGGCCTTCTGCGGGGGCTCGGGCGTGACGGCGGGGGCGGTGTAGCCCTTGGCCCAGCCGCCGTAGTATTTTTCGATCCAGCCGAGGGTGGTCGGGATGTCGATGTCGCCGGCGACGAGGAGGACGACGTTTTCGGGCCGGTAGAAGCGGCGGAAGAAAGTGCGGCTGTAGTCGAACTGCTGCGGCATCACCTTGATGTCGCGCTCGAAGCCCATGGTGGTGTGCTTGTAGGTGTGGGTGTCGTAGGCGGTGTCGCGGAGCTTCTCGATGAGCAGGGAGAAGGGGCTGGTGATGTTTTTGCGGTATTCGCCGTAGACGGCGCCGGCCTCGGTCTGGAACACGGCCTCGGAGTAGCTCAGGTGCTGGAAGCGGTCGGCCTCGATCTCGACGACCTTCTCGAGGTCGTCCTTGGTGAATTTGAGGTGGTAGGCGGTGATGTCGTCGGAGGTGTAGGCGTTGGTGCTGGCGCCCATCTTGGTGAGGATGGCTTCGTAGGCGTGCTGCGGGTAGGTCGGCGTGCCGCGGAACATCATGTGCTCGAAGAAGTGGGCGAAGCCGGACTTGCCTTCCTCGACCTCGTCGCGGCTGCCGGTGCGCACGACGGAGTAGTAGGCGACGACGCCGGGGCTGGCGAGGGGCACGAGCAGGGCGGTGAGGCCGTTGGGCAGCGTGTGCTTGGTGTAGGCGTAGGGAAAAACGCGGCCGGCGGCGGGGGCGACGTTCGTGGTGGCGGCGACGAGGGAGACGGCGGCCAGGCCGAGGCCGGCGAGGCCGGCAAGCAGAGGACGGAGGCGCATGGGCGTTGGGTGTAGCCGCGGACGAAATACACCCTCCGCGGGCGGTCAAACGGCTTTGGGCGCGGGCTGGTCGTCGAGGGCGACGCCGGCGCGGCGGAGCTCCGCGCGGACCGGGGCGACGAAGAGTTCGGCGCAATTTTCGAGCAGGAAGGTGAGCTCGAAGGGCTCGCTGGCCGGGCGGCCGGTGGCGAGGGCGACGAAGTCGGCGAAATCGAGCAGGTCTTCGTCGGTGAAATGTTCCTCGACGACGGATTGGGCGGCTTCGAGGGGCGAGAGGGTGGCGCAGAAGCGGCCGGCCACGGGATCGGGCGAACGCAGAATCGCGGGGCCGGCGAGGCCCGCGACGGCGAGGCGGCGGGCAAAGCTCGCGAGCGACTCGTGGGCGAGCGCCAGATTGGCGAGGCGGGCCTGTTCGAGGAGGCGGGTGCGCTGGGCGATGAGGTGGGCGAGGTGCATGGCGTGGTTCTCCGGTGGATGCGGCCCGGGGCCGCGTGGTTGGTGCGGGAGGTGAACTCCGGACCGGCCGGAGGCGGACGCGGTGGCGCCCGACCCCGGCACGGACGGAACGGTGCTGACACGGACGCTGACCCTGACACGGAACCTGACGTCTGACGGCTAACGGCTGACTCGGTCGTTGCGCGAAAACGGACGCTCTGGCTGACGTGGCTGACGGCGGTCGCTGCTCGGTCTCTCGGTCGGACTCAAATCACGGTCTCTGAACTGATACGTGCATCTGAACGCTGACGGGACTGGCGAAGAAGAACGTGGGCGCGGAACGGACGGGCGCAAGCGTGATGTTCAAATCAGCGGCGCAAAGGGCGGGCGGCTGAAGGGGAAAAGCGCGCGGACGGACGCGTTCAGGGCGGCCCGGGCAGTTTGGGCGGTGCGTGGGCCGGGTCGCGCGCGCGCAGGTCCTCGACGAGACCGCCGAGCGAGGTGCACATGCGTTCGAGTTCGCCCTCGCCGCGGGCGCTGGGCAGCACGGCGAGGACGTCGCCCTCGCGGATGCGTTCGGCGGCGGCCGCGACGGAGCGGAGCCGCCGGGAGAGGCGGCCGGCGATCCACCAGGCTCCCAGGGCGACGGTGAGGGAGAGCACGAGACCCCAGCCCGCCAGGCGGCGGCGGAGGGCGGTGACCGGAGCGAACACGTGGTCGACCGGTTGGCGGACGGCGGTGATCCAGCCGAGGCCGCGGTATTCGCGGTGGCCGCGGCTGCGCATGAATCCGGTGAGGTAGGTGGTGCCGCCGGCGGTGGGTTCGGTGAACGCTCCGCGGCCGCGGCGGGGATCGGGGAGCACGGGGGCGTCGGGCGGCAGGGTCCAGCCGGAGCCGCCGGAATCGAGGAGGGTTTCGCGGTCGGGGCCGTAGACCGTCACCCCGAGGAGCTGGCGGCGGGCGGATTCGGGGACAACGGACGTCTGGACTTCGCGGGACCAGTCCCAGCGCAGGTGGGCGGCGAGCACGCCGGCGAATTCCCCGTCGGCACCGGAGACGGGGACGGCGAGATCGAGAAAGCGCGGGGCGGCGGGGGTGTCGGCGGTCGGGTCGGCTTCGGGGGCCGGCGTGAGGCGGGCGAGCTCGGGAATCTCGCGGAGCGTGCCGGCGTAGGGTTGGTTGCGGGCCTGGCGAAACCAGGTGCGCAATTCGACGGAGGTGCCCTCGAAGTGCCCGCGGGTCCCGGCGATGACGCGGCCGGTGGCGTCGACGTAGCCGAGCCAGGCGAAGTCGGGGGTGGTTTCCTGGAGGACGCCGAGGACGCGGCGTCGGTCGGCGGGGGATTGGCCGTAGGCGCGGACGGAGGGCAGCGACGCGGCGAGCTGGAGCGTGCGGTAGCGCTCGAAGAGGGCGCGGTCGAGTTTGTCGCTGACCTGGACGGCAAGGGTCTCGAGGGCGGCGGAGGCCTGGGCTTCGAGGTGGCGTTGCAGGGCATCGCCGGCGAGCCAGACGACGAGCGCGGCGAAGAGCAGGGCGGCGGTGCCGAAGCCGAGGGCAGCGGCGGCGCGGAGGCTTTCGCGCGGGTCGAAGACCCACCACCAGTCGCGGCGCGCGAACACGGACGGGAGCGCGGGGGGCGGGGTGCGGTGAGCGAGCTCGGGCATCGGATCGGGGCGGAGGGCGAGACGGAGAGAGGGAGAGAGGGAGAGACGGACGCGTGGGCGTCGCGGGAAGGAGGACGGGCGGGGCCGGGGGAAGTGACGGACCGAATGCGCCGGCGCGGTCAGGGCGCGGGCGGAAGGTCGTTTTGCCAGAGCCAGCGGAGGATTTCGGGGAAGAGGGCGCCGCCGTGTTTGCCGGTGTGGCCGCCGTCGCCCCAGGCGTGGTTCACGCGGTAGCGGGGGCCGCCGAGTTTCTTTTCGTCGGCATTGGCGTTGGCCCAGAGGAGGGCGGCGAGCATCTGCTGGTTCGCGAGAAACCAGGAGCCGTGGCTGTTGTTGAGGTCGTTGGCGCCGTCCTGGAGAAAAACAGTGAGCGGTTTGATCGGCGATTTGCGGATCAGCGTCGGGTAGAGGTCGCCGCCCGGGCGCAGCGGTTGGTTGCCCTGGGCCGGGCGGTAGGCGATCGCGGTGTAGCTGCCGATGAAGCTGACGACCTTGCGGAACGATTCGGGGCGCTGCCACGCGACGGTGAAGGCGCAGATCGCGCCGCTGGACTGGCCCCACAGGGCGCGGCGCTCGGGGTCCTCGGTGAGGCGGTAGCGGCGGCCGACTTCGGGGAGGATTTCCTCGAGCAGGAAGCGGGCGTAGAGATCGGACAGCGTGTCGTATTCGGCGGAGCGGTTGCTGCGCGGCGGGAGGGCGGGGTTGACGGCGGGAAAAGAACCCGGGTTGATAAAAATTCCGATCGTCACCGGCATGGCGCGCGCGTGAATCAGGTTGTCGAATACGACCGGGGCGCGAAGCGTGCCGTCGGCCTTCACGGCGCCCGCGCCGTCCTGGAAGATCATCACGGCGGCGGGCGCGCTCCCGTCGTATTGGGCGGGGACGTAGATCCAGTAGTCGCGGCGCGTGCCGGGGTAGAGTTGGCTGCGCCACTCGTGCTTGGTGACGGTGCCGCGCGGGACGCCGGGCCGGGGCTGCGAATCGGGGCCGAGCTTGTAGTCGTCGGCGGCGCGGGCGGGTGGGGCGAGGACGGCGCCGGTGAGCCCGAGGATGAGGAGCGTCGTGAGACGAAGCGCGGTGGCGCGGGAAGGCCGGGGCGACGGAGAGAGGACGGGACGGAGAGAGGGGGGGCAGGAGCGGCGGAGGGA
>JACCDX010031964.1_pt1 | contig 10320 bp, 5 predicted proteins | sample 7449681 | NCBI WGS metagenome assembly JACCDX01 (sample SAMN15323450, study PRJNA562643) | freshwater metagenome | isolation source: river surface water | place: USA:Blue River Watershed | collected 2017-08-18
CCGGCAACGCCCGCAGCGCCGATGCCCTCGCCGCCCGCGCCGCCGGCGCCGCCGAGGTCGTCGAGAAGCCCGCCACGCCCCAGGACCTGCTGCCCGTCATCGAGCGACTCCTGCATCGCCCCGCGTCCATCGGCTGACCCCGATGCAGTTCGGACGTTTCGACCCGACCCTTCCGCGTTCGCCGTCCATCGCCGGCGTCGCCACCCCGGCGTCGCGCGCCCGCCCCGCTGCCTCCGGGTTCGCCCCCGCCGCGGTCGTCGCGCTCCCGTGCCGCCGTCACCTTTCGCTCCCCGCGGCCCGCCGCTCGCACCGCGCGGATTGGTCCCTTCGGGGTGCCAGTGCTTCCGGTGCGACGCCCGCGCCCCGCCGCGTCACTTCCCTTTCCCCATGCTTCCCCTGCGCCCCCTGTTCCTGCTCGCCGCGTCCGTCTTCGTCGTTCTTCCCCTCCGCGCCGCCCCTGCCGTCGTCCAAACCGATGTCTTCGTCTCCGGCACCGACGGCTACCACACCTACCGCATCCCCGCGGTGATCAAGGCCGCCGACGGCGCGCTCCTCGCCTTTTGCGAGGGCCGCAAATCCAGCGGCAGCGACACCGGCGACATCGATCTCCTCCTCAAACGCTCCGCCGACGGCGGCCGCACCTGGGGCCCCGCGCAGATCGTCTGGGACGACGCCGCCAACACCTGCGGCAATCCCTGCCCCGTGCTCGACGAGACCACCGGCACCCTCTGGCTCCTCCTCACCCACAACCTCGGCACCGACCGCGAGCGCGAGATCCACGCCCGCACCTCCAAGGGCACGCGCACCGTCTGGGTCGCGCACTCGCGGGACCACGGCGTCACCTGGACCAAACCCGTCGAGATCACCTCGAGCACCAAGCTCCCCGAATGGACCTGGTATGCGACCGGCCCGGGCGTCGGCATCCAGCTCAAGTCCGGTCCGCACCGCGGCCGCCTCGTCATCCCCTGCGACCACTACTACGACGACCCGGTCGAAAAGAAACACCTCAGCGGCTCCCACGCGATCTACTCCGACGACCACGGCGCGACCTGGAAACTCGGCGGCGTCATCCACCCCAGGGTCAACGAGTGCCAGGTCGCCGAACTCTTCGACGGCCGCGGCACGCTCCTCATGGACATGCGCTCGAACCACGGCCGCAACCTCCGCGCCCAAAGCACCAGCACCGACGGCGGCCTCACCTGGAGCCCGCCCGTCGACGCTCCCGCGCTCATCGAGCCCGTCTGCCAGGCCAGCCTCGTCCGTCACGAAGGCACGCAACAGCTCCTGTTTTCCAACCCCGCCGCCAAGACCCGCGTCCAGCTCACCGTCCGCGCCAGCGCCGACCACGGCCGGACCTGGCGCACCCTCGCCGAGCTCCACGCCGGCCCCAGCGCCTACTCCAACCTGATCGACCTCGGCGGCACCGCCGCCGGCTGCCTCTACGAACGCGGGGAAAAACGCGCCTACGAAAAAATCACCTTCGCCCGCCTCGACGTGCGCTGATCGCCGTGGCCCGGGCGCGGGTCCCGCCGCCCGTCCGCCGCGATCCCAAGGCCGTCGTTAGCCACCCGGCGCCGCGCGCCGGTCGGCGGGATCGCTCGTCTCCCGCCTCGACACCGTCCGCGCTCGGACCGCTTCGGCTGCCCCGACCTCAAAAGCTCCCGGCCGGCCGCCGCGGCCGGCGTTCTCCCGCCGTGCGCGATGCCCGGCAGCACCGGCACGGTGGCCTTCGTCTAGGTGCGGTTTCGCGACCCGCCGCGGCCGCCGCCGGCCCGTCCCGCCACCACCCACCGGTGCACGCCCCCGCCGCGCGGTCAACTTCCGCTCGCCCTTTCCGGTCCGTCCTGTAACTACCGCGCCTACCTTGCGTCCTTCCGCCGTTCCCATGTCCGCCCAGCTCGACCGTCCCCGCCCGGCTCCGGCGGCGTCCTCGCGTGCCGCCCTGTTCCTTTCGCCGTGCGGCCTCGTCCGCGCCGCGCTGCTCGTCACCTTGCCGTTCTTGTCGGCCCTCGTCTCCGCCCAGGTCATCCGCCCACCCATCGTCAACCCGCCGATCGTCATCGGCCCTCCGGGCGGCGGCGGCGGTGGCATCACCCCCCCGATCGTGATTCCGCCCGGAGGAGGCGGCGGTGGCGGTGGCGGCAACGTCACCCAACCCACGATTTTGGTCCCCGCCGGCGCCCTCGTCGGCGAGACCGTCACCGCCACCGTCGCCCTCGGCGCCGCTGCCACCGGCGCGACCGGCGCCACCTACCAGTGGTCGCTCACCGGCGGACGTCTGCTCGGCGATGCCCGCGCCGCCGCCATCCAGTTTGTCGCCGACGCCACCGGCACCGTGAACCTCGCCGTCAACGTCTCCGTCGGCGGCACCGGCTATGCGCCGACGGCCCAGGTCACGGTCCTTTCCGCCGCCAGCGCCGGTGCGATGACGATCCCGGCCACCGCCGCCGCCAACGCCGCCTCCGTCGCCGCGTCCGTTCCCGCCGCCCAGAGCGGCGATCGCACCTTCCGCTGGGCCGTCTCCGGCGACGCCGCGATCCTCAGCGGCCAGGGCACCCCCTCCGTCACCATCCGCCCCGGCACCGCCGGCCTCAAGGAAGTCACCTGCAACATCAACCTGCAGAACATCGTCACCGTCCCCGTCCGCAGCTACTTGGTGGTCACCGGCAGCGGCGCCCCGGTCTCGGTCACCGTCAACCGCGGCACCGGCGGCGGCACCTACCCTGCGGGCTCCCGCGTCGACCTGTTCGCCCACGCCCCCGGCGCCGGCGAGGTCTTCGACCGCTGGACCGGCGACACCGCCTTGCTCGGCGCCGGCGCCCTCGCGCCGTTTTTGCCCCGCGCCCAGATCACCGTTCCCGCCGCCCCCGTCACCCTCACGGCCACCTACAAGCCCGCCGCCGCCTGGACCGCCGTCTCCGTGCCGAACTTCAATCCCCAGGCCCAGACCGGCGCCGGCAACGTCACCGCCACCGTCGCCACCACGCTCGCCTATCACGTCCCCGCCGACGCCGCCGGCCTCGTCTTTTTCCTCCACGATTCCCCCGGCTCCCTGGCCGACTGGTTCGAGCGCCCCGAGCCGCTCCTCCTCGCCCGCGAACTCGTCGCCGCCGGCTACGGCGTCGCCGCGCTCAACAGCCTCAACCGCACCGCCGGCACCTGGTCCGCCGCCGCCACCCTCGCGACCAACCTCGACGCCCGCAACCACGCCGCCGCCTACGACCGCCTCGTCGCCGACGGCACCCTCCCCGCCGGCCGCCCCGTTTTCTTCCTCGGCACCGGCGCCGGTGCCACCGCCGCCGCGCGCATCGCCGATCTGCTCGCCGCATCGACCACCCCCGCCCGCCCCGTCCGCGGCGCGGTCCTCTACCTCAGCGCCGGCATCGACACCCTCTCCGTCACCTCGCGCGTCCCGCACTTCTTCGCCCTCGCCGCCAATGACGACACCCTCGGCGCCGCCGGCGCCGCCGAAGCCCGCGAAGCCTCCCAGCGCCTCCTCGGCCGCGGCATCGCCAGCAACGTCGCCACCGCCGCCGTCTCCCCGCTCGCCGCCGGCCGCCTCCTCACCCTCGGCCTCACCGCCGCCGGCTTCACCGAGGACGATGCCGCCGCGATCTGGTCCGCCCTCAAGGCCGCCGGCCTCCTCGACGCCAACAACTACGTCAAAACTCCCCCCGCGGTCGCCGCCGTCGCCGCCGCCCTCCCCGCCGCCTACCGCGCCCGCGCCGCCGATGTCGCCGCCCAGCTCACCGTCGCCGCCGCCGGCCGCGAATTCTTCGGCGAAGCCAACGCCCGCGTCCTCAACTTCCTCAACGCCCGCGCCGCCGGCAACACCGCCCCCGCCCCCGGCCGCCTCGTCAACCTCTCCACCCGCTCGCGGATCGTGCACCTCACCGACACGCTCAACCTCGGCTTCACCCTCTCCGGCACCGCCCGCACCCAGCTCCTCCTCCGCGGCATCGGCCCGGCCCTCGCCCGCTTCGGCGTCCCCGGCGCCCTCTCCGCCCTCCGCCTCGACGTCCGCCGCGGCAACACCCTCGTCGCCTCCAACGACACCTGGGATGCACCCGGCGCCGCCACCCCGCCCGCCCAGCTCGCCGCCGCCGCCGCGACCGTCGGCGCCTTCGCGCTCCGTCCCGGCGACATGGATACCGCCCTCCTCCTCACCCTCGACCCCGGCTCCTACACCGTGACGCTCTCCGCCCGCGGCGGCGCCGTCGGCGACGTCCTCGCCGAGATCTACGACGTCGGCCGCAACGCCACCCGCCTCACCAACCTCAGCACCCTCGCCCGCATCAACAACGCCGGCGAAGTCCTCATCCCCGGCATCGTCGTCGCCGGCAACAACCCGCGCACCCTCGTGCTCCGCGCCGTCTCGCAGACCTTGGCCAACCTCGGCCAGGACCCCGAAAACCTCCTCGGCGACGCCCGCCTCGTCCTCTTCAACGGCAACCAGACCGTCGCCAACAACAACAACTGGGCCCAGGCCGGCGCCGCCACCCTCGCCGCCGCCTTCCCCGCCGTCGGCGCCTTCCCGCTCACCGCCGCGAGCGACGCCGCCTTGCTCGACGCCCTCGCCCCCGGCAGCTACACGATCCAGGCCGGCGCCGCCCCGGGCCTGCTCGCCGCCGGCAACCCGACCGGCTCCGTCCTCGTCGAGGTCTACGAAGTCCCGTAGACCCGCGTTCCGATTTCTTCCCCGGGGGGCCGCCGCCTTCTCCGCGGCCGCCACCTCCGGTTCCCGTCCGCCAGCCACCTCCGCCGAGGCGGGAAGGCTCTCCGAGTCGTCCCAGGTTGCGTGGCGATTGCTTCGCCCGCCTGCGGCACCCCCGCCTCGCCTCCGCTGCGGTCCGAACCTCCACGGGCCATTTGCGCGCGCAGCGCGAGCGTCCTGCCCGCTCCCTCAAGCCGCGCCCCGCGCCGCGCGTCCCGGCCTCAACCGAGGTGAAACACTTCCGTCAACCCGACCGCCACCGGGCTGTGGTCCGCGTTGCTCGGCATCACGTCGCCCATGTGTTTCCACCAGCGCCGGCACACCTCGGTCTGCGCGATCGCCGCCCACCGCGCCTCGTCCTCGATTTCCGCATACGCGAACAGCTGCCGCGTCTCCGGGTGGAGAAAGATCGAATAGTTGTGCACGCCGTGCGCCTTCAGCACCGCCTCGAGCTCCGGCCAGATCGGCTGGTGCCGCCGCGCATACTCGGCCTCTTTCCCCGCATCGACGCTCATCACGAACGCTTTTCTGATCATGGTTTTTTCGCCTCCGGCAACAGGAACGACCCGTCCTTCTCCACCGTGATCTCGATCTTCGGCGCCTTCGGATCGTCGTCGCGGGTGAAGGCCGACGCCAGCACGCGGAACCGCTCCTGCAGCCCGCCGTCGCTCGCCAGCTTCACGCCGCGCTCCGCCAGCGCCCGCGCCTCCGTCGGGAAATTCCGCTTCGCCGCCAGCAGCGTCACCTGCATCAGCAGGTCCATGTCCCGCGGGAAATACCGCACGCCCTCGATCGGCACCGCCAGGTGCTCCGCCTGCGGCGCCACCGCCGACTGCGTCCACGTCTCCGCGATCAGCCGGTAGACCTCCGCCATCCGCGGCGGCTGCTTCAGCGCGTCGAACAGCGGCGTCAGCACCGCCGTCACCTGCGCCCCGTCCAGCTTGCCGTCGCCGCCGGCCGGTTTCGCCAGCGCCGCCTTCAGCCGCAGGCGCCCGAGCTCCAGATACGCCCGCGCGCGCGGCGCCTTCGCCGTCGCCGCCGCTTCCAGGAACTTCCGCGCGCGGTCCGTGTTGCCCGCGTCCACCTCGTCGAGCCCAAGCGCCGCCAGCAGGCGCGCGTCCCGCTCCCCGCGCACGTAGGGCGCGATGAGCGTGTTGTGCGCCGCCGCGCTGTGCCCGCCCAGCCGCAGCACCTCGCCCTTGATGCGCCCCACCTCGTGGTCCGCCGCGTCGCGCAGCACCACCGCCGGCGGCTCCGGCAGCTCCTGCCCTTTCTTCGCCCGGAACTCGATCTTCTGGTGCGCCGTGAAGTCGATGTAGCCGCGCAGCTCGGTCGCGAACTGCCGGTAGGATTTCTTGAAGCACGCCTTGAACAGCTCCTCCGTCGGCGGCTGGTCCGCCAGCTTGCTCACATACTCCAGGAACGGCCGCTGGTTCTTTTTCCCGAAACCGTAGAGGCAGTAGTGCACGAACGCGTAGCACTGCGCCGACCAGAACGCATTCCGCCCCCGCGGGCCTTCCGCCGCCAGCATCTCGCCGAAGGGCATGATCGCGCGCCGCTGCAGCATCCGGTTGAAATCGCCGATCTTCTCCGCCCCGAACCCGTCGCCGATCTGCGCAAACGTGATCGTCTTCTTGTCGAACTCCGTCGCCGCGAACAGCTGCACGAGCCCTTCCTCGAACCACGGCGGCGCCTTGTCGCCCAGCTGCCGCCGCAGCAGGAAACGGAAATACGCCGCGTAGAACGCCCGATACGGATCCGACTCGATGCGCGTGTCGTTCTCCAGCTGCAGCTCGCCCAGCGCGAAATCGATCACGATCGCCGAGCGCTCCGGATTCTTGAAAAACAGGCTGTTCGTCCCGTAGCGCGCCTCCGCCTGCTCCGCCGGCACGAACTCGTCGAAGCCCTTCCCGCGTCCGCCGCACAGCACCAGCGCCGTCGGCACCGGCACATGCCCGCGCAGCAGGCCCGGCATGATCGCCTCGATCACTTCCTGCAGCAGCAGGAAGTCGCGCACGAAGCGCTTCGTCTCCCGCTCCGAGATCCGCGACAGGATCTCGAAACCCGGCACTTCCGCGTAAAGCCACTTCTCCGGCGGCGGCAGCAGGCGGCTGTCCGTCACCTCGAACTTCGGCAGCTCGATCACCGGGCCGGTGACCACCGGAGCCTTGTCCGCCGCCCGCGCCGCCGCCACGCCGAGCGCCAGCGCCGCGCCCACCCACCGGCCGATCCCACGCCCGTTCATGGTTCCCATAAAGTCCGAGGCGGCGCGGACCCGCCCGCGGCCGGAGCCCGGGCGGCCGACTCCGCGGCGCGTTACTTCTTCGCCCCTTTCGTCGCGCCCTTCGCTCCCGCCGGCGCCGCGGCCGGGGCCGCTTCGCCCGGTTCCGGCGGCGGTGCGGGCGGCAAGGTCGCCTTCAGCGCCTCGAACCGCTGCCGCACGGCGCCCTCCGGGCTGTATTTGATCCCGTGGTCCGCCAACGCATGCGCCGGGCGCACCTCGCCCGCGTCGCGCGCCAGCACGCCCGCCTGGAAAATCAGTTTCAACCGCGTCGGAAACGACATCGCGCCTTCGATCAGCAGGCCCGCGTCCTCCTTCGTCGGCTTCACCGCGCTGCGCGCCCACACTTCGCCGGCGAGCTCGTAGAGCGGCCCGTAGGCGGGCGGCCGGCCCCGCGCGAGCCGCAGCGGATCGAGCACCGCGTTCGTCTGCGCCGCCGAGAATTTGCCCTCCGGTCCCGCCGGCTTCGCCACCGCCTCCGCGAACCGCATCCGCGCCAGCATCACGTTGGACTCCGTGCGCACCGCCTTCGCGGCAAACGCCGCCTCGAGGAACTTCCGCGCCCGGTCCTCCTCGCCGTGCCGCGCCTCGTAGAGACCGATCGCCGCCAGCAGATTCGGGTCGCGCTCCCCGCGCGTGTAGGCCGCCACCATCTCGGTGCGCGCCGCCTTCGTGTGGCCCGCGAGCAGAATCGCCTCGCCCTTGATGCGCCCGACTTCCGCCTGCGTCGCCTCGCGCAGCTCGATCGGCTTCGGCGGCAAGATCACGTCCTCCTTCGAGCGGAACTCCTTGTGCTGATACACCGTGAAATCGATGTAGCCGCGCATCTCCATCAGCATGTCTTTGTAGGAGAGCTTGAAGATCTCCTTGAACATCGCCTCGGACGGCGGCTCCTTCCCCAGCCGCGCCAGGAACTGCGTGAAGGGCTTCTGGTATTTCCCGTTCAGCCCGTAGAGGCACATGTGCACGAAGCAGTAGGCCTGCTTCGCCCAGCGGTTGTTGCCGAGCGTGTTGGTCGCCTCCGGCGAGTCGTGCGCCACCGCGAAAAACTTGTCCATCGGCACCAGCGCCTTGCGCTGCAGCGCCGCGTTGAAATCCCGGTCTTCCGCCGGCGCCCCGGGCAGCGTCGCCGCCTCCGGGTCGTCCGCCGTCGCCAGCGCGTTCAGCTGCTGCACCATCGCCGCCTGCGCCGAGATCGTGTTCGGGTCCTCCAGCTTCGCGAACTGGATCCAGCGCTTGTCGAACTGCATCCGCATGATGATCTGCGAAAGGCCCTCCTCCAGCCACGCCGGGAGCCGCGGCTCGTTCCGGCTCAGCAGGTAGCGCACATACTCGCGGTAGAGCTGCTTGTCGTGCTCCACGGAGATGATGCCCGAGTCCGTCCCCGTCGCCGCGTCGTTCGCACCGTCGACGTTCAATACGTTCAGCGTCGTCGCCTGCAGGTCGATCACGATGGCCGTCTGGTCACCCTTCTTCAGGAAGAGGCTCGCCATCCCCGCATCGACCACGACCTTCCCCGCCGGCACGAAGGCATCGAACTTGTTCTTCGCCCCGCAAATGATCAGCGACGTCGTCTGCGAGATCCGGTCCGGCTGCGGCCACACGTGCCCCAGCGCCTGCCGGAACATGTCGAAATCCCGCAGCAGCCGTTGCGTCGCCTTCTCCGACGCATTCGTCAGCACCTCGAAGCCCGGGATCGTCCCGTAGCGCCAGGCCTCCGGCGCCGGCAGCTCCCGGTTGTCCGTCACGACGAACTTCGGCAACTCCACGACCGGACCGGTCGCGGCGGCATTATCTTGGGCACACAACGGAGCAGCCAGCGCCAACAACGACGCGACCGCAGCGACAGAGGGTTTCATGCTCCGATGAGACGAGCGCCCGCGCCCAAAGTTGCCGAGCCCAAAAACTCCCCACGCCCCTCCCGTCCCCGCCATTCGTCATCTGTCATCCGTCATCCGTCATTCGTCATTCCCCCTCCCCCACCCAATCCGCGTTCAGCACTCATCACCCATCACTCGCCACTCATCACTTCCCTCACCCCGCCGCCCACCGCAGCAGCCCGATGAACAGCAGCACGATCGCGCCCGACAGCGCGCTGCAGGCCAGAAAGCCGATCGTGTCCACCCGGTCCCATTTGCAGAACTCCCAGTTCGACGCCGGCACGAGCTTCGTCCCGTCGAAGCGCGCCGGATTCCGCGCCGTCTCCGCCAGACCCGCCGCCTCCGCCTCCGGCGTGTCGCCCACCGGCGTCTTCATCTTCCCGTAAAACTGCGCCACCCGCGCCGGGTCCGTCGGCCGCGTCAACAGGCTCGTCACCAGCAGCACCGCGAACGGAAACAACGCGTCGAAGAAAAACTGCAGCGTCACCCGCTGGGTCTTCGTCAGCGACACCACGTCCACCCCGGCCTTGCCCAGCAGCCAGCACTCCACGTTGAACCGGTTCAGCCCGCCCGCCGCCACCAGCGGACTCGCCGCCTCCGCCGGCCGCTCGCGCACCACTTTGTTGAAATACACCGGCGCCGGCGCCCCGCTCGCCGGCGTGCTCATCGCCGTCAGCTCCGCGCTCCGCGCCAGCGCCGGCACCTGCGACGCCGTCCACGGAATCACGATCACCACCAGCGAGGTCACGATCACGCACGCCCACACCGCCGGCGCCGTCAGCCGGCGCCAGAAAAACGTCAGCAGCACCGCCGCCCCGAAGGGCAGATTCACCGTCAGCACCAGATTCACGATCGAGAAGAAATCCCGCATCAACCACGCCGACACCGTCCCCAGCACCAGCACCGCGACGATCGTGCACCGCGCATAAAAGACGCCCTGCGCCTGCGTGATGTCCGGCCAGATCTGCCGGTAGACGTTGCGCACAAACAGCGACGAGATCGCCAGCGCCTTCGCCGCCAAGGTCGACATCGTGCCCGCCAGCACGCCCGCCAGCATCAGGCCGATCAACCCCGGCCCGAGCAGCTGGTTCGACATCGCGCCCCACGCCGCATCCGGATCGCTCAGCCCGCCCGGCCCGAACAGCGCCACCGCGATCAACCCCGCAAACGCCCACATGAGGATCATCAGGCGTTTCAGGTAGGTGCCCGACACCCCCGTCCGCGCCGCAAACTCGTTCTTCGCCGACCCGCAGATGCCCATGTTGTGGCTCAGGCCCGCGTTCTGCACGATGCTCACGAGCAAAATCGCCCCGAGCCCGATCGCCGAAAACTGCTCCGAGCCGCCCGCCCCCAGCAGGTCGAACATCTGCTTCGGCACCTTCTCCGCCAGCGCCCCCCAACCGCCGATCGCGTGCAGGCCCGTCGGAATCAGCAGCACCGAAAAC
>JACCDX010777481.1_pt1 | contig 10320 bp, 7 predicted proteins | sample 7449681 | NCBI WGS metagenome assembly JACCDX01 (sample SAMN15323450, study PRJNA562643) | freshwater metagenome | isolation source: river surface water | place: USA:Blue River Watershed | collected 2017-08-18
CTGCTCAGAGCGCCCGCGGTGGTGAGCAGTCCTGAAGGTATTGATTGCCATGGAAAGCTACCTCCTCGACTGGGCCAACCTGCTGATTCGCTGGCTGCACGTGATCGTCGCCATCGCCTGGATCGGCTCCTCGTTCTATTTCGTTTTTCTCGATTCCAGCCTCACGCCCCCGGTCGATGAGGACCTAAAAAAGCAGGGCGTCAGCGGCGAGCTGTGGGCTGTACACGGCGGCGGCTTTTATCACCCAGTCAAGTTCGCGCTCGCACCGCCCAAGCTGCCCTCGCACCTGCATTGGTTCTATTGGGAAAGCTACAGCACCTGGCTCTCGGGGTTCGCGCTGCTGGCGGTGTCCTATTTGTGGAACCCGCAGGTCTATCTGATTGATCCGGCGCGCATGGACTGGGCGCCATCGGCCGCCATCGCCGCGGCGCTGGCCTTTCTGGTGGTGTTCTGGTTCTTGTATGACGCGGTGTGCCGCGTGTTTGGCGATCGCGAGAACGGCGACACGATGGTCGGCGCGCTGGTCGCGGTGTTGGTGGTGGTCGCCTCGTGGCTGGCATGCCATTTATTCGCAGGCCGTGCGGCCTTCCTGCTGGTGGGGGCGATGATCGCCACGGCCATGAGTGCCAACGTCTTGTTCTGGATCATTCCCGGCCAGCGCAAGATGGTGGCGTCCATCCGGGCCGGCGAGCCGGTAGACCCCGTGCATGGCAAGCGGGGCAAACAGCGCAGCGTGCACAACACCTATTTCACCCTGCCGGTGCTGTTTGCGATGCTGTCCAACCATTACAGCTTCACCTGGAGTCACCCACACAACTGGGTGGTGCTGGTGATGATGATGTTCGCGGGCGCCGCCATCCGTCAGTTCTTTGTGCTGCGTCATGGCTGGAAGCTGGGGCGCAACCGCCACCCGTTGCCCTATGCGGTGGTGGGCGTGGCGGCGATCCTGGGCGTGGTGGTGTGGCTAGTGCCAGCCGCACCGAAGGCTTCGAGCGCGCCGCCGCAGGTAGCACCGAGCTTCGCGCAGGTGCAGACCGTGATGGAGCAGCGTTGCCTCTCCTGCCATGGCGCGCAGGTGCAGATGAAGAATGTGCGGCTGGACAGCCCCGAGGCCATCACGCAGCAGGCGCAGGCAATCTATCAGCAGGTGGTGGTGACGCGGTTGATGCCGATGAACAACGCCACAGGGATCACCGAAGACGAGCGTGCGCTGGTAGGGGCCTGGTTCAACGCGGGTGCTAAGGGACCGTGAGGTCTGCGAAGGCTTCGGGCCGTAGCGCCCGCAGCACGTTTTCGGGTGTGGCCGGCGCCTGCATCACAACGCGCCGCTGCGGGTGGGCGGCTGCCACCGCGTCGCGGATTGCCTCCCAGGCGCTGATCCCCAGCATGAACGGGGGCTCGCCCACCGCCTTGCTGCCGCCGACGTTGTCTTCGCGATTGGCCTCGGGCCACAGCGCGATCTTGAAATGCTCGGGTACATCGCCTGTCGCCGGGATCTTGTAGGTGCTGGGGGCGTGCGTGGCCAGGTGTCCGCGCTCATTCCAGACCAGCTGCTCGCTGGTGAGCCAGCCCACGCCCTGGATGTAGCCGCCTTCGATCTGGCCGATGTCGATCGCCGGATTGATGGAGGTGCCCACGTCATGCAGGATGTCCACCGCCAGAACCCGCGTCTCGCCGGTGAGCGTGTCGATGGCGACCTCGGTGCAGGCCGCCCCGTAGCTGAAGTAGTAGAAGGGTCGCCCGGTGAGGGTGGTCTTGTCGTAGTGGATCTTCGGCGTGCGATAGAACCCATCGCTCCATAGCTGGATGCGGTTGGCATAGGCCATGCGCACCACCTCATCGAAGCTGCGCGTGGTCTTGGGCGAGATCACCTGCCCGCCCGCGAAATGCACGGCACCCGCGCCGCAGCCGTCGAGTCCCGCGACGAAGGCGGCCAGGTTATCGCGGATGTTGCGCGCGGCAAATTGCGCGGCGCGCCCATTGAGGTCGGTGCCGCTGGAGGCGGCGGTGGCCGAGGCGTTGGGTACCTTGCCGGTTTCGGTAGCGGTGCACAACACGCGATCGAAGGGCACGCCCAGTTCGTCGGCCACGATCTGCATGATCTTGGTGTGCAAGCCCTGGCCCATCTCGGTGCCGCCGTGATTGAGTTGTACGCTGCCATCGGTGAAGACGTTGACCAGCGCGCCCGCCTGGTTGAACAAGGTGGCGGTAAAGCTGATGCCAAATTTCACCGGCGTGATCGCGATGCCGCGCTTGATCACGGGGCTGTTCGCGTTCCAGGCGGTCAAGGCCTGGCGGCGTGCGCGGTAACTGCTACTGGTTTCCAGTGTGGTGATCAGGGGATCGAGGATGTTGTCCTCGACCTTCATCTGGTAGTGGGTGACGTTGCGATCGTGCACGCCATACAGATTGCGCCGGCGCACGTCCAATGGATCCAGCCCCAGGTGACGCGCGATATCGCCCAGGATGGCCTCGATCACGATCACGCCCTGCGGGCCACCGAAGCCGCGAAAAGCGGTGTGGCTTTGGGTGTGGGTCTTGCAGCGGTAAGAGGTGATCTCGACGTCGGACAGGAAGTAGGCGTTGTCGCTGTGAAAGATCGCGCGGTCCGCCACTGGCCCCGACAGGTCGGCCGAGAAGCCGCAGTTCGCCAGCATCGTGAGCTTCAGGCCGGTGATCAGGCCCTGGTCGTCAAACCCGACCTGCCAGTCATAGGAGAAGGGATGCCGCTTGCCGGTGACCATGAAGTCGTCGTCGCGGTCCAGGCGCAGCTTGACCGGGGCGCGAAACTTGCGCGCCGCCAGCGCCGCCCACACCGCCATGTGACCGGCCTGCGTTTCCTTGCCGCCAAAGCCGCCGCCCATGCGCCGGCATTCGACGGTGACCGCGTGGCTGCCCAGTCCCAGCGCGTGCGCCACCCAATGCTGCACCTCGCCCGGGTGCTGGGTGCTGGAGTGAATGCGCCACTGCCCCTGCTCCAGGGGCAGTGCGTAGGCCACCTGGCCCTCCAGGTAGAAATGCTCCTGACCGCCCACTTCGAGCTGGCCGTCCAGCACATGGCGCGAGGCTGCCAGCGCCGTATCTGCCGCACCACGACGCACCACCACTGGCGGTAACACATAGCTTTGGGCCGCGTGCGCGGCGCGGGCGTCGAGCCAGGCGGGCAGGGGGTCGATATCGATCTGCACCTGGCGGGCTGCACGCCGCGCCGCCATCGCGCTGTCGGCGACCACCAGTCCGATCACCTGGCCCACGTGTTGCACGGTGTCGAGGGCAAAGATCGGTTCGTCGTGCACGAAGGTGGCCAACAGCGGGTCGCCGGGAATGTCAGCGGCCAGCACCACGCCGCGCACGCCGGGCAGGGCCTGCGCCGCTTGCGCGTTCACCCCGCGCAGGCGACCGTGGGCCACGGGCGAGAGGATGGGGGCGGCATGCAGGGTGCCGCGCGCCTCGGGGATGTCGTCGATGTAGGTGGCGGTGCCCGCCACTTGTGCGCGCGCACTTTCGTGAATCCGCGAGACGCCCATGGCGGATGTGGGCGCAGGCGCGGACGTGCGGCGGGTGTCGCGTACGTTCATGGCATCACCTGTGCGAGGGTGTAGCGCTCGAGATTGATGTTGCTCACGCCCTGGCTTTCCAGCCAGAAGCGCCGCATCAGATTGCCCAGCACCTCGCGTCGGTAAGCGGCGCTCGCGCGCATGTCGCTGATGGGTTGGAACTGGGTGCGCAACGCGTGGGCGGCAGCATTGGCTGCGGCTTGACTCCAGGTCTTTCCTTCGAGGACGGCCTCGGCCTGGTGCGCGCGCGCAGGTGTGGCGGCCACGCCGCCGGCCCCGATACGCACGCCGGTGACGGTCTGACCTTGGCGATGTATCCGGACCGCCAGGCATACCGCCGAGATGTCATCGTCATAGCGCTTGGAGATCTTGTAGGCGCGCAGGAATTCGTTGGATGCAGGCAGGGGCACATCCAGGCGAACCACGACCTCGTCGGCCGCCAGCGCGGTCTTGCGATAGCCGGTGTAGAAGTCCTCCAGCGCCAGGCTGCGTGCGCCGCGCGCGCTGGCCAGTACGATGCGGGTATCCAGCGCAATCAATAGCGGCATCGAGTCGCCGATCGGGGATCCGTTGGCCACGTTGCCGCCCAGCGTGCCCGAGTTGCGCACGGGCAGGCCGGCAAAGCGTTCGGCGAAGGTGGCCAGGGCCGGGCGCTGGGCCACCAGGGCGGCGTAGGCATCGGCCAGGGGGACGGCGGCACCGATCGACAGGTGGCCTTGCGCGGTCTCGATCTGACGCATCTCGCGCACCCGGGTCACATCCAGCACCTGCGGCAGGCGCCGGTGCTGCTTGGTGACCCACAGCCCCACATCGGTGCATCCGGCCACCACCTGCGCGCCCGGGTGGTCGCGGCGCAGAGCCAGCAGCTCGGGCAAAGTGGTGGGCAGGTGGTAGCCCGAAGCCGCACCCGAGGCGGCGGGCGCCTGCGCACGCAGGGCCGTCAGCTTGGCGACGAGGTCGGCCTCGTCGATGGGGCTTGCCGGCAGGTGGGCCATGCGCTGGGCCGCCTCGAGGATCGGTCGGTAGCCCGTGCAGCGACACAAATTGCCCGAGAGGTCGGCCTGCGCCACTTCACGGGTGATCTCACGGCCGGCGCGCACCTGGTTCTGGTACATCCCGAAAAGGCTCATGACGAAGCCCGGCGTACAAAAACCACATTGGGATCCATGACATTGCACCATCGCCTCCTGGGCCGGGTGCAGGGTGCCGTCGGGGGCGGCGATGTCTTCGATCGTCCACAGGGCCAGGCCGTCCACCGAGTGGGCCAGCCGAATGCAGCTGTTGATGGCGCGATAGCGCAGGCCCGTGCCTTCGGGTTCGGCGATCACCACCGTGCAGGCGCCGCAATCGCCTTCGCCGCAGCCCTCCTTGGTGCCACAGGCGCCGAGGTCCTCGCGCAGAACCTCTAAAAGGGTGCGATCGGGTGGTACATTGCCGAGCGTTGTCACGTCGCCCCGGCGGATGAAACGGATCGTGTGGGTCTCCATGGATCCAAGTATGGCCGGATTCCTGCTAGGGGAAATGGGGCAAGCCCGAGGCCGCGTACGAGTGCTTCAAGCGGCGGCGCCCCCGCCGCCTAAACCGACCCTCACCGCATGATCAACTCCGCGTTATTGGACAAGTTGGATTTCCACTTGATCAGGGTTTTGCACACCGTGCTGACCGAGCGCAGTGTGTCGCGCGCAGCCCAGCGCCTGGGGATGCACCAGCCCGCGGTGTCAGCCGCCTTGCGACGCCTGCGCGAGCTCGCGGGCGATCCCTTGCTGGTGCGCTCGGGCGCCGGCATGGTTCCCACGGAAGCCGGCCTGCGCATGATCGAACCCAGTGCCGACATCCTGCTCGCCGCGCAGGCGCTCTTTTCCGACGCCAGGAGGTTCGACCCCGCCCAGGAAAGCCGCGTCTTCCGCCTGATCGCCAGCGATTACCTGGGCCCCCAGCTGCTGCCGGATTTAGTCGCGCGGGTGCGGTTGCTGGCGCCACATTGCCAGATTGAGGTCCATCCCTTCGTTGATCGGGAAACCAGCTACACCCTGCTCGCTCAAGGCGAGATCGATGTGGTTCTGATTAACTGGTTCGAGCCGACGGACCGCTTTTATGGAGCGCCGCTATTTGACGACGAGGCGGCCTGCCTGGTGGCCAATGACCATCCAGCCGTCAAGGCCGGCTGGACGCTTGACTCCTGGCTTTCTGCCGACCACATCATCGCAGTGCCGGCAGCGCGGGCCGTGATCGATACCCGACTTCAGCAGCTCGGTCTGAGGCGTAACGGTGTGGTTTCCTGTCCGTACTTCGAGCTGCTGCCCGAGATCGTGGCCAAGACTCGCTTGGTAGTGACCGCAGGGCGTCGCTACTTTGCGCGTTTCACCGGGCATCTGCCGGTGACGGTCCTGCCGGCTCCGATCGATTTCCCCCGCATGGTCTTTCACCAGATCTGGCATGACTGCGCCCACGAGTCGGCCGCAGGTCGCTGGCTGCGCGATCAAATCCACTCGGCGGCCGCCCCCCTGCGTAATCCCCTGCCATGACACCCGCGCGTCTGCAGCTGACCGATATCTCCAAGCGTTATCCCGCGGTCTTGGCCAATGATCGCGTGGCCCTGACCGTGCAAGCCGGGCAGATCCATGCGGTGCTGGGCGAGAACGGCGCGGGCAAGTCCACGCTGATGAAGATCATCTATGGCAGCGTCAAGCCTGACCAAGGTCAGGTGCTGTGGAACGGCCAGCCTGTGACCGTGCGCAACCCGCAGGAGGCGCGCGCCCTGGGCATCAGCATGGTGTTCCAGCATTTCAGCCTGTTTGACACCCTCACCGTCGCCGAGAACGTGTGGCTGGGGCTCGATCGCCGCCTGTCGCTGGCCGAGGTCACGCAGCGTATCGATGCCAAGGCCCAGGCCTACGGGCTGGACATCGACCCCTCGCGCCCGGTGCACACCCTCTCGGTGGGCGAGATGCCGCGGGTCGAGATCATTCGCGCGCTGTTGACCGACCCTCAGCTCCTGATTCTGGACGAGCCCACCTCGGTGCTGACCCCGCAGGCGGTGGACAAACTCTTTGCGGTGCTGCGCACGCTGGCCGACCAGGGCTGCAGCATCTTGTACATCAGCCACAAGCTGCACGAGATCCGCGCGCTGTGCACCGCCTGCACCGTGCTGCGCGGCGGGCGCGTGACGGGCACTTGCGATCCGCGCGAGGAGAGCAATGCGTCTCTCAGTCGACTGATGATCGGCGCCGAGCCGCCGCAGCTGCAGCATCGCGAGGCCGTCCTGGGTGACACGGTGCTGCGCGTTCAAGACCTGAGCCTGCGACGCGAATCGCCCTTTGGTGTCGACCTGGAAGGCCTGAGCCTCGAGGTACGTGCAGGCGAGGTGGTGGGCATTGCCGGTGTGTCCGGCAACGGCCAGCGCGAGCTGCTCTACGCCCTCTCGGGCGAGGACACGCGGGCGGAGCCCGGCATGGTGCAAGTCAGTGGCCAGTCCGTGGGCCGTCTGGGCCCGGACCGTCGGCGCGCGCTGGGTCTGCACTTCGTACCCGAGGAGCGCCTGGGTCGCGGCGCCGTCCCCTCGCTGGGCTTGGCCCACAACCTGATGCTCACGCGACGTGAGGCGGTGGGCGGCGGCGGCTGGATCCGCATCGGCGCGCTGCGCCAGCAGGCTCGCGACATCATCGAACGTTTCAACGTGCGCACCGGTGGGCCCGATGCCCCCGCCCGCTCGCTCTCGGGCGGCAACCTGCAGAAGTTCATCGTCGGCCGCGAGATCGACGCCCGGCCTCGGCTGCTGGTGGTGTCGCAGCCCACCTGGGGCGTGGACGTCGGTGCCGCCGCCCAGATCCGCGCCGAGATTCTGGCCCTGCGCGATGCAGGTTGCGCGGTGCTGGTGGTCAGCGAGGAACTAGACGAATTGTTCGAGTTGAGCGATCGCCTGCATGTCATCGCCAAGGGCCGCCTGTCGCCCTCGCTGGCGCGCGCACAGGCCTCGGTCGAGCGCATCGGAGAGTGGATGAGTGGTCTTTGGGAGGACGCCCATGCTACGGCTTGAAATGCGTCCGCAGGCCTCGCCGGTCTGGAGCATCGCTTCGCCCCTGTTGGCATTGGCCATCACCGTGGTCCTGGGGGCGACCCTGTTCCTCGCCCTGGGCAAGGACCCCGTACGGGGCCTGCAGATGTTCTTCTGGGAGCCGGTCAAGTCCAGCTATGCCCTGGGCGAGCTGATGGTCAAGGCGACGCCGCTGCTGCTGATCGCGCTGGGGCTGGCGGTGTGCTTTCGCTCCAATGTCTGGAACATCGGCGCTGAAGGTCAGTTTGTGCTGGGTGCGATCTGCGCGGGCGGCGTGGCGCTGATGGCGGACAAAGACTCCACGCGCTGGATCGTGCTGGCTATCTTGGGGGCGGGTATGGCCGGCGGCATGGCCTGGGCCGCCATCACCGCGTTCTTGCGCGATCGCTTCAACGCCAATGAGATTCTGGTGAGTCTGATGCTGGTGTACGTCGCCGTGCAGCTGCTGGTGTGGCTGGTATTTGGCCCCTGGAAGGATCCTGGCGGCTACAACTTTCCGCAGACCAAAACCTTCGACGCCGTCACCCAGATCCCGCGCCTGATGAAAGGCTCGCGTGTGAGCATCGGCCTGCTGATTGCCCTGGCGTGTGCCGCGATGCTGTGGCTCTATCTGTTTCGCACCCGCGCGGGCTTCGCGCAGCAGGTGGGTGGGCTGGCGCCCGCTGCGGCGCGTTACGCAGGCTTTTCCTCGCGTCGTGCCCTGTGGGTGGCGCTATTGGTCTCGGGCGGAGCGGCGGGTCTGGCCGGTGCGCTGGAGGTGGCGGGCCCGGTGGGCCAGCTCACGCCTTATGTGCCGGTGGGCTATGGCTTTGCGGCCATCATCGTCGCCTTCGTTGGCCGCTTGCATCCGGTGGGCATGGTGTTCTCGGCGATTCTTATGAGCATGTTCTACATCGGTGGCGAGCTCGCGCAATCGCGCATGGGTCTGCCCAAGTCCATCACTGGCGTGTTTCAGGGGCTGCTGCTGTTCGCGCTCCTGGCCTGCGACACGATGATGGTCTATCGCGTGCGCTGGGGCCGGGCTGGCGACGCAAACCGCAAGGCGGTGGCGTGATGGAAGCCTACGCACTCCTGCTCGCATCGACGCTCAACGCGGGCACCGTTCTGGCGATCGCCGCGCTGGGCCTCTTGATCAACGAAAAGGCCGGCATCGTCAATCTCGGGGCCGAGGGCCTGATGTTGTGCGCCGCCCTGGCGGGCTTCGTGGCCGTGGTTCATACCGGCAGCGACCTGGCGGGCTTCGTGGCCGGCGCCGGGGCAGGCGCACTGTTGGCGCTGGTGTTCGGCGCACTGGTGATCTGGCTCAATACCAACCAGTACGCTACCGGACTGGCCCTGAGCCTGTTCGGAGCTGGCTTTTCGGCGTTCGCCGGCATCCAGTACGTGCAGGAAAAGCTGCCCGAGCGCCCGCGCTTTTCGATTCCTGTCCTGGGCGACCTGCCCTGGGTGGGGCCGGCGTTCTTTCAACACCACCCGCTGGTCTATCTCACCATCGCCTTCGCCGCGGGCCTGATCGCGTTTCTGTATCGCTCGCGCACCGGTCTGGTGCTTCGCTCGGTGGGCGAGTCGCCCGAGTCGGCGCATGCCCTGGGCTACCCGGTGCGACGCATCCGCCTGATGGCAGTGGTGGCGGGTGGGGCCCTGTGTGGCCTGGCGGGCGCCTACCTGTCGGTGATCTATACCCCGTTGTGGGTGGAGGGCATGGTGGCCGGCAAGGGCTGGATCGCCCCGGCACTCACCACCTTTGCTACCTGGCGGCCGGCCCGGGTGCTGCTGGGGGCCTATCTGTTTGGCGGCGTGACCATGCTGCAGTTTCATCTGCAAGCCTCGGGCGTCGAGGTGGCCAGCGAGTTCCTGAACATGCTCCCCTACGTGGCCACCGTGGTGGTCCTGGTCCTGATTTCCCGCAACCCGGCCTGGATCCGCCTGAACATGCCCGCGTCGCTAGGAAAGCCTTTTTATCCGGGCTCATAATCCGGTTTTTTCCACCCACCCCCTTTGCAACCAGAGGAACCCATGACCGACCTGAAGAAACGCTCGATGCTGAAAGTGGCGGCCTTGTCCGCAGTGGCTGTTGCCGCCCTCGTGGGCTGCGGCAAGAAGGATGCAACGCCTGCCGCTGCCCCCGCGGCATCGGCCGCATCGGCCGCCGCCAAGCCCGAGCCGCTGAAAATTGCGTTTGCCTACGTTGGCCCGGTGGGTGACGGCGGCTGGACCTTCGCCCATGACAACGCCCGCAAGGCGATCGAAAAAGAGTTCGGCGACAAGGTCGTCACCAGCTTCGTCGAGAAGGTGGCTGAATCGGCCGACGCTGAGCGCAACTTCCGCGAGCTGGTGTCTCAGGGCAACAAGCTGATCTTCGGTACCACCTTCGGCTACATGGAGCCCATGCTCAAGGTCGCTGCCGACCACAAGGACATCAAGTTCGAGCACGCCACTGGCTACAAGCAAGCGGACAACCTGCGCACCTATGACAGCCGCACCTATGAGGGTGCCTACATGGCTGGCGTGATCGCTGGCAAGATGACCAAGACCAACGTGCTGGGCGTGGTGGGTTCGATCCCGATCCCCGAGGTGGTCCGCAACATCAACAGCTTCACCCTGGGCGCACAGTCGGTGAACCCCAAGATCAAGACCAAGGTCGCCTGGGTGGGCGAGTGGTTCAACCCGCCGAAGGAGGCCGAGGCCGCCACCGCGCTGCTAAATGGC
>JACCDX010335386.1_pt1 | contig 10319 bp, 27 predicted proteins | sample 7449681 | NCBI WGS metagenome assembly JACCDX01 (sample SAMN15323450, study PRJNA562643) | freshwater metagenome | isolation source: river surface water | place: USA:Blue River Watershed | collected 2017-08-18
GATGGCTGATGACTGCCGCGACATGACTTTCATGTTTGTCTGCGTACATCCTAACGATCCTCCTATCGTGGTTGAAAAGCCCGGTATGTATATCTTGGGTTATCGTGAAAAGACATGGGGGTCTAAGGTAGGACATGATGTTTTCATGCTACAAGAACTTGGTCGTATGTTCAACTGTTTTGTTCCAGAAAGTGTAACAACTAACCTGGCTCAACTAAAGAACATGGTCAAGGAATGTAAGCACGAAGGCTTTGTGTTCTATACCGAAGACGGAGTTAGCTCCAAGATCAAGAGCCCTTACTACCTGACTTCCAAGTGGGTGGCACGTAACCCTCGTACAGACAAGCTGGTTGACCTGAACAAGGACATCAAGCAAAACTTGGACGAAGAGTACTATCCTCTAGTTGACGCAATCCGCGCTAACATCGTTGAATACACTAGTATGGACGAACAAGCTCGCCTGTCATGGGTGCGTAACTTTGTAGGAGCTTAAATGCGTGACGAATCACATTTACCAGTTAGTCAACAAAGCCTAGTCTTCCGTCTCAGAAAACGAGCGGAGATTAGGCGACAAATTCCCGGTCGCAAGTCAGTAGAAGAAGGTGCTAGGGATAGAATCGCTGATTTGCTTGAGGAAGCCGCTGCCGAAATAGAACGGCTACAAAATCTCAATTAAATTTACTGTTTCTATATACAGGTGAATCTAATAATGATTTGAGATATTCACCCCATACTATTTCATGATTGTATTTTATATTTTTCATGGATGGTGGGGTGTATTTCTTAACATCGAACAATACTAGTGGGCATTCTTCCCATCCGTAGCTTTTTATTCTAGGCTCACTAGTACCATATACCTTGTGTTTGATGAATGGTGTATTAAAGAATTTACCGTCGCTAAATTCTTTATTTTCAATATGTTTTTGAACAAAGTAACATATTGCCTCAAAACTATACCCAATGAAATCCCCTATTCCATCCATTTTCTTATCTCTTAAAAATCTCTCATAGCAACTATGTGATAATCTATAAGGACTAAGTATTTGGTTATTGGTATGAGTTTGTACCCAAGGCCAGTCGCCCCCTATTACTGGATATGATTGACATTGTTCTAATAACCAAAAGTGACTAGCAAGATGTGGGTCTGGTATTTTATATGGTTCTATATATTCTAAATATCTACCACCCTCATAAAACTCTAAAGCATCTAGGTAAAAGAAGTTTTGTTTTATGTCGTTTTCTCTACAGAACTTTTCAGCATAATATAAATCAGCAACATTAACAATAGCCCCTCTTACTCTGACAACCATTGTCATTACTTCTACGGGTACATTATTTTTAATCAAAGAATTTAGCACTACTTGACTGTCCATACCGCCGCTGTATAGTAATTCTATAGGTCTAGACCCTCTGTCTTTTGTATGGTCGTACAATATATTATTCAACGACCTGTTAGGTTCAAAATCAGATTCGGTAAGTTCGGCGCGGTAATTTATTGTGTTTTCATCTATTACTACCGAATTCTTTCGATATCCATTCAGTCCAGTATCCCAATCAATCTTATTCATAACTCTATTTATTAGTATATTTTAAGTATACGCATAAATAACGATATCATGCTACACTTTATAAAAGACATCACACACAAACTAATTGAATTCATTAAAGACGATCCAGTCCGTCCCGAGATACCGGCTGACTTTAGAGTAAGCGATGGTAGACTTGTAGCGGCATTAACTGATGAACAAGATAATCCAGAAGCTATGGTTTGTGTTAGTTTCCATGATTTTGTACCGGAAGACGTAGATGATTTAACGAATGTAGCTAAGGTACCTACTACAGCTATATTTTATACTATATGGAGTTATAAGTCAGGTAAAGGACAAGAGTTATTGTTTAGGGCAGTGACAGGGATACAAGAACAATACCCGAGTGTAACTAGGTTTGTAACCCTTAGTCCTAAAACTACTTTGGCCCGCAGATTCCATTTAAAGAACGGTGCTATTGTTTTTAGAGAAAATGTTGATACAACTAACTACGAATATTCGATAAATACAAAGACTAAGGAATAATCATATGAGTAAGCCAAATCAAAAATCAAAAACTGACGCAGAAGTTAAAGAGATTTGGCAGTTTGAACACAGTGTTCACATAGCGGATGAGTTTATAAATGACGAATTATTGCCATTATTAGATGAATTCGAATCTGATAATCAAGATGACGATTATATTGACGGTGCCGCGACTCATGGATTATTTGTTGCTTTAATATTTAGAATGGCTGAATTAGGTTATACTGAAAAAGACCTTCGAAAAGAGTTAAAAGTATACATGAATAGTAGCATGGGGCAAACAGTACATTAATGTCTAATATAAGATTTATATATCAAGCAGGTGGAATAGTTCAAGAACGTGAAATTGTAGCACGTGAGATATTCCAATTCTTAAAAAATCATATTGACCTACCTGATTATATTGAAATAGCGTTTGCTGATATACACGAATCAGTATATGGAGCAACCCATTTAAATTCTAGATTTAAAAATAGAATAACTATTAATAGTAATCTAACTTATAATGAAATACCTCCAGTATTGATACATGAATTTATTCATTTAAATCAAATTAAAATGGGTAGATTATCCGGTATGAGTAACGGTATGTATAAATGGGATAATAAAGTATATAATATTAAAAATTATCCTAATTATGAGGATCTTCCATGAGAACAAGATGTTGTAAATAGACAACACAATTTGTTAGTGAAGACTTACCAACATTTCGCGCCAGCCCAAACTTGACAATAAATGGGTTCGGGTATATAATACTCTCATGAACTCGAAAATCACCCGCAAGCGCAGATCAGATCGTAACCAAGTTATCTACTACATCCAGGATGTTGTAACACTTGAGTACTACATTGGTTTGACTGCTGTTTCGTTCAAAGGCAATGTCCGCAAAACTCTCAACCGTCGTATGCAAAAGCACATGCAACGGGCCCTCGCAGAAAACAAAAACTGGGGCCTGAGTGTCGCATTGCGTGAACGTGGTGCCGAGCGTTTTGTTTATGGTCCTGTTCAAATCGTGCGTGGCAAGAAGGCTGCTCACGAAGTTGAAACAAATCTGATTAACACCCTGCAACCCCAACTCAATACTTTTGGAGTCAAATAATGTTCAAACTCAAAGTCGGTGATGTTTGTAAACTAAATGAAACTATTCCGGGTATTCACAAATGTGATGACTGGAAGACGGGTCTGTATCGTGTGAAACATATCTGGGCCCCATTCTGCTACGGCAAAGACAAAGAGGATCCTCGCCGTCAAAGTTATCATTTTGAGAAAATCAAAAAAGACGGTACAGCGTATAAAAGTTTTAGTAACGGATATCGTTGTATGACTTGGGACAAATGGATTGACGAAGGAAAAGTAACCAAAATTTGACAATAAATCGTTTTGGGCATATAATACATAGTATTGATTCACTGAAAGACACAAATGGCTCGCACTTACAAACATACTTATAAAGTTCTGTCCGGTGACCTCAAAGGTCTGGTCAGTGATGGCCAACAAATCGGTGTTCAGGATTACCCTGAGCAATTCATTGTCGAGAAACTGACCTACGAACAAATCACTGCTAAACAGCGTGATATGTATGACCGCGGCGAGATTGAAGGTATCTGGTTGGATGAAGCATCTCGTCCCATGTATCGCCCTATCCCTAAACTGGGTAGTCAACCTAAGATTGAAATCACCGATGAAGGTGTAAACTATGATGACGTTTACATGGACCTGTGTGTTCCCTTTGATCGTTACAATAACGAAATTAATGTTGGTGACACATTGATGATCGCCAGCAAAAACGAAGTGCGCCGTGTTACTGTTATTAAGATTGCCAAGAAGCCGTTCATGGCAAGCTACGGTATCATGAACCGCAAACTCACTGTCCGTGACGAGGCAGAAGACCAAACACTGACTATCAATGACCCCCGCGCAACTGTGAAGGTTTGATATGAACAAACGAATACAAGAACTTGCTAGTAAGGTGGGTATCCATTACTACCGCAAGGGTCAACTCCAAGTTGATACTGAAAATCTAGTGGAGTTGATTATTCAACGAACACTGGATATTGTTGAAGCACACACTGAGATTTTTCAAAGTGATGAAGCACGGGTCATGGTTGAACATATTAAACAATCGGTAAAAACTGATTTCGGAATTAAAAATGAAACTAAGTCCTAACGCAAGACTGAATATTGTATTCTGGAGTATTACTGGTCCCGTTGTCCCCTTTGTAATACTTTTCTTACTATGTGCTATCCTTCTCGCATTGATTCCACCCTTCCGTAACTGGTCATTGAACGGGGTGGAAAATGTAATACGAAAGTTCGCAATTTGGCGCAACAACCTCCCTGTAGTCAAAAATGCTTACGATAAGGCACACTTGTTTGACTATATCAAAGGCTCCTAAATTTGACAATAAATGGGCATTCTGCTATACTATAGTCATAGTAAAGGAGCAGATCATGAAATACACACTGTACCGCGTAGTTGATTACAAAACAGGTTTTCATCGTGCTATCATGTTTATGACCGACATGGACGGCATGTACATGGATCGTTTCTGGGATTTTGGTACCTTGGATGTGTTTGATGTAGCCCGTACTATCGAGACCTTCAATGAAATGAAAGTATCAATAGAAAGTATTACAAAAACGGATTTCGTCAAAAAGTTTGGTGCCCGATTCCCGATTTGACAATAAATCAGTTTGGGCATATAATACATGTATAGATTGATTAAAGGACAAGTACATGGCAAGTCTATTCGTTATCCGTGAAAAGAACACCGGCACATTCTGTACTAGTAGCAAGTTCAAGCACTTTAGTGCCGACCTGCAGAGTGCGGCTATGTTCAATCAGCGTAAAAACGCAGAGACTGCCGCCCGTAAGATGTTTGCAGGTGCTGACAAAGGTCAAGTCAATCCCTACGGCGGCTGGTGCTGGAGAGTTTACAATGAAGATGAAAGTATTCAAGATTTTCACCACGCACTACTGAATGAATACATTGAACTACTGAAAAACCACAATGGTAATCATACAGACAGCATCCGTTGGCTGGAAACAGAAGTCAAGGAACAACGATGCGAGATGGAAGTTGTTGAGGTAAAGTTGACTTTGGCTTGACAATAAATCATTTTGGGCATATAATACATGTATTGATTGAGAAAGCAACACATGACCGAAACTAAATCGTTTAAAGAATGGACTGATGAATATGTCCGTGACAACATTCACAAACTCAAAGCACCAATGACCAAATACTTTCACATCGTCCAAGTCCACCCCGTATACGACGGTATTGTTCAAACTCACAAGGTCAAGCGTGAAACAGAATTCACTAATGACTGGGAAGCACAGGAGTTCATTGAGGATTTCAATGACAACCACACTACAATGAAGGCAGTCTACCTAGGCTGTGTCAACGATGAAACCGGAGAACTGGTATGAGCAAAGAATTTGACTACAAATGGGGCGCATTGAGTCCTAGTGACCCTACACAAGTGCCAATGAAATATTTCACTCAAGAGGAAGCACAGCGGCACGCTGACTTTATGAATGAGTTTATTAACACGTGGGAAGAAAATCCTCAAGGAATTTGGAACAAGGATCACTGGAAAGTAAAACCCGAACCATGGGTTGTAAAGGAACTAACATGACCGCTATCACCAATCTCATTATCGTTATGATGCCTGTTATCATCATGGGCCTGGCAATCATTGTCAAGGATGGATTCTAAAATGAACATCCAAACCGTAGCACAAAATCTGCGTAACACAATCGCCGGCAAAGAAAAGTTACTTGAACAATACAAGAAGGCAAGTTTGATTGCGGTTCGTGACGATCTTCCTGACCGAATTACAATTGGCGCAATGGCAGGTTTTCTGAGTGTCAACATTGACGAACTCAAGCGTATCCTCGAGGATGTGGAATCTTGTGTCGCAAAGGATGTAGAACAATCGTGGCGTGACAATCCAGATCGTAGTGGTGGACAATTCACCCAAGAAGAAATTGACAACGCAAGTCGTTGGTAAGGAGAAATAATATGCCGTGTATTAGTTATGACACTGAGTGGGCCCGCGATTACAGCGCAAGCCGCAACACCAGAAATTCTGCTGAGGTCATGTTGCTGAAACAAGAATGCGACCGTCTCGCACGAATCGCATGTAAAGCAATCACTACCCTTGAGCAACTTGATCCTGAATTGAAAAATTTCAAGGATCGTGAATCTCGCAAGTGGTGGAGTGACCACAAGAAGGCTGATGCCGCACGAATTGCTAAGGAAGAAAAAGAGAAAACCAAACGTGAAGCGGAAGAAAAACTGCGTAAGGAAGCGTTGGCTAAATTGACTCCCGAGGAAATCGCTGCCTTTGGTCTGAACAAGAAAGGTAAAAAATGAGTGTTTTAGAAAAACAAGAGATCCTTGAATTCATTACCAAGGGTTTGGATAGCAACGATGCTTATATCACTAAAGAAGGTAAGATTGCCCGCAAGGTCATGATTGAACTTGTCAAGGCTGGTCGTGCTGAATTCTTGCTATTGCGTGATGACGAGGTTTCTACTTGGTGGAACAAAATCTATGGCGGTGTTCAGGATAAGTTTGCGAAACACCAAGAGAAAATTCGCATCTACAATGTCAAGATGGAAGCGTACAACAAACTGTCTGCCCAAGAGCGTAAAACTCTTGGCATTCGTAAGCCACAAAAGCCGAAAGGTCTGTGATGATTACCGCAAAACAAGCTAAACAATTTTATGACGATTCTGGTTATGAGGTTGAGCAATTTCTTACGTACTCAGTTGAAACGGAAGTTATGAATGCGGCTAAAGGCGGTAAGCGACAAGTCCATATTCACATCGGCACTACTGGTCCCTTTGAGTATGTGGATCAAAAGATTACACCGCTTGAAAAGGCAATCATTACTAAACTCAAAGAATTGGGTTATACTGCCAAGATTGAAAACTACGGTGACAGCTATGTTCCTCGTGGTTTAGCCGATGATGACGGCAATGGTCCTAGTCATCGCAATTATGGTTTTATTATTGGATGGTAAAATGATTCCAGCAGAACACAAAGAAGACATTATCCAAAGTGGTATTAACTTCATGCGTAGCATTACAGAAGCCTACGGCACTGATGAAGGAATGAAACTCTGGGACGCCATAGCGACTACTCTTGACCCTGATGTTAAAGGTCAGATTTTCTTTGCTATGCTCACGGGTGACTATAACGGCGTAGTGTCCATTTCTAGTTTACAAGCAGGTTCAGACCGGGTCTGGCGAATCAAAGCGATTCGGTCGGTAACTGGTCACGGGTTGAAGGAAGCAAAAGACCTCAGTGATATGCTTGATAGTGGCAAGACTATTAAACTAAACATCAACCCTAAAAAGCGTAACGAGGCTCTTGCTGAATTGCGTAACGCAGGATTCCATGTATGAAATACGTTCACATTGGTTGGTGTAAAGAAGGTTCTCACGACAAGGTCTGGGGCATCATTCTGTTAGCAGAAGATGTTCCTCTTAGTGACGCATGGCATTTCCCTACTAACAAGTATGTCACATTCTGGGGCCGTCGTGGTGCCAAACTACAGACTAAACTAGTTAATGGTAGCGCATACGATGCCGATCAAATGTTTCATAAGAAACGCATGAAGGGCTATGAAGAAATTCGTGAATCTGAGTTAGACGAAGTATACCCCGAATTCAAAAGTGACTTAGAAAAGACAGCCTTTTGGGCTACATTCAAGGTTTGATATGCCAAGAGTAATGAACAAAAATATCTGGCCCTTTCAAGTTACTATTGAACGCAAAGATATACAAGACGTTGGTAAGAAAGTTGAGTGGTTAAAAACTAACCTGTATCATGGTGGCTACTATGAACCAAAGTGGTACGTCAACGGTGACACGTATTGTTTCCAAGACGAAAAAGAATACTTACATTTTTTATTGGTGTGGCAATGACAACATATTACAAAATTAGATACAAAGACGATCCTGAAAAATACATCAAGGGTACACCGCATTATCAAAGTTATGATAAGACGGGTCGTATCTTCCAGACACTAGGACAACTACGTACATTCTTGACCGGTGTTATGAATGTTGATGAATGGAATAGCAATAAAGGTGGTACATCTAACAACCGTGTAGCAAACTGGGAAGTTGTTGAACTTGAAATGGTTGTGAAGGAAGTCAAGGGTGTTCACGAAGTTATCACTGCTAAGAAACTTAAACAATTGATAATGAAATGATCCAAGAAGAAAAGTTAGATCCAATCTATCTGCCTTGTGGTGGCACAGCATACTTTGATGAAGGAGCAGGGTATGGTCATCGTTGCTGGACGTGCATGGCAGTAGTTGGCTCTATAGGTCAATCACAACAGTGTAAAGACGAAGAACAAAAATATACCAACTGGCAAAAGCTAGGTGGCAAGGGATGGGATTACGATAAAGGATGTCCAAAATGAAAAAAGAACAAATTATACATGATATGTGTATGTCGTATCGTCACGACTTCGGCTTGCGCAAGTTACCCGGTGATCCAAGTTGGACAGCGGGCATGACCGAAGAAGATGCCATAATGCTTTACAAAACCATGGAACAGATATATAATAACAACATTGAGCCTCTACTCAAAGAGTTCAATGATCTAAAAGAAGGTCGTAGTGTTCAAGTTCCACAGAGCAAAGAACATGCGGCATTGATGTATAAACTAGCACAAATGTATCTTGAGGACAACAATGCACCTAAGTAAAGTTAATGAAGCACTAGATCACCGAATTACAGGTGGTAGCGAATACGGTTGGCAGTGCTGGCCCAACGCTCGTTGGTTGGATTACGAAAGCGACCATGCTCATGCCTCTGTTGTCTTTAACAGTGAGACACAAGAAATATATACCGCTGAGGTCAATGACATCGCAAACAAGTACAAGCCATATCGTTGGTTGAATCCTACATATAAAGAAGCAATGTTGAAAGAAGCTCGTAAGCGCAGAATCAATCAGAAACGTGCTTGGGACAATGTAGAATGGTATGATTTAGAAACACAAGAAGATTGGCTTGATAAGGCACGTGCTATTATGCGCGGAGAAGAATTTGACACTCGTGTTCAAGTACCACTTACACTTGATAAAGATGAAATGTACAAACTCATGGAACTAGCACATGAGCATGATGTTACGCTAAATAAGATGGTAGAAATTATTCTACAGAATATGATTGACAAACACAATAATGAATGAACTTTTAACAAACACACTCACATGGATCAAAGAGGATTGGAAATCTAATCCTCTTCGCTGTTTCTTAGAGATACTAGCTTGGTTTCTTAGTATCAGTTGTAGCTTTACAATGATGCTAACAGTACCCAACCCACCTTTCTTGATTCTCTATCCACTCTTTATCGCACAATGCGCTATCTTTGCATGGGCGGCATGGACTCGCAAGAGTTCTGGAATGCTAGCAAACTACCTATTACTTGTTACAATTGACAGTATAGCACTTTTTAGAATGATGACATAATGGAAAAATATTTAAAATACTTTGAGTTTTCTGGAACTGCTACTCGCAGTGAATACTGGGCTGTGAATATTATCGCTTATCTGTTATTGATCCCGGTAGCCATCATTGGAGCAGTGTTTGCTATGGGCGGGCTCATAGGCGCAGTTGTCGGTGGATTGTTAATCTTAGCAGGCGTTGTGGGATTAACTTGGGTAGTTATTGCTACATCGGCTCGTAGATGCCGCGATGCTGGAATTAACCCATGGTTCGCCGCGACTATTCTAATACCTTACATTGCTATTATTCCTTGGATTGTATTTGGTTGTTTAAAAACAGAGAAAGAAGAAAATGACAAATGAAATTAAAGCCCCTGATATTCCTGCTGTAATTGATGACAAGTTGGAAAAACAAATTCATGATTGGTTGAAGGGTATTCTGCCAACCACAGAAGCCACAATCACGTTCACTAAGGTTGATGGCACTGAGCGTGTTATGAAGTGTACATTGGAAGCAAGCAAACTACCTCCTGTGGTAGTGAAAGAAGATGCCAAACCCCGCAAGCAATCAGACAGCACAAAGGCATTGCGTGTCTTTGACTTGGAAAAACAAGAGTGGCGTAGCTTCACTATCAAAAACATCAAGCGCATCGAACTAACCATCGGTTGACAATAAATGGGCAGTGTGATACACTATACGCATCATGAAAAAAGATATCATCTCCTTCAAGATTCAGCAACCCAAACAACGTGCTCACCGAGCATTGTTTGA
>JACCDX010733146.1_pt1 | contig 10319 bp, 3 predicted proteins | sample 7449681 | NCBI WGS metagenome assembly JACCDX01 (sample SAMN15323450, study PRJNA562643) | freshwater metagenome | isolation source: river surface water | place: USA:Blue River Watershed | collected 2017-08-18
AAGGACTAAGTCCTGACATACTAATCTCAAATACCCCATCTGACGCATAAGTGTGAGTATATGGTGTTGGTGCGGTTGAATTAACTACTTCCGAAGGGGAGCCGTCCCCCCAATCAACTCTATAATCTGCAAATTTTAAATATCTTTTAAATTGTTTGTCGGATGTGTTATAAAAACTATAGGTGTATGGGGCCGCCAAACTAGAAGTGAAAAGAAAATTTGTCATTGTGTCTTGTTGGGTGGCTAAACCATCAAATGCGGTATAATAACCGAAATCAACCGTATTTTGGGTTAAGAAAATTGGTACAGTGATATTCAAAATTGAGCTCCCACTATCTCCTGATACTATATCAGTCATTGACGAATAAACATATACGGTCCCTGAAACCGCACCTGTTAATGGTGGTGGGTCATCACAACAAGAATTTTTTGGTCTTGGGAAACTATAGTCACCTCCAATAAAAGTTTTTGGAAATAATTTATGACTTATTACCTCAGGAGATATTCTAATATTATAAATCCTATCTTGCATTACGATGGGTCAATATATTCATACCAGTTCATGGGTGTTCCCGTTCCAATTCTTGTTCCTCCGTAATTGTATATTTTGTATGTGTAAGTATTATAATCTAATACGACTTTATTATAAAAATATCTTGCAGTATCAAATAATGTTGGGTCAGGTAAGGTACTTGGATTAACGTTCATCATTCTTACAAAAATTCCCAATTTTGCATCGAAGAATTTGGCTGTCATATAAAAAGTATCCAAATTCAAAAACTTTTTATCTCTCATCCAATACATAAAAAACCCTTCCCTATTCTTTGTATAATCCAATATAAATTCTGGTCTTTCAACTGATACAGGTGGTAAATAAGGACTAATAGAAACAGAATATTCCTCTCCTGTTTGTAGGGGTAAAATAACCGTAAAATAAATTGTTTGATTTTGATTCTCGGTTGAATCGTAAAAGTCTAACTTGAAAAAAGATTTTTCAAATCCATTACTTATATAATAGTTTTCTTCGGTCGTAAATCCTTCCGCTTGGTAATTAACATCCCAAGTTGCCGTATTTTCATTATAAAAATGAAATTTATAATTAACACTTGTTTGTTGATTAGTCCCATACTCATCATGAGCAAATCTTAAAATATCAAAATCTTTTGCAAGTCCAATAACTTCCTCAATCGCAGTTTTCTCCCACAACTCAATGCTTTCACTCTGACCATAATTATCCCACTTTATTTCAATTGGTAAATCAATGGTCTTTGTTCCAGTTGGTATTGTAAAATAATATTTATTATTCGCACCCATCTATTATCATCGTTTGCGTTGTTGCATTATTAAAGCTATACTCCTTATAATTACTACCCTCAGGTATTATTCTAAATATGATGTTTCTAAATATGTGGTGTCTACCATTCATAAATGGCCAGTTGGTTCCAATATCTTCACTATCTACATACCCATAGTCATACAAATCTCTCCAAACAAATACATTTCTATTTTCAGAAAAATATGCATAATCAGGAATTCCAACTGTAGTTTTTGGGTCTGCCTCTTCTAAATAATCAGAATAATCTCTTAAATTAACCCCAAAATGTGGTTGATAATAATAACCAAACGGATTATTAGTCGGGCCAAATGATGTTGTAAACAAATTTTCATTAAATCTTATTTTATGATAATAGGTTGCAATCTCATATTCTTGTTGTTCATAATCATTCCATTCACATAAATCGCCATCTATAACGTCACCAACATTAGGTACATTAGTATGAATAAAGGTGTGAGGAGAACCTAAAGGATTTGTACCCAGTGGTGGTGGAACTGTGTAAGTACTAGTTCCTAAATCTACATTAGAAAATGTATTACTTTCTAACCACCAACTAGTTGGTGTATTTAGTGTGGGGTCAGGTTGCAAATTAAACTCCCACCCTTGTTTTAAACTTTTTGTCCAACCAAAATAACCTCGCCAAATTGTAGTATAAAACAATTTTGTTACAGGTCTTTTTTGATTGTCTACTAAGTTATTGATATCGGCATCCGTATTGAATGATAATGTATAACTTTGAGAACTTTCCTTGGTTGAAATTCTAGCAAATTCATTAGGTGTATACGGTTCTCTTTCAAATTTAGCCGAAGTTTTAAATATATTCTGCTCATATCCTGAGTTAACCAAAACAGGTGAGGATGGTGGTGTCAAAACCCTATGTCTTCTAACATAATATTCAGAAGTAGTTTCGTTTTGATTATTCCTCAATATAACTCTTTTAAATACCGACTTTAATCCTGTGGATATTGTTGTAAAACCAGGGTCTAAAATATTAATCACATATTCATCACTACCAACTGTATCATTACCAACTGAATACACTTGGAAAAAATCAACCCCTCCCAAATTAAATGGTGATTTGAATTTAACAAATTCTCCAGGTGAGACACCGTGTTTAATAGGACACCAAAGTTGTATTATTTTTAATCCTCTTAATGTTGATAATTTTACAACGAATGGAATTCCATCTGATACCACCCAGCTTACACTCTGTTTACCCGCAACGCCAGGTATTAAAAAAATCGCACTCATTGGTTGGGTAGTATCGTTCTCATAAGGATAAGTGATACAAAAACTCCAATTATATTTAGCAACATCCTTTGGTCTAAAAATTAAATGTTGGTCAGGTGGTTGAGTATAATAGGGTTGATTAAAATCATTACGAATAAAATCAAATTCATTATATTGTGGTAATCCAATCCACGTTACAGGGTCACCTAAACAAGACGCAGCGGCCGCTTCTTCTGAATTCAAATAATATAAATTATTAATAAAGGGTGCGTAAGTAGAATATCCACTATAAGCATTTTGAAATATCAGAGTAAATTTTGCAACAGGTCTAAATAATGTCGACTTTTGTCTTTCATCATCAAAAACTTGCTCTAAACTAATGTCCGCACTTCTATCAAATTCAATTAGTAATTTTTGATTTTGAATTAACGGTACTTTTAATCCTATATCCGTATCAGGTGCCGATTGGTACCTAAGCGAACCTAATATTACTCTTGTATCGTTAATATTTCCCATTTTTTAAAATGTATTAGTGTCACCTCCGACCCATTTGGTTAAAAACCTATCAAAAGCCGAAGAACCTTTTATTAATCCAAAATAGAAATAGAATGGTGCGGTGTTATTCACCTTATTATCAACGGGTCCCCTGTCAAATTCACTTAAATTACCCGCAGTATTAGCAACATTGTACGCGGCATCAGTAGTATACTCATCAGTAGTACCAGGTACTAATGTTGTATTATGTATGAAACCCATATAAAATGATTCATTGGTGCTAACTCTTGGTATCATAGTTCTAGAACCAAAAGGCGTAGACTCATCGATTCTATCAATACTTTGATAAGGAATATGATTAAACTGACCTGCTGATATTGGAACGGTATACCATTCATTAGTTTGACTTCCGAATATACTATTTCCGCTTGAGTTGTCTATTATATTCCATAAATACATTGGTATTTCTTGTGAAAATATGGGAAACTCGTCAAATGTACATTTAAATATTGGGTCACTTCCGGGAGAAACTATAGTTCTTTTTGGTGATAACCAATCCCTTACCTGAGTATCAGCCGAAAAGAATACGCCAAAAACACTTCCATCCACTCCTCCACTACCAAAAAATATATCATTAGAATCTAAGTATAAACCACTATCATAGGCTATCACACCAATTTGGGAATTTATAGCAATCATTTGCGCATAATCACCATCTACTTTCAAGTTATTCCTACTAAAATATTTTTTAACAGGGTCATTACTACCCCCAACTTTTGCACTACTTCTTATTATATTTCTAATACTAGCAGAGACCAGTCTTTGAACTATAAATAAGTTTAAAAGCTCATCAACGTCTTGGAATGTAGTTGAGTCGAGTCTATTAACAACGTAACCCAAAAAATCCTCACTATATGATAATTCATCCATGTAATCATTTCGTGGACCTAAATCCATTATTGTCGTAGGATTTCCGAGAATTATTTGATTACCTCCAAAACCTCCTTTTGGGTTATTTCTACCGATATAACCTATAGATTCATTATAAGGTGTCGACCTGTAAAAAAAGTTATTTGTTTGATAATCAAAGTATACCAAATGTGTACAATAGCAGGCATACGGCTGATTTGGTCCTATTGAAGTCGTATCATTAGGGTCAATACCAGGGCTTGTGAATCTAGTCTGAACCTGTAATGGGTATGCAAATAAAGTACCATTAACCCATTGGTTTGTAAACATATGTCCCCATACATTTCGACAAGCCGCAAAACTAATCCTCAGCCTCAGTAACCATTCATTCATCAGATATCTATCTGTTTTTCTAGATTTCCAAGGGTCTGTAATTAAAGTATAACATCCATAAGTCATAATATTAGCACCATTACAACCGTTACATCTACTTTTAGAATCGTCGTTACAACAATTGTTAGTATAACATGGATGTCCAAGTGATTGTGTATAAACCTCACCAGCACTATTAGTTTCGTAACATTCAAGTGGTATTAATCCTTGACAAGTGAAAGTATTTGCGAGACTTGCATAACCATTTGTTGAGGGTATGTCCGAAGCATTATCCGCACTGTCTCCCGCATCAGATGATGGCCCAGGTGGTATGACACCAGTTACCTCACCTGTTTCAGGTAAAATAGCAATGTTTATAACTGGATTGTTAAAACCAATCATAGAATTTGCAGAACCACTAGGTGCTGTTGGCACTCCAAGAGAACCATCACCTCCAGTATTAGGCCCATTAGGGTTTGAATTATCTTGTCTATTAGAGGTAGGTATTCTATCTGACCTCATTACCAAATCTCTACCTGAACCTCCCGGTGATGTGTTTATTTCCACACCCAAAGTAGGGGTTGTGTAAACAACTCCATAATATTGGTGTACTACCTCATCACAACTAGTAAGTGGTGATGATAGCCCCGCCCCTCCAGTCGCCGCCAAATAAGAATAGGTATAAGGATTAGAATCAGGTATATACAACAAAGAACCTCCCTCAACAATTTCACGTCTAAAATAACCTCGATTTCTATCATTTGTTGGTGTATTATAATTACTGTCGTCAGATGGGTCACTCGCATTATAATACGCCAAATTAGGGTCACCTTCGAATGGACCACTTACTGTATAATATAATTCTCTAATATAATCATTATTATCATTTACTGATAACACTCCAAAATTACTAGAACCACTATCAAATGAAGATGCAACAAATACATCATACGCATCAGTTGGTGCTCCTCCTTGATTTAAAGCATCTAACGCCGAATAATTCAAAGGTTTGGTGCTACGGAATGGGCTAAACTGAGCAGGGTCTGGAGTAAAACCAAAAGTATCGAAGAACAATTTATTTTGACTATACGAATCAGTATCATAAGAATATACAAGGTTATGTCTTGTCGCTCTCATATTTGGTTGTATCGGTATGTTCAGGTGAGCCATAAACTGTACAGTACGAGTCGGATTAAAAAATCCATCATCAGTAAGAGTTTCCCCAAATAAAGCGCTCAAATCATATTTACACGTAACCTTGGTTGAGTGTGGGTCAACTCCTCTAACCATAAAAATTACCCTATAATCAGAAAAGTCAGGTAACTCATCCAATGGTGTTTTAATCATTTCAGTTTGGTCTGTCAATTCATAAGTCTCACATTGACCAAGTGGTGGAGTCTCACAATCACTAGGAGGTATTTGACCTGGAGATGTGAATGTATTTGTAACAAAGTGCATACCTCCATTTAAGAATCTTCTAGCAAAACTATTAGGTTCGCTCGATGCCTCAGACAAAAAGGTTCCAACATTTCCGGTATATATTACTTGGAAATATTCGTCGTCGAATCCAAATTTTTGACCTCCTAAACTTTCTGAAGATACAAATATTTCATAATCAACAGTTCTTTCCGCGGGATTATTATTAGGTCCCAACACATATATTTGATGGTTTGCATATGTTATTGTTCTATTAAAAACATATCCTCCAATTGCGGGGTCATCAGGACTTGAAGCCGCCACCCAAGATGGGGTAATGCCTGTTATACCTCTAGTTCCAAATTCATTATATCCTGATACGGTTACACCTGTATAATAATTTAAATTAGGGTCACTAGGTGGTTGAGCATCTGAGAATCTAAGAACAGAACCTGGTGCCAAATTATCAGGTGTAGGACCATCATCCGGATTAGGCACTGGAGGTGGTACTAACATTGCGAATACATTATCAAAGTGATATTTATTAGCGTTTGCTGTAGAATTAATATTAAATGAAACTTTAATTCTATTAACACCCCCTCCAGGATTTTTCTTATAATCGGTAGGGTCTTCATCAAAAAACTTAGCTTTAGTGTTAAACAAATTTAACTTTTCTGAGTAGGGTATACTCATAGTAAAAGTTCTTTGTAAAGTTGTTGGGGTGCCAGGTCCATTCAAACATGCAGAATTAGTTGGGTTATCTAATGTTACAATATCGATTAAACCCGGAGTTGTTAATGTTGTACCTGAAGAATAATTAACAGCTAATGGCGTTGGTACTTCTATTTCACCATATTCAGGATAAGGTGATGATAAACTACCTGTTGTTTGTGTGGGTGCAGGGTCCGCCGCACATTCACATAATTCACAATCAGGGTAAGTCAATGAAGGTAGAAATAGTTTTTGGTCTTCACATTTATCTTTCCATTCATTACATCTATCTGTCCATCTACCACAACCGATACCAAGTTTACATAACGCTTTTTTAATACCACATACAATATCTTTTAACTTACAAATCATCCAAGCGACAATATGAGCAACAAAAAGAATTACAACTAAAATTGGTTTTGCAATTAACGCCAATATTGACATTAAAAGATAAAGTAAATCAAACTGAAATTGAGCATCATTGACCGGAAATGGGTTACTTGTACCTTCACAACTTTCCTCTAACATATCTCTAACCGCCACGAATTTTTTTCTTCCAGAATTAGACCTGTATTCAGATATCAATTCGGCGACAGTATAAACTTTATTATACCTCATCTCAAAGAACCTGTCATGACAATCAACCGCCTCTTGGACCATTTGTTGACCAATTGCGGTTAAATTACCAGAGGGGTCAGTCTGACCATATTCTCTCCAATCTAAACTAAAAGCGTAAGACGCTTTAACCATTTTAAATCTTCCATCAATAAAATCGGTTGACGGATTTGGTGGTCTACAATCAATAACTTCAGAATTTAAAAAAGTATACGGGTCATCAGTAGTTCCGTTCCATCCCCATTCTTTAATGTTCGGAACCAAAAAAGCGGCTCTTTTTACCTTACCCTGTAAAGTATCGGGTTGTTCCCATTTTACCTTAAATCTATATTTCGCTTTAGTGGGTACCCCTATTTTAGGGTCATTAGAAAATGTTCTTTCTCCGAATTCATTTGTATAAACAAAATCCAAATTCATCGGTACATCAATCAACCACGTCCCATTATCATCAATTACTTTTCCACCATCCTCTAACGTATATTCTTCTAAAACAGGATAACCATCGGAATCGATACCTATTGTTTGTCTAATTGCCAATATCTCACCAGGTCCTGCAATAAGTTGACATAAATTACCTAACTTTCTATTAACTCTACATTTCTTTTTAATCGCCCTTTTATCTTGGTTAGAAACAATTGACCCCATAAAAATAGCAGCAGGTAATAATGTAATACCAGCTTCTTTAACTAAGTCAAAATCAGTTCTTGTTATACCTAATTCACATACTTCGGGTTGACCCCATAAAGGATAAACTTCGATAACTCTGTTAAAACTTAATAACTGTGGTAACGTATCAAGATTAGATGAAGAATTGAATCTAAGTCCTGAGATTTGTTTTTCAGTTGCAACTCCAATTCTTATAAGGTCTTGTGGCGCCATAGAAAACTCCCCAATATCAGATAAATCAATATCAACATGGACTGTTTGACTACCGAGTGGTACTCCAAACAACATAAAGTCACCACTGTCGTTTGTCTTGGCCGTGAATTTAAAATACTTATCGTAAATCTCAATTAAAGTAGGATTGGTTAATACATCTTTTCTGGTTGGAAATGTTCCGGTTGGTGTGTGTCCTCCGTGAGATTGTACATATGGTAGTAGATTATAACGATATCCTTCGTCATTAACATCATCTAATGTTTTATAAGGATATAATTCCGAAATAACAGGATTCAACTCGTCCTCACCAGTTAAAGGTATAAAAATAGAAACCTTACAATTTGGTAATCCTAATCCATTATTTGCTGTAATTCTACCAACAACAACTCCATAGTCAGCACAAACTCGATTGTAAATGTCACTCTGAAGTATTTTTAATGATAGAATTTCAAGAGATTCAAAGTCCTGTTCTAACTGTACTTTAATAGATTTGTCCTTACCGACTTCCGTCCTAACTCTATATGATTTTGGCATTACTTGCTCTATTTTTTAAATAAATAGTTTATTGTCTATTTTCAAAAGATAGAGTAAATCTGATTAAAATAAATTATCACGAAAAATTGACCGATTTAAAGTTCTTAACTCTAACCGTAATATCTTTACCAGGGAATCTAATCTGATATGTTTGGTTTGGTTCTGCAAAAATTGTATCGTCAATTAATTCAATTTCTCTAGTTTCAGCGTTTGAATATCTCTGTGAAGTTTGAGATGATGAATACTGTCCACCAACTAAGTTATAAAAAGCAATATTTGCTAAAGTAATAACACCGTTTTCATTTTGTATTTGTCTACGTAACTCCGAGATATATACATTCTCACCCATTTGTCTATTTAACGGGCTGAAAAAATCTGTGACAATATTAATAACTTGTGAAATCAACGCCCCTTGATTTTGACTACTATCTAAAACAACTTCAATAACTATAGATAAATCAATAACATTTGCAGACATTATTGATATGTAGTCATTTAACATTCTATAATTTGATAGATAGTTTGCAACATTACTTTTCAATGTATTAGATACAACCTCAGTTAGCCTTCCTGTTTCATCGTATGCCAACATTTGTATCTTAATCTTGTTATTTTCTTCCGTGATTGCAACTTTTGCCGGTGCCCCGAATTGTGATGGCATCGTTCTAATAATTGAATCGTAATCATTCACAGTTACCGCTCTATTTTGAGCTGCGAAATTAAATGATACGAGGTTTCTAACTTCTTCGGTTGTTGGTATGTTTGCCCCTCCAATTGCTGCGGTAACATTATTACATTTTAATGAATTAATAACACTCGCATTGATAGATGACGAAGGTCCGTTAACGTAAAAAGATATCGTACCTATTTGTGTTATAACATTAACACCCACGTTACTACTTAAACCTCCCCCTACTCTATATTGTACAAATAAAGTAGTGTTCGCTTTTAAAGTACTACCCAAAGCAAAGTTATTTGAATATTTATATAGGTCTAATTTATATCCGTTTCTCGCAAACTCTTTTAATTGTTCGTCGGCAGATTGACTACCTCCACCAAAAGTTATCTTCATATAACCTTCAGGTGTGAATTCAGTTATAAACTTGTTTGATGTTGTTATATATTTTCCTACTTTGATACCTGGCGAATCTGATGTTTTAGTTGGGTCTTCAACAAATACTCTATCCTGAGCAAGCGCCTGAACTTCATACCATCTGTTATCTAATCCTAAAAATTCTTGGGTTGACGGCACATTCGCATATTGAGTACCATCCTTTAATAACACACTAGTAACACCTAGTACATTTTTTTCAGGTAAGAATAATTCAAAAAATGGTTTTACATCATTAGGTGTAATTACTCTTTTGAATACTTTTGTAACCCCGTTAACTACCGTCTCCCTCTTAACTATTGTGTAATTTATTAAGATATTGTTTGAGTCAAAATTAGGTATTACTAATCTATTTGGAGCACCTTCGGCATTAACTGCGGAAGAAAAATCAATATCATATACTGTCTCAAAAATTTGTCCCGCTCCGTTAACTTGAGAACCTCGTCTTAAAATACCACAATATCTTAAATCCTCCTTGTCTCCAAACGCAGGAACTGTAATTGCCAAATCTACCAAAGCCACCGAAGGTCTTTGGCCTGGAACTTTTAAACCGTAAGTTCTTGCGATATTGTAAATTGATGACCTTTGTTGTGCATATTGTAATACCGTTTCTTGGATACTCCTGTCAATGTTGAATTGTAGGTTATCTGTAACCGCAGCATTTAAATCTAATAACACCGAAAAAACCGAAGCGTCATTAACATTGTCAAT
>JACCDX011588737.1_pt1 | contig 10316 bp, 9 predicted proteins | sample 7449681 | NCBI WGS metagenome assembly JACCDX01 (sample SAMN15323450, study PRJNA562643) | freshwater metagenome | isolation source: river surface water | place: USA:Blue River Watershed | collected 2017-08-18
AATTTTGTGTATAATCATAACCAAACTGTAAATATTTTACACTATTTTGAATAGATCCAATTGTAAGTGGTAAATCATAATCATACTCAATACATAAATGTGTTATATTTTGAGGAATTTCATTTACATCATCATTTGTAAATGTAAAAGATTTTTCTACTTTTAAAGAAGGAGTTCCCATCTATGATAATGTAAAATTAATTTTATAATCTATTTATAAAGATAATTAAATTATGTAAATATATAAATCATTTTTTATAATATTGATTTACGTTAATGGATATTTACAATTTTTAATCACATTTGATTAAAAATAACTCATTATTACATAATTTTTTTCTACAATAAGCACAATATTTATTGATTTTTATCCAATCTTGAATACAAGAAGTACAAAATTGATGATTACAAGTTGTAATAATAGAAGATTTTGATTCTAAACAAATCACACAATCTTCAATCGTTTTAACACTTTTTGTATCAAAATTTGTAAAATCATATTCTTTGTATAATTCATAATCTTCTTCATCTAAATATTCGGGTATTTGGTCTACTAAATGTTCTGGAACACAAATATTTTCAGGTTGTTGATTAAAACAATATCCAACTTCTAAATGTGTAACACTATTTGGTATAGCACCAACAATAAGTGGTTGATTAAAATTATTCCCAAAGTGTATCACTGTTACACTATTTGGTATAACTCCTGATACAAGTGGTTGATTAAAACAAAATCCAAAATCTAAATGTGTTATACTATTCGGTATAATACCAGGGACAAGTGGTTGATTAAAAGCATATTCAAACTCTAAATATATAACACTATTGGGTATATCACCCGCTACAAGTGGTTGATTAAAACAAAATCCAAATTTTAAATGTGTTACACTATTTGGAATAAAACCTACATCAAGTGGTCGATTAAAAGAATAACCAAATGTTAAATGTGTTACACTATTTGGTATAATACCTTTCCAACATAATCTATTAAAATATTCTCCAAATGTTAAATGTGTTACACTATTTGGTATAACACCATCCCTAAGTATTCTATCAAAATATTTTCCAAATGTTAAATGTGTTACACTATTTGGTATAATACCAGATACAAGTGATTTATTAAAGTCATCATTAAAAGTTAAATGTGTTACATTTTGAGGAATTTGATTTACGTTCTCTTCTGTTACAATGAATTTAATCATCTTTGTTATCTATCTTTGTGATCTTTTTATCATCATTTTATATATAAATCATTATTTTGTTATTTATAATTCAATTTTTATAATATTGATTTACGTTAATGGATATTTACAATTTTTAATCACATTTGATTAAAAATAACTCATTATTACATAATTTTTTTCTACAATAAGCACAAAACTTATTGATTTTTATCCAATCTTGAATACATGAAGTACAATATTGATGATTACAAATACTAATTATTGAGGATTTATTCTCTAAACAAATAATACAATCTTCAATTGTTTTAATCTCTTTTGTATCAAGATTTTCGAAATCATACATAATTAATTTTTCTATATGTTCCAGAAATGTATTTATTAAATGTTCAGGAAGATGAACATTTTCAGGATGTTGATTAAAATAAATTCCAAATTCTATATGTATTACATTATTTGAAATAACATCTACATCAATGGGTTGATTAAAAGATTTTCCAAATCTTATATGTGTAACACTTTCTGGAATAACACCACAAAAAAGTGGTTGATTAAAATCATTACCAAATGTTAAATGTTTAACACTATTTGGAATAACTCCTTCAATAAGTGGTTGATTAAATCTTTCTCCAAACCTTAAACTTGTAACACTATTTGGAATAGCACCTACAACAATTGGTTGATTAAAATTACTTTTAGTAAAATGAACGTGAAATTCAAAATCTAAATATATTACACTATTTGGAATTACTCCTTCAGTAAGTGGTTGATTAAAACATTTTCCAAATTTTACATGTGTAACACTTTGTGGAATGATACCGACACTAAGTGGTTGGTTAAATTTCAATGAAAAAAATAAATGTGTAACACTTTCAGGAATAGTACCTACATCAAGTGGGTAATTAAAATGTACACCTAAATTTAAATGCGTTACACTATTTGGAATAACACCTATAGATAGTGGTTGATTAAAAGATTGTCCAAAAATTAAATGTGTAACATTTTCAGGAATTTCATTTACGTTCTCATTTGTTACAATAAATTCAATCATCTTTGTTAATATAGATCAAATTATTTTTTATAATCTTTTTATTTATAAAATATTAAAATAATATTTTATAATTCATTTTTTTATAATATTTTTATTTACGTATTATGTTTATTATGTTTATTATATTTTCATAATATCAGATAGTATCTTATTTATTATAATTTTACAATAATATTTTTTGTACTTTTCTGATTTCACCAATTGTTCCAATGAATTCAATTTGTTTATTATCCATTTTCTTTACCATAATTGGTTTTTTAGTAAATTGTCCCATACATTCTATATTTTTTATTACTTTATGCTGTTTTGTTTCATCTATTTTAAGTATCATACGCTCACAATCCTTTATTTCTACCCATTTACCACCCTTTTTTATCCATAACATACCATTATTACCATACTTAATAGCATTTTCTGGATAAAAAGTAGCACTTACGGATGGGCCTTTGCGACTTTTATCACTATTGAATTTATACTGACTTATAATCTTATTGATTCGCGACGCATTTTCTTTACTTACTAATGGTGATATACACATATAATCATTATCATCTATAAATAATTCCTCAAATTTGAAAATTTGCGACCAATAATTTTCGATTTTTCCATAATGTATACTTGTATTGATCTTATTATACTCTTTTGGTTCCGGTATAACAGGTATATTGCTAAATTTGAGTGTTATATCATATTTTTGCTTCACATACTTCCAACAATCCGTATGAACAAATATTCCACGCTTTGATTTTGGAGTAAATTCATCATTATATAATAAATCTTGAATATAATGATTACCCTTTTTATCGCGAAATGTATTATTACAATATACTTCTTTACAATGATGAATCACTTCATCCAGTACAGTTAAAAAAGTACAATCATTTAACCATCGAGTCTTTTTAGAATACGTTTTTATCTTATCAAGAAATTTTGAATCTTTTTCTAAAATATTATATACTTTTTTATAAAATGTTTTCAAATGTGATGCCGTTTTCTTATTACTTTTTACATGTTGATGAATTTCGCGAAAATTTTCGATTAAATCAGTTGATATAGAATGATATGAATTACCACAAAGCGGACAAAATAAATCAAAACATCCCATTTTCTATTTATATTTCTATATTTTATTTATATAAAAATATGATAAATAAAAAATAATTGAATAGAGATTTTATATCTTTTAATATAAAAAGATTTATTATACATATATAATAAATCTAAAAAAAAATGGACGATCAAACTGTTTTACATTATACTTTTACACCAAATCAAGAAAAAAATTATAATACCGAAAGTTATCCAAATATTATGGTTTTTGATAATGTATTTTCTGATAAAGAGTGTGCTGATTTAATTGCTCTAACAAACCATACTGGACGTTATAACGTCCAATTTGAGGATTTAAGCAATATTTTGCTTGAAAGATTAAAAAAAGAGTTGCCTAAACTTATTTTTATTGAAGATCCTGATCTTAATAAAAATCCACGAAACCATCATAATAATAATCAATATTGGGCTTTGGATAAAATAAATCATCATTGGAAATATTACAAAAAAGATATAAATAGCAAATTAACACCTCATTATGATGGCATTTGTGTTCATAGCGTTGATTATAAAAGTATTTATTCAATACTTGTATATTTAGAAAATAGTGATGGAGCACTACATTTTGTAAAAGAAAAAGTTGAAATAATGCCTAAAAAAGGCCGAGTAGTCGTCTTTAATATGAAATTATTACACGAAGGATTAGAAAATAAAGAGTATCATAAAATATTTTTACGGTCAAAGTTGATGTATACTCGATGCCAAAAAATAGAAAATGAGAATGATAAAAAAGCAGCACTTTTGTATTCTGAAGCACTAACTTATAAAAATAGTAATTATCAATTATTTCAAGAAGAATTTGATAAAGTATGTTTATTATCACCACAATTTGAAAAGAATTTATTAAATTTGTTATAAAATGATTAAATATTATATGGTTTGTATGTAGTAAAATTAAATGTCATATGGATTATATCGATTAAAAAGATTCATATAAAGTTCTTTTAATGTACGCTTTTCAACAGCGTCATCATTCTTTACATAATCAATATCAGATTGTGTTGAAAATCCACCATTTTCATAACATCCGCTTTTACAAATGGATGCGCTACTCTTATACTTCCCACAAGTTGACATAAGTTCAAAGTTAATTGTAATTTCTATTTCATCATTATTATCAAAATCCGTATTGATATACTCCTCACCATCAATATATAAATCCGTTACTACAAACAAATGACGAAGACGAAATAGATTATAATCATCGTTTTCATAAAGAAAACGGCGAACATACTGTGTTGCTTGACGTAATCGACAATATTGATGTAATTTTTTCTCTGATTTATTATCTTCAAATTTACCACACATTTCTGACCAAAATGAATATTTTTTACTCGCATCATGATAACACTCTTTCTGGAATTTAGATGAATAAGACTCATCCGATTCTTCATACTTTTTACATTGAAGTTCAAATTTCTCTTCTTCCTCTTCATCATATTCATATTCCGATTCATCCGAATCACTATCTAAACGATTTCGAAGCGTTCTTCGACGATAAGGTACACTCTTTTTTACTTCCGGTTTCCTTTCAATATGATGAAGAAATGGTTTCTCAACATCACGATAATCTGAAAGATCAATCTTTTTATGAATCTCTTCTTGAACTTTGATAAAATTGGAATGATCGATTTTGTAGGTTGTAAAAGAGAAGATTTGATCCTTTTCACTTAAAATACATTCGATTTGTAAACGTTTGTCAAATATGATATCTGATTTTTTTTCTTGAATTTCAGAGATAAAATAGATTGCATACTTTTGATCTTCTAAAAATGATTTTAGAAAAAAAGAAATATACTTTGTAATCGATGAATTACAATCTTCTTCTTTCTTTTTTTTATTTTTCTTCTCTTTTTCTACATAATCAAAATAAGAGTATTTGAAAAAATCATAGGTAAAAGTACCTAAATAATTTTGATTTTGAAATTGGATTTGAAAAAGCACAGTTTTATAAATATTCATTTTTAGATCTTCTTTTTATTTTTATTTATTTCTCTTTAATACTCTTTTTTTCATTTTATTACTATAAATACTTATTTTTTTAGAAATTATATTTTTTAAACAAATATATAGTATAAATAACCAAATCAAATGTCTATGATTCGCTCTAAAAATAATATTACATCTTGTTACACCGTTGGTTATCAAGTAACTAAAGATATGCGTACTGATGACAATACTGATTCTCTTGATGCCGCATATGCTCCAAATAATGTTGCTATAGCAGGAGGTCAAATCGCTTCTTATTGGCATGATTGGGGAAATGATATTTTTGATGGTTGGGGATTTTTTTATATATTCAGTACATCAACAAACAAATATTATTTCCCTCAATTATTACCCATTAATTTAAAGAATGGAACATTTGTAACACAAAATTTTAACGCTTTTAATCGTATATTTAAAATTACACATGGTTATCCTGTAGAAGGTATTTATAAATTTGATATTTCTTGTAATGATCCTTCTTTCCAATTCATTTTCGGCGCTTATGGAGATATGGGTTCTGATGACGATACTGAAAATACAAACCAAACATATAGTTATTCATTAGATGGAAATAATTATACATTATACTATAATCGTAATATAGAATCTGGAGATTCTATTGAAAGATTCTTCTCTTACTTTGTACCTTATGAAACTTCATTAAATAATACTAAAACATATTCAGATTATCTTAATGGTGATGAATTATCACTTTATTCAAAACCGGTTCGAAAAGGTATAACTGTGTATTTCTCTAAAAAGAATGATGTTAATCAATGGGTTGTTAATGATTTATATATATTCAAAAATCGCACGCCTTATGAAGCATTTTCATTAAGTTTACAAAATTGCCAATTATATGATGCTTATCGCTTTTATCAATCACAAGCAATGATACACGGTTTACCACGTCTTTCTTATGATTATTACAGAAGTAAATATATTGCTTAATTTAGAATCTTACATAATAATATTTATTAAAAAAATATTTTTTTTAATAAACAAAATGGTACTATTTTTTAACTTATTTTTAGACATAAAGGTTTTATTTCATGTATAAATAACCAGATACATGAAAATGCTAAATAAAAAAGTAAACAAAAAGGGCATTTTCTATTTTATATGGAAATATGAAAATATTGTAAAAAATGAGAAGATCTATAAATTTGGTGTATCAGAAAGATATGATGATCCATTCAAACGATTTAATCAATATAAAAATGGAAGTGAAATTATTAAATATTTTATGATTCAAAATTTATATGAAAATGAACAAAAAATTATTGAATTATGTAAAAATAAATATAAACCTTCTTATAATAATGGATATGAATATTTTGAAGGCGATTTATTTACAATTATAAATGAAATTATAGAGATCATAAAAGATGATATTATAAAAGAGTATACTTTAGATCGCGATATTTTACAAGAAAAATTCAGAAAAATAAATATTTATTATGATCAAAATATAAATAGTCAATATTTACATTATATTGTAAATAAATTCAATCTTCATGGTAAAGAAAATAATTATAAGTTTCGAAAACAAAATATTAGATTTTTACTTATTGATTATAAAGAAGAATTAGAATATAAAAAAAGTAGTGATGAATATTTTGAAAGTGATCAAAATGAAGATTTAGAAGATGAAGAATGCGACGAATGTGAAGAGTGTCAAGAAGATAGTGAAAATAATAAAGAGACTAAAAGTGAACAAACAATTTTATATATATGTCATCATTGTGTAAAATATACTACAACAAGTCAAAGTGATATAAATAAACATTTTAAAAGAAAACCAAAATGTGTATCAAATAGTGTTTTTTCATATGAAGATTCAAAAATTTTGTCTAAAAATAAATATACTTTTACATTTGACATTCAAAATCTTACACAAGATGACTATTTATATATAATTATAAATTATATTGATAAATACAATATAATAAATCATAATTTCAAAAAAATAGAAGTTCAAAATGAAGATCATAATGAAGACCAAAACGAAGATGAAAATAATGATGAAGACAAACTAATTATTGGAAATAAGACATTTGTTCCTGCAAAAATTAAAAGTATGACTTCAAGCACACAATACGATAATATTTATTATAACAGTTTAGAAAAAATATATTATTGTAATGACTGTAAATATGAGTATAAATTTATTACTAATTTAAAGCGTCATTTTAGAAAGGGTAGATGTCAAAAAAGAATAGAAGAATTAGATGTATTAAATAAATATAAAAAATAAAATTATTTATTTTCATACAAATTAAAAAATTCTTCTATTTTTTCAAATGATATATTTTTTTCATTACATTTATTTAATATATATTCCACTTTATTTTTTTTTTCTTCATCTTCTATTTTTAATTTCATTTTATTTAACTCTTGATGTAAAAAATAAGCTTTATCACACTTATCTTTATTCATTAAATGAATTTCAAAATTTTGTTTTGAAACAAATTCTCCAAAACAATCTGTACAACAATATACTTTTTTTTCGTGATTATAAAAATATTTATTTATTATATTATTATTTGATTTTATAATTTCATCTTGTTTTATGGATTCATCTTTTTCATAAATTTCAATATAAGAAAGTAAATTATCTTTTTTTATAATTTCATCTTTTTTTATATAATATTTACGAGAAGTTGATATTTCTTCTGATTCTTCATAATTATATTTATATTTATGTTTACACTTTTCCTTTATTTTAAAATGTCTTGCTAAATCATTTTTATTTGATGTAATATAATTAACACAATGATGACATATATAATATGTTTTATAAATCATTCTTTTAATGGTTATATCTATAATAAAATATATAAAATCTCTTTATATCAAATTATTTTTTTGATTTTTAGGAGTTTTTAGGATTTTTTATAAATATATTTTTAATTGTTTTTTTATATTATTATATAGAATGAATATATACAATATATTATCATAATATGGTAATATAGGAATTTCCTATAAATATATATAAAATTAACAAAAAAGAAACTAAAGAAACTAAAAAACAAAAAGAAACTAAAAAAAGGAGAATCAGAGAATTCAACTTTTTAAGTCCCATAATATTATCCGTTTTTTTATTTCGTTTGAAATCAAAAGTTTTGTCGAGTTTTTTTTTTTGAAATCTCTGATTCTCCTTTTTTTAGTTTCTTTTTGTTTTTTGGTTTCTTTAGTTTCTTTTTTGTTAATTTTATATATATTTATAGGAAATTCCTATATTACCATATTATGATAATATATTGTATATATTCATTATATATAATTATTATAATATTTTGTAATATTTTTTTATAAAAAAAGTATAGGAATTTTTAGGAGAATCTTAATATTTAATTAATTTTGCGTTTAGTGAAATAAAAAAAAATCTATATTAAAAATATAAAAATAAATAAAAAAGTAAATAAAAACAAAATGACAATATTATATATATGCCATTATTGTGTTTCATATAACACTACTTCACAAAGTGATATGAATAAACATTTTAAAAGGAAAACAAAATGTAAATGTTTAACAACTATACATTCATATGAGGATTCTAAAATTTTATCAAAAAATAAATATGATTTTACATTTGATACAAAAAATCTTGAAATTGATGATTATTTATATATTATAACTCATTACTCAAATAATTATAATAAAATAAATTTAAATTTTAGAGAAAATAAAAATGCGTTTTTAACAGACACATCTAAAATATCTGATCAAATAAATAATCAAATAGATGAAAAAAATAATTATATAAATAATCAAACAAAACAAAATATTGAATTAAATGAAGAATTTAAAAATATACGTTATTTAGATAATTTAAGTTCATTTAAAAATGATATTTTACAAGAAATTAAAAATATAATGATTTCTCCAAATGGAGTATTTCATTTATCAAATAATAATTCAATATTACAAAAAACAAATGAATCAATAAATACAGAAATTTTAGAAAATTCAAATAATACTTTTGAGAAAAATGGTTTTTCTCCAATTTCTATTAAAGGTAGAATAAAAAAAGATATATATATAAATATTTTATATAATAAAGAAACTAAAACATATTTTTGTAAAGATTGTAATGGTGAATATAAACATATGAATGCTGTTCGATATCATTTAAAAAATGGCGTTTGTATTAAAAGAAAAGAAGAGTCATTAATTATTGAACAAAATCAAGAAAAATTAAATAAAATTATAAAAAAAGAAGATTATAAAAGAGAAATTATTGCTCAACAAATTAATCAAAATTATAATATTCAAAATATTAACAATAACCAAAATATTAACAATAATCAAAATACTAATACTTATAATGTAAATATGCGTGATTTTATTCATGATCGTTACGACATTAGTCACATTAAAGATGACTTTTATTTACAAAAAGATTTTTTCTTATACCATAATTTTTTAAATATGATTATGCAAAATAAAAATAATCAAAATATTTATTTTTCAGAAAATGATGCTATTTTTTACACAGACAACGAACTTAACCGAATGAGTTCTGATAAAGCCGGTTATATGATCCTCGATAAATTAAGTCAATCTTTTGATCAACTTCTTGATCATCAAGATACTGACGCACGTAATCATTACGACTTTATTAATAAATATTATCGAATTACAAAAGGTCAGTATAAACACGATACTATTTTTAAAGACTATGATGTAAATGCTCAACGATTCTTTTACACCGCAAGTAGTGGTTTATTTCGCAGTCGCGATAAGTATTTAGCAAAAATGATCACAACGATGTCACAATTTAAAGATGGTGCTCGCGAAAATATGATGATATCCATTGATGAAATTAGTCATATTCCTGTCGTAAATCCAAATATTGAAGATTTTGCTTCCACAAAAATGCGTTACCGCGATCTTAAAGATAAAGATTAAATATTTTATGATTTATAAATTCGTTTTATTATAAAATTTTATAATAAAAAGATAAAATAGAGAAA